>Ga0209381_1000241_pt1 | contig 149938 bp, 114 predicted proteins | sample DewCreD2012metaG_FD_184111 | JGI IMG/M metagenome (GOLD analysis project Ga0209381, IMG submission 184111) | Hot spring sediment bacterial and archeal communities from British Columbia, Canada, to study Microbial Dark Matter (Phase II) - Dewar... ...
CCCGCCCACGGCCCGCTCCCCCCGGCTGCACAAGCCCCGGTGCACTCTCGGCTCCGCACCGCCCGGAGCACCGCCGCACCGCCGGCCACTCCCGGTTCTGCCCCTTTCCTGCCCCCCGACGGCCCGCGCGAATCTCCCCCTCCTCCCAGAACCACTCTAACTCAAGGCAATCCCGCGGGATCCAGAGCCGGAAGCGGAATCGCTGGGGCCGGCCCAGGCCGTTTGAGCCTGACGCCCCAAGGTGGTATAATTATGTTTTTGCGGCGACTTGGGGCACAAGGCATATGCCGCGGTCACTGGTGATCGTGAATCCCGTCGCCGGGCGAGGGGCCGGCCGGCTCTGCCTGGAGCGGATAGGGCGTGGCCTGCGCGACCGTGGTTTCTCGACGCTCTACGCCGTGACCTCGCAAGCAGGCGACGCCCGCGAAGCGGCCTCTGCCCGAGCCAACGACTGCGACCTGGTGGTCGTCATCGGCGGCGATGGCACGCTCAACGAAGTCGTCAACGGCCTTCCGGTGGACCGCCCGCTCGCCCTCCTCCCCCTGGGGACCGGCAATGTGCTGGCTAAAGAACTCCGCCTGCCCCGACGCCTGGAGGCGTTCATCGAGATGGTTGCCCACGGGCGACTGAGACAACTCGACGTTCCTGCCGCAAACGGGCGCCGCTTCGTGGCGATGCTCGGAGCCGGCCTGGACGCAGATGTGACGGCGGCACTGGCCGCGCGCCGGAGGGGCGCGACCCGCATGATGCGCTACGTGGGCCCCCTCCTCAAGTGCCTCCTGCGGCGCCGGCCGCCGCGCATCGAGGTTTGCGTGGACGGTGCGCCACCCGCCGTGGGTTGGGGCTTCGCCCTCGTCAGCAACACGCGCAGCTACGGCGGCCCGTTCCGAATCACGCCGCAGGCCGCCCCCGACGACGGGCTGCTGGACGTGTGCCTGTTGCATCGCGGCGGCCCCCTGGCCTACATTCGGGCCATACTGGCCTTCACGTTCCGCTGCTCGCCACTCAGCGGCGCACAGTACCTGCGCGCGCGCTCCGTCCGAATCGAGAGTCCAGACCAGGTCCGTTACCAGGTGGATGGCGACGCCGCCGGCCTTCTCCCCGTCACCATCGGGCTCGATGGCCGGAGGCTCCGGTTCGTCGTCCCCTGACCCTTTCGAATACATTCGGAGGTTTGACCCACGGTGAGCGAGATCCTCGAACAACTGACCCAGGCCATCGCGCAACGCCGATACGACGCACTGGAGAACCTCTGGCTCGAGTGGGTGGACGCCGAGACGATTCCCGCCGAGGCGCTGGCCCGGCTCCTCAGCCAGCTGCTCCAGGCCGGCGAGACCGCACGCGTGCTCGATCTGACGTTGGCCCTGGCGCCCGAGCTCGTGCGGGGCGAGCGCTACGCCGAGGCCCTCCCGTTGCTCCGCGCCGCGGCGCCCGCCGCCGCGGGCAACGAGGAACTCCGCTCCGCACTGCTCGCCTGCTACCGCCAAGTGCACCGCGGCGTGCCCCATCTTGCCGCCTGCATCGAGCGCTCCGGCCTGCTCACCGGGCAGGACCTCGGGGCCGCCGTCGCCACGCTCGACAAGCTCCTTTCCTACCGGGAGGGCGACTACTTCTACCACGCCACGGGCTGGGGCCTCGGCAAGATCGTCGCCTTCGACCCGCTCACGGCGCGGGCCACCATCAACTTCGAGCGCAAGCCCGGCCACCTCGTGCCCCTCGAGACCATCGAGAGCATCTTCCAGCGCCTCAAGCCCGATTGCTTCCTCGTCCTGCTCAAGACGGACCCCGACCGCCTGCGCCGGCTCGCCCAGGAGGACCCCGCGGCCCTGGTCCGCTCGGCCCTCGAAGCCCTGGACGGCCGCCTGTCGCTCCGCGGCCTGCGCGAGTTCCTCGAAGGCCCCATCGTGCCCGCCGAGGCCTGGAGCAAGTGGTGGAGCAGCGCGAAGGCGGCCATCAAGCGCGCCCCCCGCATCGCGCTCCCAGCCGGCAGCAACCCCATCCTCACGCTGCGACCCGAAGCGCTCACCTACGAGGAGGAGATGCAACGGCGCTTCGCCGCCCTCAAGGACCTCACCCACCAGACCGAGGCCCTCGCCGACTACGCCGAACACCGCGACCGTGAGGCCGACCCCCAGGCGTTCCTCCTGCCCGCCGCCCGCACCATCGCCACCCGCATCGCGTCCGAGCAGAACCCCGGCGCTGCCGTGGAGGCCGCGCTCCTGCTCACCCGCCTCAAGCTGCTGGCCGGCGAGTTCCCAACCCCCGAAGAGCTCGTTGCGCGGCACAAGGGCAATCCCGTCGTCCTCCTCACCCGCCTGACCACCAACGCCAGCCGAGCCCGCGTCTTCCAGATGTTGCGCGAACAGACGGACGACTGGCGGCAGGTGTGCCGCGGTATCCTTCTCGAGGGGCCGGAGGCTCTCTGGGAGGCGGCGGCGGCCGAACTCCCGCCCGATGGCGACGCCCCGAACATCGGCACCGTGGTACGCGAGGTGCTCGCGAACCCCAAACGCCACCTCAGCCTCTTCGCATGGGTCTGCCGCAACCTCCTGCTCGAGCGCTGGCCATCCCCGGCGACCCGCGTGGACATCTTCGAGCGTCTACTCAAGGAGGGCGACGAGCTCGCGCGCCGCAAGGCCTATCAACGTGGCGAGTGGACGCCATTCAGCCAGGCCGACGAGATGGCCGAAATCCGCCTGAGCTTGCGCGCCGGCGACCTGCGCTACTTCGACCAGATGCTCGCCGAGATCAGCGAGGTCGAGGCCTCCAGGCTCCTCTTCCGTATCCGGCAGAGCAGCGTCCTCCCCGAGCAGTTCGAGCGCATCCTTGAGCAGAAGATGGTCCGCAAGTTCCCCAAGCTCCTCGTGGAGGAGGAGCACAAGACCGTGGAGGAGCCCGTCCAGCACATCTATGCCACCGCGCAGGCCATCGCACGCCGACGCGAAGAGCACGATCACATCGTCAACGTGCTGCTGCCCAAGAACAGCGAGGACATCGCCAAGGCCAAGGCCATGGGCGACCTGAGCGACAACGCCGACTTCCGTGCGGCCATCCAGGAGCAGCACGTCCTGAACGCCAAGGCCCTCGAGATGGGCGAGGAGCTGCTGCGCGCGAGGCCCATCGAGCCCTCCATGGTCGCCCGCGAACACGTCTCCATCGGCGCCCGCGTCACGGTGGAGGACGTCGCCACGGGCAAGCGTCAGACGCTGGCCATCCTGGGGCCATGGGATTCCGACGCCGAGCACGGCATCATCGCCTACGTGGCACCGTTGGCTCAGGCGTTGATGCGCCGCAAGGTCGGCGACGAGGTCGCCTTCTCACACGCGGGGGAGGATGTCACCTACCGTATCCTCGAGATCGGCAGCGCGCTCGAGCCCGCCCAAGGCTCGGAAGGGGCATGACCCAGCCACGCCTCAGCGCCCCGGCGCCGCCTCGTCGCCCTGGGTCTCGCGCAGAAGAGCGAACTCGATGCTGTCCACCAGCGCCTGCCACGACGCCTCGATGATGTTGTCGCTCACGCCCACCGTGCCCCAGACGTCCTCGCCATCGGTCGACTCGATGACCACGCAGGTGCGGGCGGCCGTGGCGGCCCTGGGGTTCACGATCCGCACCTTGTAATCCACCAGCCGGATGCCCTTGAGAACGGGGTAGAAGTCGTCGAGCGCCGCGCGCAGCGCCACGTCGAGCGCGTGCACGGGGCCGTCGCCCTCCCCCACCGTGAGGCGGGGTTCCCCGTTGACGGTGAGCTTCACCGTCGCTTCGCTGATCGGCGTCCGGTCGCCGCCGCGCTTCTCGACGATCACGCGAAAGCCCAGCAGGTCGAAGAATGTGCGGTGGGTGCCGATCGCCTTGCGCACGAGGAGCTGGAACGACGCCTCGGCAGCCTCGAACTCGTAGCCCTCGTTCTCGAGCTTCTGCACGGCCTCCAGGATGCGGCGGCTGGTCGCCTTGTCAATGCGGTCGTCGAGCTTGCGCGCCTTCGCCATGATCGCCGCCGTGCCGGAGAGTTCCGAAATCAGAATCCGCCGCTCGTTTCCCACCACTGTCGGGTCCACGTGCTCGTAGGTGAGCGCGTTCTTCTGCACGGCGTCCACGTGCAGTCCGCCCTTGTGGGCGAACGCGTTGGCGCCCACATAGGGCTGGTGCAGCGGCAGGCCCAGGTTGGCCACGTGGTACACAAAACGCGACAGGTGCGTGAGGTGCGACAGGGCGCCCGGCACCAGCACGTCGCGCCCCATCTTCAGCGCGAGGTTGGGGATCACGCTGCACAGGTCCGCGTTCCCGCACCGCTCGCCGAACCCGTTGATGGTCCCCTGCACCTGCCCCGCCCCCTCCTCCACTGCCGCCAGCGTGTTGGCCACCGCCAGCCCCGCGTCGTTGTGCACGTGGATACCCAGTTCCGCCTTCGACACGGCGCGCACCTGCCGCACGGTCTCGCGCACGTCGCCCGTGAGCGAGCCGCCGTTCGTGTCGCACAGCACCAGCGTCTCGGCCCCCGCCTCCTCAGCCGCTCGCAGGCAGGCCAGGGCGTAGTCGCGGTTGCGGCGGAACCCGTCGAAGAAATGCTCCGCGTCGAAGAACACGCGCCGCCCCTGAGCCACCAGGTAGGCCACAGAGTCGGCGATCATCGCCAGATTCTCCTCGAGCGGGACCCGCAGCACCTCACGCACGTGAAGGTCCCAGCTCTTGCCCACGATGGCCACCACCCCCGTGCCAGCCGCAACGAGAATGCGCAGCCCCTCGTCGTGCTCAGCGGCCGTCTTGGCTCTGCGCGTGTTCCCGAATGCGACCACCTGGGCGCGCCGCAGGGGCCGCTTCCGTATCTCGTCGAAGAACGCCGAATCCTTGGGGTTCGACAGGGGGTAGCCCCCCTCGATGTAGTCCACACCGAACTCATCAAGCCGGTGGGCGATGGCCACCTTGTCCACAAGCGAGAAGGTGACCTTCTCCGCCTGCGCCCCATCGCGCAGCGTGGTGTCGTAGATGGCAACACGCCTCGATCGCTCCATCACGCCAGCACCTCCGGGTTCACGATGTTCGGCGGCCGCTCGCCTCGCAGCGCGGCCACAAGATTGGTGGCAGCCAGGGTCGCCATGCGGGTTCGGGTGGCGATGGTGGCGCTCCCGAGGTGCGGCGGAATGACCACATTGTCGAGCTCCGCCAGGCCCGGCGCCAGCGCCGGCTCGTTCTCGAAGACGTCGAGGCCCGCCCCGGCGATGCGGCGCTGGCGCAGCGCCGCCACAAGGGCGTTCTCGTCCACCACCGGGCCGCGCGACGTGTTCACCAGGTACGCCGTGGGCTTCATCAGCCCGAGCTCCCGCGCGCCGATGAGATGCCTCGTGCTCTCGTCCAGGCTGACGTGCACGGAGACGAAATCCGACTCCCGAAGCAGCCTTTCGAGGTCCGCCCGCTCGGCGCCCACCGCCTGCTCGAGGGCCTCGTTCTGCGCACGATCGAAGTACAGCACGCGCATCCGGAAGCCGCGCGAGCGCAGGGCCACCGCCGTGCCGATGCGCCCCGCCCCGATGATGCCCAGCGTGCGCCCGCTGATGTCTCCGCCCAGGAGCAACATGGGCGACCAGCCTCGGAACCTCCCGGCGCGCGTGTAGCGGTCCCCCTCGGGGATTCGCCGCGCGGTGGCGAAGAGCAAGGCCCAGGTGAGATCCGCCGTCGCGTCCGTGAGCACGCCCGGGGTGTTGGTGACAGCGATGCCCCGGGCCGTGGCCGCAGGCACGTCGATGTTGTTATGGCCCACGGCGTAGTTCGCGAAGACCCGGCACCCCTTCGCCGCGTCCAGCACGGCCGCGTCCACGGTGTCTGTCAGCAGGCAGAGCACGCCATCCCGGCCCTGCACCGCGGTCAGCAACTCCTCGCGGCTCAACACGCGGTCTTCCGAATTGATCTCCACCCGCTCACAGGCGTCCCGCAACATGTCCAGGCCAGCCTGCGGGATCTCTCGCGTGACGTACACGTTGACGGCGAGTTTCGGCACGGCAGACACTCCTGTGCATGGGCAGCTACTTGCCCTTGGACGCCTCCGCCGGCTTACGGTCCTTTGCCGGCCGCATCACCACGGTGACCTTGCTGCCCTTGGCCGGCGCCAGCTTCGTGTCAATCCCCAGAGCGCCGTACCTGCCCGCCGCCTCGGGCGGCAGGTCAATCACACTCGCCGTATCGCCCAGCAGGCCGATGAGCCACTGCTCAGAGTCCCCAAGGTAGATCATCTTCTTCCCGTCCTCGGGGTCAGGGAACAGGAACGACCCGAAGAAGACAAACGGCGTGCCCGGGACGTGTTCCTTCGTCTCCACGTTGACGATGAGTTCGCGAGGCTCGACGGTGACCTCTTTCCCGTCACGGGTGAAGCGCAGGAGCACGTCCACGGGATCACCCTCGCGGAGCACGCGGCCGGGCTCCTTCTGGTCACGTACCCGCGGCTTCAGCCCGAGGGCCAGAAGAGCCGTGTGCAGCAGGCTGGGCTTCGCCGGCGATGAGATCATCGACTCGTAGTCCTTCATCGTGTTCTGGCAGACGAGCAGCTCCAGCGGGTATTCGCCGACGCAGAAGGTCCCGTCAATCTCCACCGTCTGGGCCTTGAGGTCCAGGCGTATATCAGGCAACTGCGGCGCGCCCTTGGCCGGAGGGCCTGGAGCCTTCGCGGCCTCTTCCCCGAACGAGCAGGCCGCCAGGAGGCACACGAGCGCGACGACAGGGATTCGGTGCAGCATGAGGGCATCTCCGTCTGAGTCGCCGGAAACGGGCGATGGTGGCCAAGGCTCAGGCGAGCCGTAAATGCGATCTGACCTCCCGCGGCGCCGAATGCCCGCGGGAGGTCAGCGAAGAGACCACGAGGCAGGGCGCGGTAGACGCCTCACTGCCTGAAGTTGATGCTCTGGAACTTCATCTCGTGAAGGTAGTCCAGAGCGATCATGAGCCAACCGTGGTGGGCGTTGTCACTGACGTCCAGGATCACAGGGTCCTTCCTGGCTCCTGGAATCGCCGCGTGCTGCCTCAGAGTGGCCCGCAGGTGCTCCTTGTCGCGCATCGCCTTCTGATCCACATAGTACTGCGGCTGCGGGTTGGCCTCCGTGCCCCGTTTGACCATGATCCGCACCCACAGCTCCGTGTTCAGAATATTGGGGTCGGAGGGGTTGGGTTTGCCGGTCTTGGGCAGGTCCATGTCGAGCTTGCGGTCCAGCTCCTTGAACTTCATGCCCACCATGAAGAATAGCAGCAGGAGGAACACACAGTCAATCATGGGGGTCATGTTCATCTCAGTGAGCGTGACCCTCTTCTTGCCATCGGACGAGATCAAGCCCATTTGGGTCACTCCTGGTCGCCTTGCGGCGCAGGCATACGGCCACGGAACAGCCTACTCGCCGGCGGTCATCTCCTGGGGCTTGACGCCGAAGGAGATGCGCCAGATTCGAATGTTGCGCTTCACGCACATGGTCATCAGCCTGCGGATATGCTTGAACGGCGTCCGCTCGTCGGCCTTCACGAGCACGGTCCGGTCACTGATCCCCTCCGCATTGCGCGTGAGCCGGGATTCGACCAGAAGGGCGTCTTCGACCTGCTGGTCGCTGCACTCGTTGCCACCGATGATCATCGTCCCATCTTTCAGGACGTTGATGACGAGTCGCTCAGGGTCGGGGTTCTCATCCGGGATGGCCTGCTTGATGTCAGGAAGCAGGATGGCCTCGATGTCGTCCTGCCGGGTCAACTCGGTGACCGTCATGAAGAACAGGTTCAGCAGGAACACGCAGTCAATCATGGGGGTCATGTTGAGTTTGGTCAGCATGATTCGGCGGCTGGCGCCCCTAATCATCGGCGGGCTCTCCAACTTGAGCCACCGTCGCACGGGCGATGGCTATTTCTTGCGTCTCCCGACCACACGAGGCTACTTCTTGCCACGGAAGCGGTCCATCAACTCGCTCACTGTGCTGCCCGAGGCCAGCACGTTTGCTACGATCCGGTTGGCGATGTACTGGTATGCGCACATGACCGGGATGGCTACGGTCAGGCCCTGGAAGGTGGTGACCAGGGCGACGTTGATGTTGCCGGCCAGCACCGACGGCTTGACCACGGTCATGTAGGCGATCTTGCCGAAGGCGCCGATCATGCCCTGCACCGTGCCCAGCAGTCCCAGCATCGGGGCCACGTTGCCGATCAGCGACAGCCAACTGATCCGGAGCTGGTAGTTGGTGAACTCCTCTTCCGCGGCCGAGGTCATCGCCTGCTGCATGGCCTCGAAGCCCGCGTCGAGGCGGCTCAGGCCGGCGCGCGTCACGTTCGTGAGGAAGTTGCGTTCGACGTTGCAGAGCTCCAACGCCTCCTCGTACTGCTCTTCGTTGAAGTAGTCGTTCAACTCCTGCACGAGTTCCGGCGGGCACATCTTCTCGCGACGCAGGGTGACCGCGTGCTCGATGATGAGCGCCAAGGCGACCGGCGAAAGTGCCATGATGATCCAGCCGATGACACCGCCTTTGTTGAGCTGGTCCATCAGGGACTCGCGACGCACTGTCGCCTTCTCGGTGTCGGCCACCGGAGCCGGCGCGGGCTCCGGCGTCGGCGGGGCGGGCACGGCTTCCGGAGCCCCCGCCTTCGCATCAGGAGCCGGCGGCGCCTCCTCGGCGTGCAGCGGCGCGAAGCCGATGGTCAGACCCACCGCCACCACCATCACACTCATCAGCACCACCGCCAGCCAGCCCTTCATGTTCACTTCTCCGTCTCCTTTCTCGGAATGGCTGCCTTGCCGGGAGTCAGCAGGCGCGTGAACGGGCTATCCGGGTACTTCTGCGTGAGCTCGTTGAGGAGCTCGGTCGCACGGTTCTTCTGTTTGAGCTTCTCGAAGCACTGCGCCGCGTTGTACAATGCCTCGGCGTGCTCGCCAGCGAACTGTGAACGGGAGTAGAGAACCACTGTCCACAGATAGGCCAGCAGGGCCGAGCGGAGGTCCTCCTCCTTCTTGGTCTTGCCATACAGCTTCACGTAGGCCTGGCCCAGCGCATTGTGGCACTGGGCCTCGGTGCGTTGCATGCGGACGTCGGAGCCGCCCCTATCCACTTCCTCAGCCACACGCGGGGCTATGGCCTTGATGAGTTCCCTGAGAAGGTCTACGGCTTTGTCGGGCTTGTCCTCTTTGAGGAGGACCATCGCCAGGATGGTGCGCGCCTGGATGGCCAGGTCATGCTTCGGATCGCCCACGGCATCCAGCACTCTCTTGACCGCGCGCTGCGCCTCATCGTACCGGTCGGACTCCAGATAGCACCGCGCCTGCCACAAGTAGGACGCGGAGAGCCACTCCTCCCAGCCGTTCCTGGCAGCGGCGAGGTCGCCCAGCTTCTTGAACTGCGCGATGGCCGCATCGAAGCGTCGGGCGTTGAATTGCACGCGGCCCAGGCCCAGCAGCGCGTCGGGCAGGAAGCGCGTGTCAGGGTGCTTCTCCAGCAGCTCCTTGAACTTGGCTTCGGCAGCCGGGAGGTCGCTGCCATCTTCCACGTAGCAGAGGGCGATGTAGTAGCGGCAGGCCGGCTCGAGCCAGAACTCGCGAGCCTTCGTCGGGTTCCGCAGAGCGGCCTCGAACAGCTTGATCGCGTCGCTGTAGAGGCCCTGCTCCATCCGGTCGTGGCCGCGGCGGTAGGCATCCGGGGCATCGAAGTAGTCGATGTTGGCGACGGAGATGATGGGGATGGACATCGTGGCGCCCAGCTTGATCCCCTCGACAGACTCCCCCGTGATGACGCCCGGGATGGGGGTGTCTTTGCCCTTCTGCCAGATCTTGTCGCCGCCGGTCGGGGCCGCCGCACCGCCCAGCGCGCTCAGCGCCGGGGTGAGCAGCAGGATCAGGCTCCCTGCCCAGCGGGTCAGTGGTCTGTCGGAAATCGTGCGGTCCAACCGGGGTCTCCCTTGCTCGCTACTTGATGCTCAGGTTCTTGTCAATCAGGTCCATCGTGGGCAACAGGGCCTTCCTGCGCGCCGCGTCGGGCAGCGCCGCGATCTCCTTGCGCAGCTTCGCCGCGAGGGCCTGGAAGTCCTGGTGGCTGCCCCTGCCAGTGGTGACCGGGTTCTGGCCGATGACGAGAGAGGCTTTGAAAAGGTACTTCTGCACCTCTTCGTAGTCTCCCATCATGCGGGTACTCTCGCAAAGGTAGTAGAGCCCCTCCCAATGCTTCACATGGTCAGGTTTCGGATACATGCGCACCTGATCGGCGTAGAAGAGCTGCGCGTCCTTGAGCTTCGACTTGGCGTTGGTCTCGAGGTAGGCCCTGCCCAGCCACTCGCGCACCTGGATCTGGAGCAACTGCCTGGATGGATGCTTCGGCTGTGGGTGCCGGTCGGGTTCGGCGTCGTAACGGGCTTTGGCGGCCTCGTAGGCCTTCAGGCGCTTCTGGTACTCCTGCTCGTACGGGGCATCGGTCTCTTCCAGGATCGGGATGGCATCGCGCCAGTTGTTGAGGCGGCAGTGGGCGGAGGCCAGCAGGATGCGCACCTGGGCCAGCTCGGCGGCGCTGGCTTCGTCCTTGCCGAACATGCTCAGGGCCTTGGGGGCAATCTCGATGATCTTGCGGTAGTCGGCGCTCTTGGGTTCACGCGGCCGCTTGTCGAGCTGGTAGAGCACGTAGCGGTACGTGTTGAGGGTCTGATTCGGAGCGGCATCGAGAAGATCAAGGTAGAATTCAAGGCCGCGGCTGCGCTCGGCTTCGGCCTGCTTCTCCAGTTCGGCCTTGGCGGCTGCGTCGGCGGTTTTCTTCGCGCGCTCTTCCAGCCCCTTGGCCAGGTTGTTGTGGGCGTTCGCCCCCATCTTGCAGGCATTGGCCAGGTACTTGAAGTCGGGGAACGTCTTGATCTCTTTCCAGGTTTCCTCGAGGATCGTCAGGCCCTGGGCAGCCTGCTCGCCCTCCGCGCCGGTGGCCATGTTATAGGCTCCACGCATTCGGTTGTAGATGAGGAAACCGTAGTTCGGCGTCGCCTCGATGCCGGGGTAGGTGGCCTTGAGCCCTGTGGTGATTTCGATGACCTTCGCTGCTCGGCCGGTGTCATTCTCGAGCAGCATGTCGCAGTACACGGTCAGGCTGGTCACGGCGGCATCGAGCACACGCTTGCGGTCCTCGGCCTGATCGTCCCCCTTGAGCTCGGGGAGTCTCTTCTTGGCGTAGTCAATGCAGGCCTGGAAGGTGTCGAGCGCGTTCTTCAGCGCCTTCTGTCCCGCCGCCCCTTTCTGCTCCTCTTTGGGGAGGGCAAGGTAGATCTCGCGGTAGGTCAGCGCAATCTCATGAAGGGCGTGCGGGTATGCCTTGGATTCGGGCTGGACGCCTCGGAGGAGCTTCAGCGCCTCGTCAAGCTTCCTCTCCCTCCTGAGGTCGCGCGCCTCACCAATGGTGGCCGCGCCAGGACCCAGGGGGCTGAGGGGTTCTGCATTGAGGTAGGCCGCTTTGACGACGCTCCTAAGGAAGCTCAGCTCGGCCTCGCCTGCCTTCTCCTTTTCGCGCGTCTCCTGCTCGTTGCGCATGACCTGAACGGCCGACTGCGCGTAGGAGTAGGCCTGCGGCTGTGGCTCGGGCAGCCAGCGCGAGAGGGCCGTGAAGACGATGTACGAGCTGTAGTGATCGCCTCCCGCATAGTAGCACCTGGCGATGTTCTCCCACACCTTCCGTAGCTGATCGGGCTCAGGCTTCGTTCGGGCGACCTGCTCCGTATACAGACGGGCGGCTCGGAGGTACTCGGTCTTGTCCTTCGCCGCCTTGTGGAGCGCGTCGGCGATCTGGATGTTCAGCGCGGCCAGCGACGGAGGCGCGCCGCTCTTGGTGCGCCAGAACTCGATGAGCTTGACATACTTGGGCTCCATCGGCATCCGGGCGTCCCACACGCCGACGCCGATTTCGTAGGCCATGCGGTACAGGCGCTGAACGTCCTTGCTGGGCTTCTTGGCATCCTCGGCGGCCTTGGCCTGGGCCGCATAGGCATCGGTCTCCAGGAGGAAAGACGCCGACAGGGCCTTGGCGTCGTACTGCTCGGGGCTCTCCCCCTCCTCGAGGTTCTTGAGGATGTCGGTCACGCGAGCGCCAACCAGGTCAACCTTCTGCGTCTTGGGGTCCCAGCCGCCGCCTGTCCGGGCAGAGATCATCGTGTCCAGGGTGTCGATCACTTCGTCGTACTTCTTCTGGCGGAACAGGACCCCGGCGATGATGTGCATGGCCTTGCAGGGCACGGCCTTGTGATCGGCGAACTCGGATTTCGCCTCCCACACCTCCTTCAGGCGCTCCAGGGCCTCCGCGTCGTTTTCCGGGCCGAGCTCGACGATGGCCTCTGCGTAGTAGACGTTGATCTGCTTGAGGCCCTTGGCGTCGGTGAAGTCGTAGAGCATCTGTTTGAGGTCTTTGGCCGCCGCCTCAACCAGCGGCTTCCACTCTGGCACGGCCGCGCCGTTGGCCTTGAGGAACTTGCTGAGCTCGACTCGCACGCTGTTGAGGAGGATGCGCACGCCCACGTGCTCGGTGCGCACCTGGTTGTAGCGCTCGTCCCACTTGGCCCGCGCCTCCTTTTCCTTCGGCGTCACAGCCTTGAGCTTGGTCTCCTCGTCCCGCTTCTGGGTCGCTAGGGCTTCAAAGTCCTTGATCGCCACCTTGTAGGCCGCGCTGGCATCGGCCACGTGCTTGGGGTGCTCGGCCTTCGGCACGTCAGGGTCGTCGAGCATCCGGGCGTGGGTCCGCGCCAGGTTCACGCTGATCCATATGACGCGCCGCCGAACGTTGAAGAGGCCCACAGGGTCCTTCCTTGCGGCGGGGTGAGCGATGTACTTGTCGAAGTACTCGCGGGCCTTGCCAAGGAGTTCGGTGGCACGGAGCAGCGCGTCCTTCCCACGGACTCCCTCAACCAGTTCCAGATAGTATTCGCCCAGGGCCTGGTACAGGGCGCCCTTGTCGTCGTCCTTGATGGTCGGATCGGCGAGGATCTGGTCTACAACGGTTTTCGCCAGATCGTCGTAGCCGTGGATCTTCGCCAGCCGCCTGGCAAAGTCGAGATGTCGCTTCCAGGTGACGCTGCCGCCCTGCGCCGCGCATGCCAACGCCAGCACCACTGCCGTGGCCAGACCTGCTATTCGCGGCGGGCGAGATGTCATCGTGCAGCGCCTCACGAACTGTCGAATAAGGGACTCGCAGCCCCTGGGAATCAGGTGAAACCAGACTCGCCGGTCGCCCACGTGGCGGGAACCGGGGCATCATTGCGCCACGTCACGGGCCTCCCGGCACTCCTCCCCCCTTACGCCGCGCTCACTCTTCGAAGATGTCCTCGACCGTCTCCGCCGTGATCAGCATGATGAGGGATCTGCGGCCCTCGATGTGATCGCGCCCGCGCATGAGGTGCCGTAGGACGGGAATTCCTTCGATGAACGGCACGGTGGCGTTGCCGGTGTACTCCTGGACGTTGGTGAAGCCGCCCATGATGATGGTCCCGCCATTGGGCACCGTGACGGTCGTGCCGATGGACCGCAGTGTCGTGGTCGGCAGCTGGATCGTGAAGTCCACAAAGGTGAAGAGGTCATCGGCAACCTCGATCACTTCGCGGGCGAACGTCATCGTGGTGAAGCCCACGAACGTGCGCATCTGCGGCTGGCACACGAGGGTGATGTAACGGCGATCGGCGCTGACGAATGGCTGGATGTCGAAGATCGTGCCCTCGGGGATGTTGCCGATTTCTGGAATGTAGTCGGAGCTCACGCGGCGGATGTAGTTGCGGTTGCGCAGCACCTGGATGTTGGCCCGCTGGGTGTTGTAGCAGGTGAGCCTCGGGGCCTCCAGCACTGTGCCCTTGCCCTCGTTGGCGACGGCGCGCAAGAGGACCACCAGCGTGTCCTCGTCCACCAGCGAGTAGCGAAGCGCGAGGCCACCGACAGCGGCGTAGTTGTCGAACTCGGCCAGGGCCGGCACCTCCGTCGCGGGGCTGAGGCCGCCCACGAACGTGTCGCCAGTCCCATCCCACTGACGCTGTGTGGTGCCGCTGTCGCACGTGAACGAGATGTTCAGCGAATCGAGGAACTTCCGCTCGATGGTGATGAACCGGCCGAGCATATGAACCTGGAGGCTGCGCGCCTTGCGGAAGTCGCTGAGGAGATCCTCGATCTGCTTCTGGACCTCCGGGGTGTGGACGACCACGATCCGGCCGTTGCGGTACTGGATCGTGTACTGCGGCCTTCCCTGGAGGGTGTCTCCGCGCTCCCAGGTTTCGGGGGCGACGCTCGCCTTGATGAACCGGACCCAGCCGTTCCCTATGAGCTCGGGATCGGGCCGCACGGCCTCCACGACCTGTTCGACGCGGGGCCCGGGCTCCACGGGGCCCGGCGAGCGGACAGGCTCGGACGTCGTAGGAGCGGTGAGCAGGGTGGCGATGTCATACATCTTGGTGGTGGGTTCGTCGAGCGTGCCGGCGCGCCCGGTGAGGAAGACGGCTCCGTCGCGCAGGCAGTACTGGAGTTTGCCGAAACGGGCCACCCACCGGATCATGCTCTCAAGGGGCATCTGGGCCCGCGGGATCGTCACCGCCGTGTTCGGCAACTGGGCGCCGGGGTCGACGACGATGCTCACCCCGCCGACTGCGCCGAGCTGCTCGATAGCCTGAGCCAGTGGCGTCTCTCGGAACTCCAGGGTCACTGGGTTGGCCAGCTTCGAGCGCAACTCCAGCTCCCAGCGCTCCTTTGGGCCGGTCACGAAACGCGACCTGGCACGCGTCGGGTCGGCGGCGACCACGACGTTGGGTTTGAGCGGGGTCATCTCGCGGTCAATGTCGGCCATGAGATCGCTCTCGTTGTCACGACGCTCACGGCTCTTGCTGCGCGGCCCGATCGAGGAGGCCTTGGCGGCGAGAATCCTGTCGCGCAGCTGCTGGGTGTCGCGGTCCCCGGGGGCGCTTCGCAGCGCCTCGTCGGCCAGGGTGAGGGCCTTATCGTAGTCCTTGGCCTCGAGGTGCCTGGCCGCCTGCTCACGCAAGGCGCGCAGGCCCTCGGCCTCGTCGCGCGCCCGCCGGGTTCGTTCGGCAGCTAGGCGCGCCTTCGCCTTGTCCAGTTCCGACTGGCGCTTAGCCGCGGCAGCGCTCGACCCCGCGCGGCGGGCGTCTGCGGCAAGGGTCTCGGCCCGCGCTCGGAGCTCGCCGGCGCTGGCCGCATCGTCAACCTGAGCTACGGCGCTGAGCGCCCGCTCGGCCAGTTGGGCAGCCTGCGCGTATTCTTCGGCCTTCAGGGCCTTTTCAGCCTCGAAGAGGTCCAACTGGATCTGCTGCCGGAGGACCTGGGCCTTGAAGCCGTGACGCTCGCGGGTCTGGGCGAGCACGTCGTCGCTGCTGGGCGTGCCCAGGGCGGCTTCGGCCTGGGAGAGCAGCTTGCGCGATCCGGCATCGTCCGGGTTCAGCCGCACAGCCTCGCGCAGGGCATCGCGCGCCTCGGCGAACGCTCTTGCGGCTACGAGCTTGCGTCCCTTCGCGGCCAGCACCTCGGCCTCGTGCAGGCGCTGCTGGCGCAGGACCTCGGCCTCGCGCGCGGCGTCGCTCTGCTCGATGTTGGGCACGGAGCCCCCTCCCTCGGCCATGGCGGGCGCCGGCAGCAGCCCCCCCGCAGCGCACAGCGCGGCGGCCAGAAGGAGGAAAGAGAGTGTGCCACGCCGCATTGGCGCAACAGGCACCGCGGATCGAGGGATACGGGGCTCAGGCGATCTCACAAGGCGCCTCCTTTGCTACAAGCAGCACGCGCTTCCCCGCCGGGGGTCGCGCGCTGTGCAGGTTTATTCCTCGAAAATGTCCGGCACGATCTCGGCGGTGACCAGGATGATGAGGCTCTGCCGGCTATCGAACTGCGTCCACTCGCGGAAGATGTACCGCAGGAGCGGCATCTTGTTGATGATGGGCACGTTGGCCTCGCCAGCGCGTTCGCGAACGGTCGAGAGCCCGCCCACAAGCATGGTGCCGCCGTCAGGCACGCTGACTGTCGTCGCCACGCTGCGCAGTTCGGTGTCTGGCAGGTTCACGTTGCGCTGCACAACGGGGCCGATGGCATAGCCGAAGCCCGTGGACTGGAGGCTGCTGCGGTTGCGCAGCGTGCGCATCTGTGGCTGGAGGACGAGCGTGATGTAGCGACGGTCGGTGCTCACGAACGGCTGGACGTCGAAGATGATGCCGTCAGGCACGTTGCCGATCTCTGGCTCGCCGTCTGACGAGACCGAGCGGACGTAGTTGTAGTTGGTGATGGCCTGAAAGTTCGCGCGCTGGGTGTTGAAGCACGTGAGGCGGGGGGCTGCCAGGATCGTGCCTTTGCGCCGTTTGACGACCGCCTGGAGGAGCGCATTGACGGTGTTGCTGCCGGTGTGAGCCCAGCGGATCTGGAGGGGACCCGAGGCGCTCAACTCGCCTTCTCCGCCGACGCTCACCTGCGAGTCATTGTAGAGGTAACCGATAACCGAGCGACGCGGCGGGTTGACGCCTGCCTGCCACGGGTTGGCCGGTTCGCTCACGAAGCCGTAAGTGTTGTTGACCTCCGCAGGGGTGAGCGATCCCGGCGCCAGGCTGAGGTCGCTGGACGCCAGATCGAAGTTCGGCCCCGTGAAGTCGAGGTCCATCCGCTCGAGGAAATCGGTCTGCACCACCAGGAAGCGGGCGAAGATGTGCACTTGGAGGTTCCTGGCGCGGCGGAAGTCATCGAGCAGCCGGCCAATCTGTTCCTGAACCTCGGGGGTGTGAACTACAACGACGCGGCCGTTGCGGTAGCTGATGGTATACGCCTGCTGAGCCTGGAGCACTACGCCTTCCTTGGCCGGCTCTTCCCAGGTCTCGGGCGCCACGGTGCTTCGAATGAACTGCACCCAGGCCTCGCCCAGCGCGTCCTCGGGCACGGGGCGGCCCTCTTCGGTGCGAGTGGTCTGCCCGGAGGCGCCGCCCAGGAGTTCCTTCGTGACCCAGGCCTGTTCGTCGGCCTGGGAGGGGCCGTTGAACGTCGTGCGGATGGAGCGGTTGGGGACGAGCAGGCTGCTGATGTCGTAATCCTGGGTCACTGGCTGGTCGAGCACGCCGCCACGGGTCGTGACCAGGATAGCGTGGTCGCGGAGGGTATAGGTCGCCTTGCCAAAGCGGCACAGCCAGTTCAGCGCGTGTTCCAGGCTGATGGTCATGGTGGGCAGTGTGAGGCGCTTGGTGTCCTGCGCCACCGAGGGGTCGACCACCATGGGGCAGTCAGCCGCCTGCGAGAGGTAGCGGCATGCCTCGGCGATCGTGGTGTTGCGGAAGTCAACGTCAACCGGCTGGCGGAGCTTGGTCCGGAGTTGCTCTTCCCACGGCTCGCGTGCCTTCTCGCCAGGCCGCGCCGTGTAGTCCTTCGCCTGGCTCTTGCCGGGCAGCACGATACGGGCTCGGTCGTCCTTGCTGGGGACTGTCATCTCCTCGTTCATCTGGTCCACGAGGATCTTGCGGCTGGCGTCCTTGCGCTCGGCAGCGAGAGCTTCGGGGTTGCGACGCCCGTCCAACACACGCTGGGCTTCCTGGCGGAGGTAGACGCCCTGACGATTGCCCGGCTCGAGCCGGAGCATGTCCTCCGCCACGGCGAGGGCGGCACCGGCGTCGCCCTTGTCGAGATGCTGCCAGCCCTGCCGGTTGAGGGCGAGCAGGGAAGCGTCCTTGTCGTGCGCAGCGCGCTCTTTGTGCGCCGCCAGCGCTCCCTGGAGCTCGGCTGTTTGGGCCTTGTCACCGGCCGCGCGGGCGCTGGCCAGAATCGCCTCGGCCTGCGCGCGGAGCTTGGCCGCGCGGTCAACCTCGCTGACGTAGGCCACGCTGTCGAGCACCCGCTCGGCGTGTTCGCGGGCGCGGGCGTGGTCGCCGGCCTTCAGCGCCTTCTCGGCCTCGAAGAGGCTGGCGCCCAACTGCACTTGGAGCATGGCGCTCTTGGTCTGCTGGTCCGTCTTGACGCGCTCGAGCAGTTGCTCGGAGGAGGCGACGGGGCTGCCGGCCTCGGCTTGCGCCAACAGGCGCGCGCAGGAGTCGTCGCCCGGACGGAGCTTCGCGGCGCGGGCAAGCACCTGCTTGGCTTGGCTGTAGGCGTGTTGCGCGAGGAGCCCCTTCCCCTCCTCGACGAGTCGCTGGAACTCACGCTGCTGCTCCTCGTCTTGAAGCTTGCGCTTTTCACGCAGGCTCTCGAGGATGCTGGCAGGGTCGGCAGCCCCCTCGCCACGCGCCGGCGGGGCCACCGTGACCAAGGCTGCCCCGAGCACCAGGAGGGCCAAGGCACCTGTTCCGCACGCCTTGGCCAACGTTGCGTTGCTTGGCGTCGAGGAGAGAGGTCTTGGCGTCGTCACGCCCGAGCTCCTTTCGTTGTTCAACTCGCGTTCGAGCGAGGCCTACCCCGCGATGGCCGCCTCGGCCCGTATCCGCCTGCGGCGGCCAGTATTCTATCCGGTAGACTTCGGAACGTCAATCATGTCTTGCGCTTGGCCTGAGCGGCTCCAGCGGGGCGTTGGAGGTTCTCCTTCATCTCCCCGGCCCGGCGGCGGCGGGGACCGCCGCCTTGGTGTCCAGCCACAGGTAGTGAAGGCGGTTCTTCTTGGTGTCGCAGATGATCACGCGGCGGTCGTAGGTTTCGCGGTAGGCTGTGATCTCCTTGAACTGGGGACGCCCGAAGGCGTCTTTCCCTGGAACCCGGATTGTGTAGTCAACCAGGCGGAGGACCCCCTGCTCAATGTCCACGAGCCTGTAGCGCGTGATGTAGCGCGAGGCGGGGCTGTCGTCGCGCTCGCGCGGGGGCGCCGGCGCGTCCTCGGCCGCGGGCGCTTCGGCTGTCCCCGTGGGCGCGGCTGCATTCCGGAGTTCTTTGGGCACATCGCCTATCCAGCCGCCGATGGGGATGCGCTCGAACAGCTTGCCGCCCAGCGGCTTGTCCTTGGGCCCGATCAACACGATGATGTTGGCCCGCAGTGCATCGCCGCCTGTGTACGCAAAGCTGAAGCGCTCCTTGGTCCTGTAAGTCTTGGCGTCACCATCCACCGAGCGGGTCTGGTCGCCCTCCTCCTTGGAGACGAGGACGCTGCGGACGCGATAGGTGTAGGTCGTCTCGGCTTCCACATCGTGGTCAGAGAAGACCAGGACGCCCGGCTCCTGCGGCGGCCCACCCTTTGTTGGAGGGGCCACCTCCTTTTTGGGCGGGGCGGCTTTTGCTCCGGGGAAGCCCGCGGGCGCGGCTTTCGGGGCCGGCGTGGGCGCTCCAGGGGTGCCGGGTTCCGCCGCCTTGGCCGCGCGGCCGTCCACCCTGCCGACGCTGATCTCTTCCGTGTCCTGTTCGCCTTTCCTCAGGATTTCATAGTAGGTCGGCTCGATGAATGTCACCACGCTCTTGCCGTCTTTGGACTTGATGGAGCCCTCAGGCGCCGTGAATCGGATCTGGACGGTGCTCAGCGGCTCCTCTTTCACGTCGAGTATCGTCGCGCGCGCGAGTTCCGTCGTCTGCGTCTCGCCCAGCCTCGACATCATGACGGCGACGCACACGCGGTCCTGATTCTCGAGGGTGAACATCGCCCTGACCCAGTAGCCGGGCTTCTTGCCCTTGAAGACGAGCGTGTCGCCCAGGGGGCTGCCGGCGGCGCCGCGTTCGACTTCGACCGCCACCTCGCAAGGCTCCGTGAGGGTCTCCGGCGGAGCGAGGATTCCGAGGTCCTTGCGGTCTTCCTCCGCCAGCGGCGTGATGAGGGGGGTGCCGAGGACGCGCCCGCGCGCGGAACGGCGCTCGACGGGCTTCTTCTCCTCTTCGAGCTCCACTCGGCGCAGCCACCGGGTGGCGGGCGGATAGAACCAGTTGTACCTGGCCTCCTCGATGGGCGGGATGACCACGAAGGGTCCCGCGGCGCGGCGGAACCAGTCTTCGGTGGCGGTTCCGGGCTTCGCCCCTCCCGCCCCCCCCGGACCCGCAGGCGGCGGCTGCACGAGCTCTGCGCGGAAGAGCGACGAGTACACCTGGTAGGAAACCCATAGCACAACAACCGCCAGGGCGATCTTCTCGACGTGGCGGAAGAGGAAGCTCTTGATTCCTGCCATATCCATCCGAGGCCCCTCATTCAGGGGATGCCGGCCGCCGCACTTCGGGGGAAACGCGGGACGGCACGGTTTCAGCTACCGGGCGGCCGCGGCCCGTTTCACGCCCTCGCGGCTCTCCTGCGGCTTGACCACAACGATGCCCAGCTTCGCTTGCGCGCCTGCATCGAAGTGGATGGTGAAGACCTGGTTCGCGTCGAAGTGGTCCAGCGGCCGGAAGGTCACCACCACTGCGTCGGGGGCTTCCACCACACCCAGGTGCGCCTTCTCGTCACCCTTGCCGGCTGCGACGATCTTCCGCACGCGCCGCCAGAGCTCCTGCTCGGCCTCAAGCCGAGCCAGTTCGAAATCATACCGGTGCGACAGCCATTCCGTGGCGGCCTTGAGGTCCGCGAAGATGTACTCGCGTTTGAGCGTCAGCTCGTCCTCGACGACCAGGGGCTTGCCGGGTTCGGCGGCTGCCGCCTTCTCAGCCTTCTGAAGCTCGCGGGTGATCCAGGCCACTCCCATTTCTGGCCGACTGCCGCCGGCCGCCCCCGCTTCCTCTGTGCTGAACCGCTTGATGCGCATCTCGAGCAGCTTCAGTTGCCGGTCGAGCCAGCCCAGGACTTTCGCCCTCTCGCCGAACACGGACTTCGGGAAGGCGACTTCCTGCACTTCGATGTTGATGTCGGGGACCTCCCCCGTCATGGTCACGGCCACAAACTGCCGGCGCTCGGCCAGGCTCGCGGCGGCCACGGCCGTTTCGTCGGCTTCCTTCTCTTTCTCTTTGGGCTTTGGCCCGGGTTCTTTGGCGCCGGGGGTGGGCGCCGCAGGCGTGCGCTCGGCCACCACGGTGCGGACGATGCTCTGGATCGCGGTGATCCTCAGGCACAGCCGGGATCGGAGCAGGGCATCCAGCACCTCGCCGAGGTGCGAGTAGTCGCAGGCGAACGTCATTTGGATGGGAATCGGCTCGGCCAGCACCGCGGGGCCTCGCACCGGGGCGCCGACGGGCACCGGCGGGCCGCGTCGCACCGAGGCGGGGGTCGCGGCGGCGCCATAGGTGATGCTCTGAAGGACGGCGTGCGACGCCCCGAGGATCTCCACGATCTCCTTCTTGACCCACCACTCCTTCTGGAGTGCGTAGATGTCGCCAATCTGCACGGTGGCCTGGGCGAAGCCGGCCGCGTCGGCGAGGCCGAGCGCCCCGGGGTCCGTGCCGACCTTCTCGAACAGGGGCTCGAGCTTGGCGACCTCGCGGTTGTAGACGCCCTGGTACTCCACCTTGAACACGTCGAAGCTGCGGGGGGCCTGCCAGGGGTAGGCCTCATAGGCCGCGAGGGCCTTGTCTTCGAAGAGTCCCTCAATGGCCTGCCCCTGGTACCAGAGGAAGAGAGCGCAGTCGCCGAGGTCGCGCTGGACAAATGCCTTGCGCTCGTTATGGATCTTGATGCGCTCGTCTACGCCCACCGTCTTGCGCTTCAGGTCATCGCGGCTGTTGCGGCGTTCCTCCAGGTTGTCGCGCGCGGCCTTCGCCTCGCTCTGTTTGCCCCATACAAAGAACATGGCGCCGAGCTCCACGAGGAGCACGACGCCGATGATGATCCAGGCGTAGTACTTGCGGATGAGGCCCATTCGTCGCCCTTCCTCGCCATTCGGCAGCCGGGGGCTCGCGAGGAGCCTGGGGCCGCGCGCTCAGTCGATCCGCTTCAGGTCGTCCACCCTCTTGGCCGGCCGCTTGACGGGCCGCTTCGGCGGCGGCGCCGGGGAGGTGCCCTTGGGCGCCGGGGGCGCCGGGGGTCCGCCTTGCAGCGCGCCCGGGCGCGACCGGTACGTCACCCAGAAGGTGTAGGACCAGCCCGAGGCAGCCGGGCGGCTGGCCGTGCCTGTGGCCGCGGCCTCGCCGCCTCGCCGACGCTCCGCCACTTCGGCGCGCTCTTCCTGCTGGCGTCCCTCGACCGCTATTACGCGCGGGCGTTGCTCTTCGAGCAAGCCGCGGAGCCGCCGCACATCGTCGGCGGTGAACGCGGTATCTTTCTCGAAGCGGACTTCGATCGTGAGGTGGTCAATGGCCTTGTCGTCAATCACGCGGCCGCCCACCTTGCCCAGGCTGTCCGCCGTGGCGGTCGCCATGCCGGCGGCCTCGGCCGCCGAGATTTGGCGCACGCTATTGAGGCGGAACGGCTCGCGCTCCAGGCGGTTCACGGCCTGGTTGAGGTCGCTGACGAACTCCGCCCACTCGCTGCGTCCCGGGCCCAGGGTCGTCAGCGTGCTGAGGTCCGTGGCGAGCCGGCCGAGGTCTTCGGCCTCGCGCTCCTTGGCCAGGAGGTCCTGGTACCGCTTGGTTTCCTGCTCGATCGGGCCGATCTCGTCCAGGCACCTGGCCACTTCCCGGGAGGCCGACTGGTAGCCGACCAGGAGCGGCATGGCCAGGAGCACGAGCGCCGCGGCGGCGTAGGGGATCTTGCCGCGTAGCATGCGCTCGCGCACGAGGTCGCGCGGCATCAGGTCTATGTTGACCCGGCCGAGGCCCAGGGCCTGGATGCCCAGTCCCAGGGCCACCGCATAGCTGGGCAGCTCGGCCTCGAACTTTTCCGAGTCCAGCCCGCTTGCCACCCGCACGCGGTTCAGCCGGTCGAGCACGCTGACCTCGTAGTCGAGGTTCTTGCGGAAGTAGTCCACCAGTTGCGGCAGCTTGAAGGAGTTTCCGAGGAGGACCACGCGCTCGATGCGCACGTTGCGCGCCTGGGCCTTGTAGTAGCCGATCGAGCGCTGGATTTCGCCGATCAGGTCGTCCACGATGGGCCGCATGGCGCCGAAGATCTTCTCGGCCTGCTTCGAGCCTGCCGCCTTGCGCTTGAGGTTCTCGGCCTCCTCGAAGGAGATCTGGTACTTCTCCTGAAGAGAGCGCGAGATGTCGTTGCCCGAGATGGCGACGCTGCGGGTCCAGAACCGATCGCCGTCCACGATCACCAGGTCGGTGTTGGCCGCTCCCACGTCGATCACCACCGTGCCGGTCTCGAGCGTGCGGTCGTAGGCGAGGAAGTTGAAGAGGGCCAGGGGCGTGATCTCCACGAGGTTCGGAACCACGTGGGCCAGCCGCAGGTTGGTGAGGAAGCTGTAGGCTGTGGCCTTGCGCACGGCGAAGAAAGCCACCTCGACCTCCTCGCCAGGCACGTCCATGCCCGAGATCGGCTGGTAGTCCCAGATGACCTCCTCGATCGGGAAAGGCATCTGGGTGCGCGCCTCGTAGCGCACGATCTCGGGGATGCGCTTCTTCTCCACGGGGGGCAACGGGATGAAGCGGGGGAACACGTCGCGCCCCGGGAGCGAGACGGCCGTAGCCGCACTCTTGAGGTCGGCCTGGTACTGGAGTTCGGTGAGTGCGTTGCGGACCCGGAACTCCCGGTCCGCCGCCTGGGCCTCTCCCGCTCGCGACTCGCAGGCGACCGTGTGGTACTCCTGGACGATCACGGTGTCGCCGGCTCTGCGGACCTTCACCGCCTTGATGGCGGATTCCCCGATATCAATACCCCAGGCTATCTTTTGAGCCAAGGCTTGCGCTCCTGGGCGCTCCGCCGCCGTCTGGACGGTCAGCGCGCTCCGACGCCTAAACCGTCTAGACTGTTGCGATTATACATTGCTGCACCGGCCTGTCAAGCGCAATTTCCTGTGCGTTCGGCGGCGGGCCGGCGGATGTTTCGCTTGGCGTTTCTGTGCGCGGGGCGTGCCGCGGCCCGCACAGTCGCCGGCCCGCACAGCGGGCGCTAGTCAAGCAGCGCCTTCTCCTCCCAGAGGAACCACTGGCCCGTCCTGTTCAGGTAGGCCAGGCAGTTCTGGAGGATGTCTGCGTGCTGGTGCTCCTCGGTCACGAGACGCTTGTAGAGGGCGCGGGTGCTGGGGTCCTGGGCGGCCTTCGCCTGTTTTTCGTAGAGCACGATGGCCGCCTTCTCCATCTCGAGCGCCTTCTCGACGGCCTTGGTGTCGCTCGCGTCGGCGTCGAGCTCGGCCTTCAGAGCAGGCCCGAGTTGCGCGAACAGCGTCACGAGGCGCTGCTTGGGCATGTCGCCCTCGAGCGCCACGCGCATCTTCTGGGCAATGCCCACGAGCACGGCCTCGTGCCGCCGCTCGTCGGCGGCCAACCCCTCGAACATCCGCTTGCCGAGAGGGTTCTTCGTCTTCGCGGCGGCCTCGGTGTAGAAGGCCAGACCGTCGCGTTCCAACTGAATCGCGTAGTGAAGGGCATCCGCCTCTGCCATTGTGCACTCCTCGTGGTGCGCGCCGCTGGGCCGACGCACGGGGACTTGCGAATCAGCCGGTCGCGTCCTCTTGCCCGGCGTCGGGCGGTATGATAGCATAACCTGCGGGAAGGCGCCACTGCAAAATCGCTGCCCGTCGCGGGCCGGCCCGGGCGGCCTGGAGCCGGTTGCTGGGAGTCGCCTGTGGCCACCGTCCACATCCTGGGCATCGCGGGTAGCCCGCGCAAGGGGGGCAACACCGACACGCTCCTGCGAGAGGCGTTGCGAGGTGCGGCGGACGCCGGGGCCGCGACGGAGTTCCTGGCAGCGCGCTCGCTGAGGATGCGACCCTGCATCGAGTGCGACCGGTGTCAGACGGCGGGCCGTTGCGTGGTGCAGGACGACGCCCTGGCGGTCCACGAGAAGCTCCTTGCTACCGACCACCTGATCTTCGCCACACCGATCTTCTTCGCGGCAGTCTCGGCTCAAGCCAAGACACTGATCGACCGCTGCCAGTGCTTCTGGTCGCTGAAGTACGTCTTGAAGCGTCCCCTCTTCGACCAGCCTCGCCCCGGGCGTAAGGGCCTCTGGCTCGCCTGTTGCGGGTTTGACAAGCGCTGGATGTTCGACGGCCCCCGCCGCACAATGAAGGCCCTCTTCAACGTCCTCGAGTTCGAGTGGGCTGGCGAGCTTTGCTACAAGCACATCGACGCGCAGGGCGACATCGAGAAGCACCCCACTGCCCTCGCCGATGCCTATGCGGCCGGCCGCGCTCTGGCCACGGGGCACCCCATCCGCTCCACCTCCTGCCAGTCCTCCACCTCCTAGGGTCTGTGCGGAAATCCACGCGGGCTGCGTTGCCGGCGTCAGCGGGGCGGATGCAAGACGCGGCGACGCAGGCGATGCCACGGAGGGGCCAGCCTCCCTCCCGAAGGTTCCAATACCTTCGGGAGGGTAACTCGGCAGCTACGCCCCAGAAGCCGTCGGACTACCCTCCCGAACGTATTGGAACGTTCGGGAGGGCACGAGAGCCGAGTTCCTTCCGACAACCAGGACGCAAGCCCTATATGGGTATTGACGCCGCAACCCGAAGGAACGCCACGACTTCTGGCCGCGCAACAACCTCCCGCGGGTTTGGAACCCGCGGGAGGGTTCTCTCGATCTGCCTCAGCCCTTGATTCAGAGATGTCGTGGCCAGTCGGGCAGGCTCGGGGCGGCTCGCCCTGCCGAGTTCGGCCACGAGCGCCATCCTCGCTCAACCTGGGGGGGAGTGTGAGCAAGTATGGCGATGTGGCGTCTGGTTTCCTGGACAGCAGTGGCGGGGCGGGGGTGAGCCAGCGCCAGGGTTGGGGGCATACTCGGCTCGGATTTCAGTTTGATCCTGCGCGACTCTCCGCTATAATTTGGGAACGTGTGGCCCCCGATGAGCGCCGCCGCGGGGTCCGTGTTGACCACGCGGCGGTGTCTGCGGCCCTGATCGGAGACAGGTGTGGGCGTCTCAGGGTGTGTGGGGCTTCCACAATAAGAGGAGTACATGCAGATGCCCCTCAGATGGTCCAGATGGGCCCTCCTGGCCCTTCTTCCTCTGGTCGTCGCGTGCCAGGCATGGGGTGCTGTGATCACATGGACATCGGGCTCAACGACCACTGACAACTGGAGCGATGGCGCCAACTGGGGCGGCGGCATCCCGCCTGGAGCCGCCGACACGGCGCTCTTCGACCAGACGGCGACCGGCTCGGCGGGCGGCTTCGCGGGCATCAACGGCAACAACGTGGTAGACATCACCTTCGCCCCCATCCAGAAGCTCACCTATGGCGCGGTGGGAGCCATACTCACCGACCACTACACCACGATCAACCCGGGCATCACATTGCGTGTGGATGGCGATGGCACCGGCGGATCGAATGGCGGCCTGAACCTGGCCGACTTCAACGTGGGCAACGACATCACCAGCTACTCGGGCACCAAGACGGTCACCGTCACGTTCAACGGCGCGGGCACGCTCCAGATTGGCGCCGCGGGCGCCAACACCGCCGACATCGCCATCGGACACCGGTCCAGCGCCGCCGCGGGCGGCGGCGGCGTGGCGGCCAGCGTCAACATGGCCGCCCTGGCCACCTTTATCGCCAATGTGGACGAGTTCGCCGTGGGCTTCAGCGGCTATGACGGCCCGGTCAATGCCACAGTCCTCCTCGCCGCCTCGAACACCGTCAACGCCAACACCATCAACATCGCCGACTCCTACAACAACGGCGGCAACACCTCCACCGTGCGCCTCGGGCAGACCAACGCCATCAACGCCGACACCCTCTACATCGGCCACAGGAAGTCCGCCGGCAACCTCAACTTCAACACGGGCCTCGCCAACCCCACGGTCACAATCCGCGACTTGTCGGGCATTGGCCGCGCCGACCTGCTCATCGGCGATAATGATGCCGATACCGGCACCACGCCGACCTCCATCCTCGACACCACGCTGGGCACGGTGGACGCCTTGCTGGACACCGTGATCATCGGCCGCCACAACCGCGGCGCGGGGTACAGCATCGGCGAGTTCCGCATGACGCTGGGCACCGTGAGCGCCAACAGCGTGCTCCTGGCCGACCCCAGCAGCGGCGGCACGAGCACAACCCCCTACAACACCCAGGGCATCATCACCATGACCAGCCCCACCGTGGGGGGCGGCACCTTCACCGTGCTGGGCGACGTGACCGATGGCGGCGGCATGAGCACGCTCAACATCTACGGCGGCACAATGGTCATCGCCGGCTCGGCCACGGCCGACAACATTCGCGTCGGCCAGAACGGCCTCACCGGCTCCCTCACCATCAACGGCACCACCGTGACCTCGGGCGAGGCGACGCGGCGCTCCGAGATCTACGTCGGCCGCCGCACAGCGGAGACCGCTGCCCACTCTCTCGGCACGCTGGACCTGCGCAACGTGGACAGCTTCACCGCCTACCTGAACACCCTCGGGCTGGGCATCGGCCCCGGCTCGGCCACTGCCCAGGGGCAGGCTGGCGGCGAAATGTGGCTTGCCGATCTCAACTACATCAACTCCACGGCCATCACCCTGGCGCATTCGGTCTCCGTCGGCCTGGGCGCTCAGCATTCGAAGCTCCACCTGGGCGCTGACAACACGATCCTGACCGACACGTTCACCATCGGCGGCAGCAAGGGCCAGGGCACGGTGGACTTCACGGCGCCCGGCAGCGTGCTCAACCTGGGCACGTCCGGCCAGCGCGCCGACGTCTTCGTCGCCAACCAGACGGTCGGCACCGGCGGCGGCAGCACCGGTACCCTCGACCTCAGGAATGGGGCGTTCAACGCCTGGATTGACGAATGGGTCGTCGCCAGCAAGCCCAACGATGCCACCGGCACCACCACCGGCACCGTGTGGATGAGCGATGGCGTGGTGAACGCCAACTCCATCGTCCTCGCCCGCCGCACCCAGGCAGGCACGGGCGGCACGATCAACGGGATCTTCAACTTCCTCGGCGGCTACATCACTTCCGGCACAATCACAAAGAGCCCGGTGAACGTGAACAAGGCCGGCGAGACTGTCGCCTTCAACTGGTCCGGCGGCAAGCTCAACGTCGGCACCTTCGGCAATGCCGCCCAGGCGTTCAACCTCCTGAACACCGGCACAGGCATCCTCTCGCCGGCCGGCCCTGGCGTCGTCGGCACCACAACGGTCTACGGCAACTATGTGCAGGGCGCAAGCGCGGAATTCGAGGTTGACATCATGGGGCTGCTGGCCGGCCAGTACGACGTCCTGAACGTCCTCGGGGTCGGCACCGTGGATGGCCTGCTGAACCTCCATTTCGCGGGCGGCTACACGCCCATGGTGGGCGATTACTTCGACGTGATGTTCGCCACGGGCGGGATCACGAACCTGGGCGTGGACCCCTATAGCAACGTCGGCCTCTTCGAGGCGAGAGTGGTGCCGGGGCCGTCTGGCGGCGAGATCCTGCGTGTGACCTTTGTGCCCGAGCCGGCCACCCTGGCGCTGCTCGGCCTCGGCGCGCTCGCCCTCGTGCGCCGTCGCCGACCCCACGCCCGCTGAACACATCTGCGGAAGCCCGCGCGCCCTCCAAGATACCGATGGGGCACGATGCGGAGGCCCCGCCGCGTCGGCACTTCCACACAGGACACCGTCCAGGTCCGTGGACAGTGATGTCAGGTTCAGCTTACGCCGTCATCGCAGGCGGACGTGTTTCGTCTGCGACCGAGCCATTGGCTGAACTCATCGCCACACATATGTAAAGCTCGCAACTACACTTATGACGGCTCAATCATTTGAGATGGTACGCGCAGCCACCGGCACGATATTTGCTGGCATGAATTGGCGTTGATGTGGCCGGTCAGGCGCAACGGAGACTGCCAATGCAAGCGCACCCCGCCTTCAAGCCGCTGATCGTGCTGGGATTGCTCCACTTCGCTACCGGAGGCTCCGCCGCGGTGATAGACTGGACCGCCGGTGGTGGAGCGGGCAACCAGAACTGGAGCGCCGCCGTCAACTGGGTCGGCGCCAACACTCCCCCGCTGAGCACCGACTCGGTGCGCTTCCTCAGCGCGGGTGCGGCGGGCGCCGCGGGCACTGTGACGAACATCGCCGATGCCCCATTTGGCGGCGTGATCGGCGGCATTGAGTTCCTTAACCCCACGGGGAGTTTCCACACGACCAACGTTGCAGGCACCCTCCAGGTCAACGGCGACTTGATCGTCAACCGCAACCAGCTCACTAGCGTGGTCGCCAGCTTCACGGGTGGCACACTCAGCGTCGGCTCGCTCCTCTCACGCGGCAACGTCCATGTGGGCTACGCCCCGACCGGCGATCCTTCGGCCACGGTGGCCGGCACGCTCGATCTGGGCGCGCTCACCCAGTTCAGCGCAACACTCACCGACTTCAACATCGGCGTGCGCCTGCTGTCGGGCGCCAATGACCCCGACGCGCAAGGCACGGTGACGCTCGCGCCGTCGAACACCATTGACGCCACGAACATCCTGGTCTCCTACACGGGCATGTTCGGCGTCGCGCCGCCCCAGAGCACCCTCACCCTGGGCGCCAGCAACACGATCAAGGCCGACACCTTCACCGTGGCCGGCGTGCGGGGAACGGGGCAGGTGACGCTGCCCGCGGGCGGCGTGCTGAATCTGAGCGGCTCGAGCGGCCCGGCCGCCGACCTGCTCATCGGCTACAACAACGCCAACACAGGCTACCCGGCCGTCGGCACAATGGATGTGTCGGCCGGCACCTTCAACGCCACGCTGGACGACGTGGTCATCGGCTTCCACACCAGCAAGACCAACGGCAGCGGCACCGGCACCCTCACCTTCCGCACCGGCACCGTCAACGCCAACACGCTTACGCTTGGCCTCGCCGGCACCCATCCCGTGGACGGCGCAGGCCGCGGCGCCGGCACGCTGAACCTTCAGGGCGGCATCTTTAACGTCGCCGGCGACGTGATTCTGGCCTCCGGCACCGCCGCCAGCACGGGAGCGATCAACTTCCCTTCGGCCAACAACGTCACACCTGCTCCGGTCCTGAATGTCGCGGGCAACGTGCTCGACGGCGTGGGCGTGAGCACCTTCAACCTCCAGATGGGCACCGCCAACATCGCCGGCGACTTCGGGGTGGACGACCTCTACGTCGGCATTGATTCCCGCGACGCCGCAAAGACCGCCCTCCTCGACGTCAACGGCACGAGCGTCCTGATCGGATCGCCGTCCCGCAGGGCCACCGTCTATGTGGGCCGCCGCACGGTATCGAGTCTTCCGGTCACGCGCGGCGTCGCCGACTTCCGGGACGCAGCCAACCTGACCGCCTACATCGGCAACCTCTACATCGGCTCGGTCACCACGGGCGGCACCCCCGACAGCGCCGCCTACGGTACGGTCTACCTGGCAGACAACAATTACATTGACGTGACCACGATCTACATGGCTCAGTCGCCCAATGCCGGCCTCACGGGCGACAGCAGCCGACTCATCTTCGGCAGCGGCACCAACACCGTGCTGGCGGGCACCTTCACCGTCGGCCGCCAGAAGGGGAACGCCCAGGTCACCATCGAGCCGGGCGGCGTGCTCAACCTTGGCACCTCGGCCGCTCGCACTTCCCTCCAGGTCGGCTACAACGTGGCCATCAACACCGGCTCCGTCACCACCTCGTCGTTCGACATGACCGGCGGCTCGCTCAACGCCTGGCTGAGCAACGTCATCATCGGGCACAAGAGCGGCGGCGGCGCGGGCTCGGCCACCGGCACCTTCACCACGGGCACGGCCGGAACCATCAATGCGCTCTCCATCCTCCTGGGCGACAGCCAGGAGGGCACCAACCTGCGCGCCACGGGCATCTTCAACTTCAACGGCGGCGACCTGTACGCCGGCTCCATCACCAAGGGGCAGTACAGCACGGCCTCTACCGCGTTCAACTGGAACGCAGGCGCGCTCCACGTGGGCACGTTCGGCACGGCCCTTGTGCCCTTCAACCTGGTCAACACCAGTGCGGGCATCCTGGCGCCCGGGGCGCCGGTCGGCCAGACCGACATCTTCGGCTCGTACACCCAGGGCCAGACGGCGCAACTGGCCATTGACCTGGCGGGCTACGCGCAGGGTTCGACCTACGACTACGTGACTGCCACGGGCACGGCGACCATTGACGGCATCCTCCACGTCAGCTCCATTCTGGGTTTCCTGCCCAACGTCCTCGACACCTTCGACGTCTTCCGGGCCAGCAGCATCACGCTGGGCAGCAGCTTCCAGGTCACCGACGATCTGGGCGGCTGGTTCCTGCACCAGGTCATTGATGCCCCCGGCGGGGGTGCGCAGATTCTCCGCCTGACCTACGTGCCTGAACCCGTCTCGCTGGGCATCCTCAGCCTGGGCCTTCTTGCGCTCGCTCGGCGGCGACGCGGCGCTTGACCCCGCTCCCCACTTCGCTGTATGCTGAGCCACACGCCGCTGGCCGATGCACCGGGCATCGGTCAGCGCGCGGCCCTTCCTCGCGTTCAGGAGACTGGTGTGGCTGCGCTCAAGACCGTGCGAGTCGGAATCATCGGCCCTGGCGGCGCGGGACGCTGGCGTGTGCGCGAACTCATCAAGGAGTCCGCCACGCAGATCGTCGCCGGCGCCGACACGAACCCCGATTGCCTCGACAAGCTGGAGACCGAGGTCGGCAAGCCAGTCCAGCGGTTCCTCGGGCCCAACGGCTACAAGAAGATGATTGACACCTGCGGGCTCGACGCCGTGGGCGTCTTCTCGCCTCACACGCTGCACTTCCCCCACGCCATGTACGCCCTGGAGCATGGCCTGCACGTCCTCATCGAGAAGCCCATGGTCTGCGGCGTCGGCAACGCCATCGCGTCGGCCAAGCTGGCCGCGAAGAAGAAGCTGGTCTACATGATCACCTACCAGCGCCACTTCGAGGCCAAGTATGTGAAGGCCCGCGAGCTGGTCCGCGGCGGCGAGATCGGCGAGGTCAAGAGCTTCTACGTCTACATGGCCCAGGACTGGCCCAGCCCGCGCATCGGCTGGCGCGGCGACCCGAAGTTCTCCGGCGGCGGCCAGCTCAACGACTCCGGCTCGCACTACCAGGACATTCTCCTCTACATGACCGGCCTGATGCCGAAGAGCGTCGAGGGCGCCTATGACATGTTCTACCGCGGTGAGAAGGCCAGGGTGGAGACCAACGGCTCGTTCAACGTCGTGCTGTCCAACGGCGCCGCCGGCCGCCTGATCATCATCGGCGACTATATCCGCGGCTTCACCGACGACGTCCGCATCCTCGGCGACAAGGGCATGGTCTCCATGTCCACCGCCGACAACCTGATCACCCTGGCCCGCGATAGCAAGGACACCATCAAGATCGAGGCCAAGCTGCCGCCTGACTATCCCCCGAACCCGCCGTCCAACTTCATCCGCCTCCTCACCGGGCAGGTCAAGGAGAACCACGTCCCGGCCCTCTTCGGCGCCCAGGTGGCCCTGCTCACCGACGGCATGCTCTTGAGCGGCAAGACGCGCAAAAGGGCCGACTGCGCAGCCATCCTCAAGAAAGCCGGCTATGACTACAAGGACCTGGCCATCAAGGGCTGATGCTCTCCCCTGCCCCTGGCATTCCCCGCTCTTCCCTCCCGCAGGTCTCAATACCTGCGGGAGGGTGAGCGACATGCCCTCCTGCCCATCATCTCAAGCGGTTCCCGGTTGCGCTGTGACTGGATACGATGGTCGGCAACTATTCCCTCTCGCCGAAGGAGGCAAAGAGCAATGAACGCGGCGTGTTGGGCGGCCTTTCTGGCTCTAGGCGCGTGCGCAGCGGCAGCAGAGCAAGCTCAGGGCGCCACTCCCATCACCATCGAAACCGAGTTTCTCCGCTTCGGCCTGAGCGCCGACGGCAAGGCCGCAGAGTTCACGGACAAACGGACGGGGAAGGACTATGCCGTGGCGACGCCCTTCGCGGTCCTGCGGCGGCCGAACCAGACGTTTCCCGCATCGGACTGCTCGCTCGCCAATGGCAAGCTGACTATCGCGTTCAAGGGCTACCCAACGCCCGCGGTCGTGGCCGTGACGGCGAAGAAGCGATACCTGGTGTTCGAGGTCGTGTCGGTCGGGGAGGAGAAGCCCGACATGCTCAGCCTCTGCCCGGCCATGGTGAACCTGGGCAAGGTGCGAAGCTACATATCGGGCATGGTGGCAGACGACGATTTCGCGGCGTGCGTGCGCGTGCTCGACCTGCGGAGCAATGCCCTCGTCCACGGCGGGCCGTCTCCCCGCTTCGAGGTCCAGTGCCACGCCAAGCAGGGCATCGTGGGGGCGAGATTCGCCCTCGTCGGCTGCCCGACCTCGCAGCTTCGCCCTGTTCTCCAGGAGGTGCTGAAGGACGAAGGAGTGCTCCATTCGCCCCTCGGCGGGCCGTTCGCCCTCGATGCCGAGGAGAACCGCGGCTCCTATGTCTTCGCCTACGGCCTGTCGGAGGCGAATGCGGACGAGTGGGTGGCCCTGGCGAAGAAGGCGGGCTTCGCGCAGATACACATCATGAGCTTCGAGAAGTCGCTCGGCCACTACGAGCCGAACCCCAAGCTTTTCCCGAACGGCCTGGCGGGTCTGAAGGCTGTGGTGGACAAGATTCACGCGGCCGGGATGCGGGCGGGCATGCACACGCTCACCGGCTGCATCGCCGTCAACGACCCCTTCGCCACGCCCGTGCCCGACAAGCGGCTGGCGAAGGACGCGACTTTCGTCCTTGCCGAGGCCATCAGCGAGGCCGACAAGGCCGTGCCCACGACCACCGAGCCGAAGGGCTTCGACACGATGTGGGCCTATATGTCCCGCGGCAACGCCGTGCAGATTGACGACGAGTTGATCCTCTTCAGCGGCCTGGCGCCCACGGGCTTCACGGGTTGCACCCGCGGCGCCTTCGGCACCAAGGCCGCGCCCCATGCCAAAGGCGCTCCCGTCCACCACCTCTTCGTCAGCTACCAGGCATTTCAGCCCGACCCGGATTCGACGCTGGTGGACGACGTGGCCGACTGCATCGCGCGCGTCTACAACACCTGCGGCTTCGACATGATCTACATGGACGGCGCGGAGGGCATGTACGGCGGCTGGCACGGGGTCGCGACGATGCGGGCGGCGATCTTCAAGCGGCTCAAGGGGCGGGTCCTTGTCGAGGCCAGCGAATGGGGCTATCACTCCTGGCCCTTCCACTCCCGCATCGGCGCCTACGACTATCCGCACTGGGCACTCAAGCGGTTCATTGACATCCACTGCGATCACAACGACTCCAACCGCGCGAGCAGCCTCCTGCCCACCCAGCTCGGCTGGTGGGCCATCCTCGGCCCGAGCGCCGACCACGACGCCGAGTTCCGCGACGAGATTGAATACCTCTGCGGCAAGGCCCTCGCCACCGACGCCCCGATGTCCTTCCAGGGCGTCGGCCTCGGCAAGCAGCCCGCCAATGCTCGCCAGGACGAGTACCTGGAGTTGATCGGCCGCTACGAACGCCTCCGCCTCGCCCGCTCCGTGCCCGAACCCATCCGCAGGCAACTTCGCACGCCAAAGGCCGATTTCCGTCTCGTCGAGGCCCCCGACGGCAAGCCCCAGTTCGTCCCGACCGACTACCTGGCCCAAAGGGTCAGCGGGCTCAAAGACGGCAGCAGCACATGGACGGTGAAGAACCGCTTCGCCGCCCAGCCGTTGCGCTTGCGCATTCAGGCCCTTTACTCCGCCGCACCGGCTAGTTCCCCCGATGCCGTCCCACTGGCCGAGCCGAAGGACCTCACCACGGGCGGTGCTGCCAAGGGGGCCACGCTGCACACGGTGTGGCCCGAATTCCACGCATCATCAACCCTACCCACTCGCACCGGTTCCTGGGCAAAGGCCACAAAGACCTTCACTCCGCCCAAAGACCTCCGCAAGTGCGGCGCCCTGCGCCTCAGCGTGGATGGCGACGGCAGCGGCGCGGTCCTCAACTTCCAACTGACCAATCCGCCCCAGTTCTGGGGCACCTGGGACGAGCATTACGTGACCGTGGACTTCACGGGCCGCCGCGAGTTCGAGTTGCACCTCCGCGAGCGCGACGCCGAGCGCTTCGGCGACTTCTCCTGGCCCTACGGCGGCATCTACGAGGTCTACCGTTCGCCGCTCATCCGCAGCCACGTGAGCGCCCTGAACGTCTACTGCAACAACCTGCCACCCCGCGGCGAGCTCAAGTGCCGCATCGGCCCCGTTGTCGCCGTGCCCGTCGTCATGGTCAAGCTCGCCAACCCCGCCATCTCCGTGGGCGACAAGAAGCTCGTCTTCCCCGTGACCGTGGAGAGCGGCCAGTACATCGAGATGGAGTCGGCCACCGACTGCAAGCTCTACGACGAGCGCGGCGCCCTTCTTCAACAGGTGACGCCGCAAGGCGACGTGCCGGCCCTCGCCGCGGGCGACAACGCCTTCGTCTTCTCCTGCGGCGCGCCCGAGGGCCACGCCACCCGAGCGAACGTGACCGTCATCACGCTGGGCGAGCCGCTCAAGTAGAGACCTGCTGCCCAGAACCGGAATCGTGTCCATCTTGTCCATACGGTCCATCACCCACAGCAAGGAGCCACCGCAATGAAAGTCTACGTCTGCACCGACCTCGAAGGCATCAGCGGCGTGACGCACTGGGACCAGACGCGCGAGATGACCACCGCCGCCTACCAGCACGCCCGCCACCTGCTCACCCGCGAGGTCAACGCCTGCGTCCAGGGCTGCCTCGACGGCGGGGCGAAGGAAATCGTCGTCCTCGACGGCCACGGCGGCGGCTTCAACTTCGTGCCCGACGAGCTTCACCCCGGCGCGACCTATGTGACCGGCCCCAACCGCCCGACCATGCTGCCGGGCCTCGACGAGTCGTTCGACGCAGCGATTCTCCTCGGCTACCACGCCATGGCCGGCACGCCGCAGGCCGTGCTCGCCCACACTCAGTCGTCGAAGGCCGGCTGCCGCTACTGGTACAACGGCCGCGAGAGCGGGGAGATCGCCCAGAGCGCCCTCGTGTGCGGGCACTTCGGCGTGCCCGTGGTGATGGTGACCGGCGACGAGGCCACGTGTGCCGAGGCCCGCGACTTCCTCGGCGAGGGCATCGTCACCGTCGCCGTCAAGAGAGGCATCAGCATCACCTGCTGCGAGATGGTCGCCCCGCAGCGTGCGTGGGAGATGATCCGCAAGGCCGCGGCCGAGGCCCTCGCCCGTGTCGCCCAGTGCAAGCCGTACACCCTCCCCTTCCCCATCCAGGCCCGGCTGAGCTACCTCACGGCGGAGATTGCCGACACGGCCGGCTGCCGCCTCTCGAAGCGGGTGAACGCCGCCACCTACGAGCGCACCATCGAGAGTCCGCTCGACATCGTGCGGTTCTGACCCCGAGCGCGGCCCCCGCGACGCTTGCGCGGCAAGGCAGGCTTTGGTAGAATCGCGGCCCTCCGAGCAGTTCCAACCACTGGTCCATGCCATCATGAGGAGACACTTCCTTGACTCGCGGGAGCCGGCTCGCAGGTTTCGCTGCAACTCTTGTGCTCGCCGTGCAGACTCTGGCCCTGGCCGCGGAGCCCCCGCTGCCCGAGGTCACGCGCACCGACCGGTCGCGCTTCGTGCACCGCATCGCCCTGCTCGATGCAAAGGGCAACCCGATCGGCCCCTCCAGTGAGGTGCCGTACAGCCCGAACACGACCTGCTCCAGCTCGCGCTGCCACAACTACCAGACCCTGGCCAAGGGCACCCACACGCGCATGTTCCCCAGCCTCGTACCGCCCAAGGGCCGCCCCGACGGCTTCGCGTGGACGATGTTCGAGGCAGCCACAGGGATGGCCGCGCCCCTCTCCCACGGCTACCAGCCGGCCAGAGCCGAAGCATTCGACCCGAAGGCGCACCTGACGCCCTTCAAGTTCGCCCTTCAGTTCGGCGCCTGGCACCCGGGCGGCGGGCGCCTCGAGCTCGACGCCGCGGGCAACCGCTACGACGCCCACCTGGCCCAAAACCCTGCCCTCCGAACCGCCACGGCCCCCGCCGCCAACCCCGACTACCATCAGGCCCGCTGGGACCAGAGCGGCGTGCTGGAGAATGACTGCATGGCCTGCCACGCCCTCCACGGCTATGACCACGTGGAACGCGCGGGCCAGATCGCCTCGATGAACTTCCGGTGGGCGCCCACGGTGGGCGCCGGCTTCGGCCACGTGGAGGGCAAGACGGCCTCGCTCCCCCTGCCCAGCCCCGACGCCAAGCCCGACGAATCGGCCTCGCCCGCCATCCAGGTGAAGTACAACCCCGCCCTCTTCGGCCCCGACGGCAAAGTACACCTCGAGATCGGCAAGCCGCCCGACGCCAATTGCCTCGCCTGCCATCGCCGACCCGCCAAGGGCTCGGCGGCGTGGACCGATTGCCTCGATGCCGACGTGCACTCGAAGGCCGGCCTGAAGTGCGTGGACTGCCACCGCGCCGGCCCCGACCACGTGATCGCGGGCGACCCGACGAGTACGAACCCCGAGTTCCGCTCGCTCACGTGCAAGGGCTGCCACGAGACGGGCCGCCTGGGCGCCCCCGTGCCCGCCCACAAGGGCCTGCCCAGGCTTCACCTGCGCGAGATCGCCTGCGAAACCTGTCATTCAGGGCCGAAGCCCCAGAGAGTGCCGCCGGCGTTCGAGCAGCCCACCGACCCCACCTGGGGCGTCATCCTCACCACCCGCAAGCCCAGCGGGCCGCCCTTCTACGCTCCCGTCTACAAGGAGACCGAGGCCGGCCCCATCGGCATCTTCGCCCGAATGCTGCCCACCTACTTCGCCAACCGCCGCGAGGACAAGAGCCTCACGCCGCTGGACCCCCAGTACATCGCCAGCCGCGTGCGCAGAGCGGAGAGCGAGATCAAGGACGACACGGGCGATGGCGTGCCCGAAGTGAACACCGACGCCGAGATCAAGGCCATCCTCGGCGCGCTGAAGAAGAAGGACGTCAACCCCGTCTACATCGCGGGCGACAAGCTCTACTCGCTCGACGACAGAGGCGAGGTGGCAAGCGAAGCGACCGACCTCGGCGCGCCGCTGGACCTGCCGCTGGCCCACAACGTGCGTCCGGCGCCCCAAGCCCTGGGGGCACAGGGCTGCACCGAGTGCCACCGCGCCGATGCGCCGTTCTTCCTCTCGCTGGGCCTCACGCGGGCTGTCGCAGCCGACGGCAAGCCCGAGGGCGAGCCGCTCTACGCGCGTCTCGAGCGCTCGGCCTCCGACGTGCGCCTGGCCGGCCTCCGCGAGCGCTACGTGCGCCCCTACGGCCGGATCGCGATCGGCCTGGTCGCCCTCGTGCTCGTGCTGCACTACGTCGTCTTCGGCCCGCGTCGCTACAACAAGCAGATACCCGAGGAGTTCGTCCAGCGCTTCAATGTCATTGAGCGCCTCGTGCACCTGACGCTGCTCGGCTCGTTCCTGTGCCTCGCCGCCACCGGCATCCTCCTCGGGGTCGGGGTCGAACGGATCTTCGGGAAAGGCGTCGCGCGCATGCACGACCTGGCCTCGTGGACGCTGATGGCGGCCGCGCTGCTCGCCTTCCTGCTCTGGGCGCGCGACATGATCTTCTCGAAGGTGGACATCGGCTGGGTGAAGGTGATGGGAGGCTACCTCGGCTACCAGGGCCACGTGCCCGCGGGCCGCTTCAACGCCGGCCAGAAGGGCTTCTTCTGGTTCATCCTGCTGGTCGTCGCCTGCCTGGCGGCCACCGGCCTGGCCATGCGCTACGAGCTGGGCGGGGACGAGTGGGAGGTCACCGTCTACACGCTGCACTTGACCTGCGCTTACCTGATGATCATGTGCGTGCTCGCGCACGCCTATCTCGGCTCGTTCGCCAACCCGGGGTGCATCGGGTCGGTCTTCAACGGCAAGGTCGCCCGCACGTGGCTCGAGCACCACCACCCCGACTACAAGCCCAAAGGAACACAGGGGGGTAATCCACATGCGTAAGCTCCTGCTCGCCGCCGGCCTGGCCGCGGCGGCCGTGCCGCTCTCGGGCTGCAGCTTCGGCCCCAGCCGCAAGCCCGCCTTCGTGCCCATCGTCGAGCGCGTCGCCGACGCCGCCTGGCCCTTCGTGCTCCCCGCGCAGCAGCCGCCGGCGGCGCCCTCGGCGAAGGAAGGCAAGGTGATCCTCGTCGCCGCACGCCTCATTGCCGCACCCGGCCCCGACCTGGCGAAGGCGGGGGTGGACTTCGACAAGCCTTACGCGGTGCTCCCGGGTTCCGCATCGAAGGCATTCGATACCCTGGTGCGCGAGCGTAGGGCCCAGGTGCTTGCCGCCCCCCGTATCGTCGCCAGGCCCGGCCAGAGCGCCACAGTCACGATCGCTCGCGAGTACAACTACATTGGCAGCTACAAGCCGGGGAAGCCCGACGCGCCCGCTCTCGGGTCGGCCGCCCTCTGCACACTGCACAATGGCTTCACCCTGGCCGTCCGCGCGGAGCTGGACGGCGAACAGGTGGCCTTCGCCGAAGTCGCCCAGCGAATGGCCAGTCTCTTCGGCACCCGCCAGTGCAAGAGCCCCGCGGCCGCCGACAAGAAGGCTCCGACCCTGGACTGGGAGGAGCCTGTCTTCCTCGCCTCGGAGGGCTCTCTCCCCGCCGGCGCGAGAGCGTTGCTGAAGCAGGGGGAGTGCCTGGTATTGCCCATGAAGGACTCCGTGTGCGTCGTCGTCTCCGACGTGCGCAAGCGCCTCAACCAGCCGGTGACCGTCGAGCACACGGGCGCCGTGAAGTTCCTCGCGAAACCCGATCCACGCGGCTATCCCCTGCCCGGCCGCATCCTGCTCGTGCTCACGGCGCGAGCCGCCGAGCCGGGGGATTCACCGGCCACGCCCGCACCAACGAAGAACTGACCTGCCCCCGGCCCCTCGGGGCCGAGTCTCATTTGACTTCCGAGCCAAAAAAGGCGATGATCATGGAGGAGACAGGAGTCGCGGCGGCTGGCCCGGATCGCCAGCCGGCCGTCCATCTGTACAGGATCCGCAACAGGAGTGGAAACGGGATGAAGTGCGTGGTCGGGCTGAGGTCGTGGGCCGGGCTTGGTTGCGTAGCGGCGCTGCTGGCATCGTTCGCCTTCGCACAGGAGCCGACGAAGAAGTTCACCGAAACCATCAAGAACAAGCAGGGCAAGGACGTTTCGTTCGATATGATCCTCATCCCGGGTGGCAAGTTCACCATGGGCAGCCCCCAGGACGAAAAGGGTCGCAAGGAGCACGAGGGGCCGCAGTTCGAGGCCGTCCTCAAGCCCTTCTACCTCTGCTCCACTGAGACGACTTGGGAGATGTTCATGGCCTTCTACGACGAGACCGTGCAGGAGAAGCGCGGCGATGCCGCCAAGAAGAAGGCTGAGGACGAGGCCAAGGCGAAAGGCGTGGACGCCATCAGCGGCCCCACCCCCCTGTATGGCGACCCGACCCTCGGCTGGGGCGCCGGCAAGCGGCCCGCCATCGGCGCCTCCTGGCATTGCGCCGACGTGTTCTGCAAGTGGCTGGCCAAGAAGACCGGCAAGCAGTACCGCCTGCCCACCGAGGCCGAGTGGGAATACGCCTGCCGCGCCGGCACCAAGACGCCCTACTCCTTTGAGGCCGACCAGATCGAAGACTTCGCCTGGTTCGAGGACAACGCTGAAGAAAAGACCCAGGAAGTGGCGAAGAAGAAGCCCAATGCCTTTGGCCTGTTCGACATGCACGGCAACGTGATGGAGTGGGTGTCGGACTTCTACTCCCCGAAGGCCTACGAAGAGGCCGCCAAGAACAACCCGGTCACCTGCCCCACCGGACCCAAGGAGGGCAAGGTGCACGTGGCCCGCGGCGGCGCCTACAACAGCCCCTCCGAGGGCCTGCGGTCGGCCGCTCGCGTCTTCGAGGAGCCTTTCTGGCGCTACGAGGACCCACAGGAGCCCAAGAGCCTGTGGTGGCTGCCCAAGATGGGCTTCATCGGCTTCCGCATCGCGTGCGACGTCGAGGCGAAATGAGCCGAGCCACCGAGCGCCAGTGACGTGGCCAAGCCCCAGCCCCCGAAGGCCGAAGAGGCCCTCGGGGGCTGGCCTTTGCGGCCCGCATTCCTCCTTGATCGCCGGCGTGCCAATCGCTACGATGCTGGACGCGCGTCCGGCTCGCGCCCACAGAGAGGAGTTGCCCGATGAAGAACGGCCACGTTCGCACGATGCCCCGCAGGGGATTTCTCCTGCGCTCTGCCGCCCTCGCCACGCTGGCGCCGCAGCTCATCCCCTCCTCGGCCCTTGGCAAGGCTGGCGCACCCGCGCCCAGCGACCGGGTGACGATGGGCTTCATCGGCGTGGGAGGCCAGGGCGGCGGACACCTCGCCGGCGGCGCCTGGACCTATCTCCCCGGCGGCTATCTAGGCCGCGACGACGTGCAGATTCTCGCCGTGTGCGACGTGGTGCGCAGTAAGCGCGAAGCCCACACCAAGCGCGTGAACGACCACTACACCAGCAAGTTCGGGAAGGACGGCTACAAAGCCTGCCAGGCCTACGCGGACTTCCGCGATGTGTTGGCCCGTGCCGACATTGATGCCGTGCTCATCGCCACGCCCGAGCACTGGCACGAGGTGATGTCGGTGATGGCCGCCAAGGCGGGCAAGGACATCTACTGCGAGAAGCCCATCGCGCTCACCGTCCGCGGCGGGCGGGCGATGGCCGATGCCGTGCGCCGCTACGGGCGCGTCTACCAGGCGGGCACGCAGCAGCGGTCGGAGTACGGCGGCAAGTTCCGCCTCGCCGTCGAAATCGTCAAGAGCGGCCGCATCGGCAAGCTCCACACCGTCTACGCCTACCAGAGCTGCGGCACCGGCTTCGTGCCCGACGGCGCGCCGCCGGGCGCCCAGGGCACACCCGTCCCCGACGGCTTTGATTGGGACTTGTTCCTCGGCCCGGCCCGCTGGGCGCCCCACGGCGCGGGGGCGACCTACTTCGGCGGCGCGGGCGGCGACACCAACTGGTCGCCCCACCACTACGACATCGCCCAGTGGGGCATCGGCACCGACGACACAGGGCCGGTGGAAATCTTCCACGAAAAAGGCACGCTGACTTTCCGCTATGCCAACAGCGTGATGCTCTACGCCTGCCCATTCCCCGGCGAAAAGTGGGGGCCGGGGCGAGTCTGCTTCGTCGGCAACGAGGGGCGCGTGACGGCGGACCGCGACACCTTCTTCACCGTGCCGGCCAGCATTGGCGCGCGGCCCGTCAGCCCCGACGAGGCGCGCGTCTACTTCGCCAACAGTCACTCGGGCAACTTCCTCGACTGCGTCCGCACGCGCAAGAAGACCATCTGCCACGAGGAGATCGCGCATCGCTCGATGAGCGTCATCCTCCTCGGCGGCATCGCCAACCTGCTGCGGCGGCCCCTCAAGTGGGACCCGCAGAAGGAGGAGTTCATCGGCGACCCCGAGGCCAATCGCTACCTCGGCGCCGCCTTCCGCGAACCTTGGAGGGTGTAGCGACAAGCGTCCTGCTTGTCGAATGGCCGCATAAGCCCGCAAGCGGGACGCTTGCGGCTACGTCCTGCCCGCGAAGGAGCAAGTTCGTGTCCAAGCGAATGCCCGCGATCCTGCTGATGGTGTCGTGTGCCTGGGTCGCTGCCGGCGAGAGCGAGGAGGATCGGTACATCGCCATCCTCAAGTCCGACCGCCCCGCCAATGAGAAGGCCTGGGCCTGCCGCAAGCTCAAGCTTGTGGGCACGGCGGCGTCCGTCCCCGCCCTTGCCGCGTGCCTGCCCGACAAAGAGCTCGCCCACTCCGCCCGCTACGCCCTCGAGACCATGCCCTTCCCCGAGGCGGGCGCCGCGCTCCGCGGCGCCGTGCCCAAGGCCACGGGCCTGGCCAAGGCGGGCATCATTGACTCGATTGGCGACCGCCGCGACAAGGAGGCCGTGCCGCTGCTCGGGCCGCTCGCCGCCGACGCGGACCCGAATGTCGCCTCTTCCGCCTCGGTTGCCCTCGGCAAGATCGGCGGGGCCGAGGCCATCGCCGCGCTCAAGGCCGCCAGGCCCAAAGCCCCCGACGCCATCAAGCCGGCCATTGCCGACGGTTTGCTGCTCTGCGCCGACCACCTGCTCAGGTCTGGCGACAAGCCCGGCGCCGCCGCCCTCTTCAAGGAGGTCTGGGCCTGGTGTCCCATTGAAGACCGCCTGAAGGCGGAACTACGAACGGACGAGCACATCCGCACGGCCGCGATGGTGGGGGTGATCCTCGCGGCGGACGACCCGCTGCCGCTGCTGGCCAGCGGGCTGGCAGGCAGCGACCGGGCCGCCCAGCTCGCCGCGCTCGACGCCCTCCACGAGCTGAAGGGCGAGGCGGCAACTAAGGCTGCCGCGGCCCAGATTGCGAAGGCCGAGTCGAAGGTGCAGGTCGCCCTCATCGAGGTGCTCGGCCAGCGGGGCGACGCCGCGGCCGCGCCCGCAATCATCGAGGCCACGAAGAGCGCCGAGCCAGCGGTTCGCGTCGCCGCGCTCAATGCCCTCGGCCTCCTCGGCGGCCCCGCCGCCGTGCCCGTCCTGGCCGAGGCCGCTGCCAAGGGCGAGGAGGCCGCCCGCGATGCCCTCGCCCGCATCAGCGGCAAAGGGGTCCGCGAGGCCCTCGCCGCCCAGTTGAGCAACCCCGACCCCGCGATTCAGGCGGAACTCGTGCGGGCGCTCGGCGCCCGACGCGACGCGGCCGCCGTCCCCGCGCTCCTCAAGATGGCGAAGGGCAACGATGCGGCGGCCCGCCTCGCCGCACTCCGCTCACTGGCTCAGCTCGCCGACGAGACGGCGGTCCCCGACCTGATTGCACTGATGGCCACCGCGGGAGTCGAAGATGGCGAGGCCATCGAGAAGGCCCTCGCCGCCGTCTGCTCGCGGAGCAGGAGGCCCGAAGCCTGCTCCGCGCCCATCCTGGCCGCAATGAAGACGGCCACCGCGCCCGCGCGGGCCGCGCTCCTCCGCGCCATTGGCAGGCTCAACTCGCCCGAGGCCCTCCAGGCACTGCGAGCCGCCCTCGAGGACAAAGAGCCAACGGTGCGCGACGCCGCCATCCGCGCCCTCGCCGAAAACGCCGGCCTCGAAGCGGCGCCCGACCTGTTGCGCCTGGCCAAGGAAGCGGCGGAACCCGCCCACCGCGTCCTCGCGCTCCGCGGATACTGGCGTCTGGCGGGCCTCGCCGCCGACAAGCCGCTCGACGAACGCCTGAAGATGTGCGAAGCGGGGATGGCCGTCTCGGGGCGCCCCGACGAGAAGAAGCTTGGCCTCACCGAGCTGGCCGGTCTGCCTCACCCCGGCGCCCTCAAACTCGCCGAATCGCTCTGCGCCGACGCCGCGGTGAAGGCCGAGGCCGAGGCGGCTGCTGTCCGCATCGCCGCCGCACTCCTGAGCAGCCACCGGGACGAGGCCAAGGCCGCCCTCGACCGCCTCGCCGCCGAGGGCACCCCCGCCGCGCGCGCTGCGGCCCGCAAGGCCCTGGACGCCCTCGACCAACACGTGGGCTACATCACCGCCTGGCAGGTCGCCGGCCCCTACCGCCAGCAGGACAAGACGTGTCAACAGCTCTTCGACATCCCCTTCCCGCCCGAGCAACCGGACGCGAAGGTCGCCTGGAAAGCCCTCCCGCCTCCCGCCGACCCCGCGCTCGCCTGGCAGGCCGACCTCTTGCCCATCGCCGACGGCGAGCAGTGCGTCGCCTACATCCGCTCCCGAGTGATCGTGCCGAAGGAGATGAAGGTCAACCTGGAGATCGGCTCGGATGACGGCTACAAGCTCTGGGTCAACGGCAAGCTGGTCCACGCCAACAACGTCCTGCGCCCCATCGTGGCCGGGCAGGACAAGGCCCAGGCCACGCTCAAGGAGGGGGCAAACGACTTCCTGCTCAAGGTGACCCAGAACAACATGGGCTTCGCCGCCTGCGTGCGGCTGCGCAATGCCGACGGCTCGCCCATCGAGGGCCTGCGCGTCGAGGCGGCGGGGAAGTGAGGACGCGGCCGGCAGCGCGTCGCCGAGCGGCATCGTAGGACCGATAGGATGCGCCGGGTGTCGTGGGTCCTATCGGTCTTATCGGTCCCATCGGCACGCGCCGCTCACGCTTTCCTCGTCTCCCACTTCCCCCTCGTGAAGTCGGGGATTTCCTGGGGCGCGCCGCCCTCGGCGATGCTCTTGGCGCTGAGCGGGATGATGGCGCTCCAGGCCGCGGCGTCGGTGGCGTCAATGGGCGGCGGTGTGCCCTTGCGAATCGCCTGCATGAACTCGCGGATGGGGAAGTAGTCGGCGCCCTCGTGCCCCGTCGCCTTCGCCTCCGCCCCGTGCTCGGCCCAGAGCGGGTGCTCGAACTCCTTCATGTACTTGCTCAGTTCCTCCCAGCGATGCCCCTCCGTGCGGCCGTCGAGCCAGATGAACTGCTGGCGCGAGTCGTAGCTCGCTCTGGTGCCCTGGAGCGTGTAGTAGGTGGTGGAGACAACGGGGCGTGGCGAGCACATGTCGAACCGCAGGTCGATGAGCGCGCCCTTCGCCGTGCGAATCAGCGTGGTGGTGGAATCGGGCAGGCTGAAGCGAATCTGGCGGGCCGCGTGGCCCTCGGGGAAGCGCTTCGCCACGTAGCTGTTGAGCGCGGCGGAGGGCGTCCCGGCGGCCACGAGCGAGACCATGCGGTCGCCGCGGTGGATGCCGAGCCATTGAGCCACGGGGCCCAGGGAGTGGGTGGGATAGACGTTTGCGCAGCAGTCGCGCGCCATCTCGCCGCGCCAGGTGAGCGAGCCGTCGCCCTGGAAGAGCAGCGACCGGCAGTCGTGCACGTAGCCGCATTCGGCGTAGGTCAGCTCACCGAAGAGGCCCTTCTGAACCATGTTCCCGATCATCAGGCAGTGGTACCAGTAGCAGCAGTTCTCGGCGAGCATGTAGGCCTTGCCCGTTTCCTCAGCGGCGCGGACGAGGCCCCAGCACTCCTCGAGGGTCATCGCGGCGGCCACCTCGCTGAGGGTATGCTTGCCGGCGTGGAGAGCGGCGATGGACATTTCGGCGTGCACCTGCATCGGCGTCGTCACCAGCACGGCGTCGAGATCGTCGCGTTGAAGCATGCGCTGGTAGTCCTTCGGCCCGTTCCCGTAGCCCTCGGGCCGCTTGCCGCCGGCCTTCTCGACGATGCCGGCGCCGCGGGCGAGGGCGGCGGCGTTGATATCGCACACGGCCGGCACCTCGATGCCCGCCTTCAGGGCGATGCCGAGGAGGTAGGAGCCCCGGCCGCCGATGCCGATCACCCCGAGCCGCAGGGGCTTCGCAGGCTCCTGCCCCATCGCCTGCGCCGCGAGGCCCGCTGCTGCACCGACCGCGGCTCCCGCCTTCAGAAACTCGCGCCGTCGCACCTCGCTTGCCATGGCTCGCCTCCTTGCCCTCGTGTGGCGGTCCGCGTCATGCGCCGGCCGATGCTACACCCAGGCACCCCAACGGAGGCCCGCGGCCCTCACCTCGCCGTCAAGAGCCAGGATTCGGTTCGGGACCTCTCGTGGTTCACGCGGGGCTAAGCGTCGCCCGAGCGGAACAGACGCGTGAGCACGAAGACGCCCGACACGCCCGCTGCGATGCCCGGGATGAGCGGCTTCGCACTGAAGAGGGCCGCGAGCAGACTGGCCGCACACACCAGCAACGCCAGAACTCCGAGGGCACCCAAGCGATTGAGCATCGGAGGGGCCTCCTTTCACACTCCAGCATACGCTTCCGGTTCGCCGAAAGCAATGGCCCCCGGCCACATAGGCACATCCGCCCTCAAGGCGGAATCGCTGCCCAAGACACACGCGACTTGACTTTCCGCCCCCGAAGGAATAACGTATCCACTCATTGGAGCAGAGCGCCCTGGCTTGGGGCGCCACGCGCGGCTTGGGTCTCCCCAGAACCCGGAGAAGGCGAATGAGCGAGAAGGTGCGGGTCGGCTTCATTGGCTCAGGCGGCATCGCGGGCACGCACATCAAGTACCTCAAGCTGGTCAAGGACGTGGAGGTTGTCGCCCTCAGCGACGTCTCGCAGGCCGCGATGGACACTCGGATCAAGGAGCAGCAGCTTCAGGACGTCAAGACATTCACCGACTACACGCAGATGCTCAAGATGGAGGCGATTGATGCCGTGAGCGTCTGCACACCCAACTACCTGCACTATAAGCCGACCCTGGACGCCCTTCGCGCCGGCAAGCACGTGATGGTGGAGAAGCCCATGGCCATGAACGCCCGCGAGGCGAAGGCGATGTGCGACGCCGCGAAGAAGGCGGGCAAGGTGCTTACCATCGGCTTCCAGCAGCGATTCGACCCCGGGGCGCGCTTCGTCCGCCGCGCCATCGAGGAGGGGAAACTGGGCGACGTCGTCTACGTCCGCGCCCAGGCGCTTCGCCGCCGCGGCATCCCGTCGTGGGGCGTCTTCGGCCGCAAGGACCTCCAGGGCGGCGGGCCGCTCATTGACATCGGCGTCCACATCATCGAGGTCAGCCACTACCTGATGGGCAAGCCGAAGCCGGTCGCCGCCTCGGCCAACTGCTACACCTATCTCGGCAACAAGAAGCCCGAAGCCACCGCCCCCTGGGGCGACTGGGACTACAAGACCTACACGGTCGAGGACCTCGCCGTCGGCCTCGTGCGCTTCGACAACGGCGCCACCCTCGTCATCGAGGCCAGCTTCGCTGCGCACATGGAAGACAACGACGTCTTCAAGACCACGCTCATGGGCACCAAGGCTGGCGCGTCCTGGGGCGGCGGCCCGCCGCGGATTTTCACTGACTACTGCGGCAAGATGGTGAACATCGAGCCCAAGGTGCTGGAGAAAGAGGACGGCTTCGCCGCCAAGATGCGGAGCTGGATCGAGAGCATCCACGGCGCCCCGAACCCCGCCCCCGGCGAGGACGGGTTGGCCGTCCAGCAAGTCCTCGACGCCCTTTACCTCAGCGCCGAAAAGGGGCGCGAGGTGGCGATCAAGTAGCGAAGTGCCCTCCCGACAGGCGCCCTCCCGACAGGCGCCCTCCCGAAGGTTCCAATACCTTCGGGAGGGTAGCGGTGCGCGCACTGGCTGGGTCCGTCATGCCGAGCTAAGCCGAGGCATCTCTCTGAGGCCCAGGGAGAGGGGAGATTCCTCGACTTCGCAAGGCTTCGCTCGGAATGACCCTGCTTGCGGTCGGGCCATCGCCATGCGGTTGCCACGACCAGCCTGTTGGCCGCGTCTCCTTCTCTCAGCGATCTTCTCCGCGTGCCCTCCTCTACTCCCTCTGCTGCCTCTGCGTGAGACTCTTCTCTTCTGGCCGAGGAGCGGGCGGGGCCTTTGACAAGGGCTGGGGCTTTTGGTAAGGATAGGGGCGGTTCGAATCCAGGGAGAAGGAGCAGACCATGGTCGGCGTGGCCGTAATCGGGGCGGGGAACTGGGGCAAGAACCTGGTGCGCAACTTCGCTTCGCTGCCAGGGGCCGAGCTGCGCTACGTGTGCGACACGAACGAGAAGGCCCGCCTGGCCATGGCTCAGGCCTATCCCAAGGTGCGGGCGGTGACGGATCTGGCCGGCCCGCTGCACGATCCCGCCGTGGACGCCGTGGTGGTGGCAGTGGACGCCTCGGCTCACTACGCCGTGGCCAAGGCGGCGCTGGAGGCGGGCAAGCACGTGTACGTGGAGAAGCCGCTCACGCTCGCCGCCGCCGAAGCCCAGGAGCTGACCGATCTGGCGGCCTCCAAAGGCCGCAAGCTCATGGTCGGCCATCTGCTCGAATACCACCCCGCCGTGAACTACATGAAGGACCTCATCGCCCGCGGCGCCGTGGGCAAGACGCTCTACCTCTACTTCCAGCGGGTGAACCTGGGAATCGTGCGCAGCACGGAGAACGCCTGGTGGTCGCTCGCCCCGCACGACATTTCGGTGGCCTGCTACCTGTTCGACGCCACGCCTGTGAGCGTGTCGGCCACGGGCCATGCCTATCTCCAGGAGGGCATCGAGGACGTGGTGTTCGCCAACCTGAAGTTCGCCGACGGGCGGATGGCGCACATCCACGTCTCGTGGCTGGACCCGCACAAGATCCGCAAGGTCACCCTCGTCGGTTCGCAGAAGATGGTGGTCTTCGACGACATGGACGCCTCGGAGAAGATCCGCATCTACGACAAGGGGGCCGACGTGCAGCGCAAGAGCGTGGAAAGCTACATCGAGGCGATCACGCTGCGCACAGGCGACATCCTGATCCCCCAGGTGCCCGGCGGCGAGCCGCTCCAGATCGAGTGCCAGCACTTCATCCAGTGCATCCTCAAGGACACGAAGCCGCGCAGCGACGGCGCCGACGGCGTGCGTGTGGTGAAGGTGCTCGAGGCCGGCAGCCGCTCGCTCGCAGAAGGCGGCGTGCCGGCGGATGTGTGATGTGGGATGCGTGCCGCGTCCCGCGTGAAAGGAAAAGGGAAGAAGGAGAAGACGCATGAGATGGGTGAGCATCGGGGTGGCGGTGTTGTCCGTGGCGGCTTCGGCAGCCTTCGCCGGCGAGGGGCTGCCGAGCTACAAGAGGCTCACGATTACCGAGACGTTCTATTGCGAAGGGGCATACTTCGCGGACTTCAATAAGGATGGCAAGCTCGACGTGGTTTCCGGCCCGTTCTGGTATGAGGGGCCGGACTTCGCGAAGAAGCACGAGGTGCGCCCGCCCAAGGCCTTCGACCCGAAGGGGTACTCGGACAACTTCCTCACCTACGCGGGCGACTTCAACGGCGACGGCTGGGCCGACATCTTCTACGTGCCCTTCCCCGGCGCCGCGGGCTCCTGGTACGAAAACCCCCAGGGCAAGGAGGGCCACTGGAAGGCCCACCTCGCCCTCAAGGCCGTGGACAATGAATCTCCGATGTGGGGCGACATCAACAAGGACGGCAAGCCCGAGCTGATCTTCAACATGGACGGCTTCTTCGGCTATGCGACGTATGACACCGCGAAGCCGGACGAGCCGTGGACCTTCGTGCCTGTGACGCCCAAGGGCAACTACGGCAAGTTCCAGCACGGCATCGGCTTCGGCGACGTGAACGGCGACGGGCGCAACGACCTGCTCGAGCAGAGCGGCTGGTGGGAGCAGCCGGCGGATGCCAAGCCCGGCGACCCGTGGAAGAAGCACCCCTTCCAGTTCGCCGCCGCCGCGGCCCAGATGTTCACCTACGACATTGACGGCGACGGGTTGAACGACGTCGTCACCACCTGGCAGTGCCACCAATACGGCCTCGTGTGGTATAAGCAGCTCAAGGACGACAAGGGCGAGATCACCTGGAAGCAGAACGTCATCCTGCCGATCAAGCCCGACCTCCAATCCGATGCCCTCCGAATCAGCCAGCTTCACGGCTTCGACGTGGCGGACGTGAACGGCGACGGCGTGCTGGACATTCTGACGGGCAAGCGCTTCTGGGCGCACGGCCCGAAGGGCGACGCCGAGCCCGACGCGCCCGCCGTGGTCTACTGGTTCATCGTCAAGCGCAACGCCGACAAGAGCGTGGAGTTCACCCCGCTGAAGGTGGACGACAACTCCGGCGTCGGCACCCAGGTGGCCGCGGCCGACCTCAACGGCGACAAGGTGCCCGACGTGATCGTCGGCAACAAGAAGGGCACCTTCATCTTCCTCAGTGAGCCGGCGAAGTAGGGGCCACGCGGGCTCGGCGGCCTGATTGGCTGGCCGCCTTTGTCGGACAGGTCCGACAAGTCCGACTGGTCTGACCCCGGGTTTCCGATGGAGTTCGTGCGCCATGAAAGCTCTGTTCTCCCGCCGTCAATGGCTCGGTCGCGCGGCGGGCGCGGCCGGCGCCTGCGCCCTCGGCCGCCTCACGATCCTCGCGGCCGATGCGCCCAACTCGAAGCTCGGCACCGCCCTCATCGGCTGCGGCGGACGCGGCAGGGCGCACCTGCCCATCGCCGCCCAGGAACGCCTCGTCGCCCTCGTGGACGCCGATGAGAAGCAGGCGGCCAGCACCCTCAAGTGGATCGCCAGCTACGCCGAGAAGAACAAGCTCACCGACTTCAAGCCTGAGAGCGTAAAGCTGTTCACCGACTACCGCCAGCTCTACGACAAGATGGGCAAGGACCTCGACGCGGTGTTCATCGCCACGCCCGACCACCATCACGCCCTGCCCTGCACGCTGGCGGTGAAGGCGGGCGTGCACGTCTACTGCGAGAAGCCCGTCACCCACAACATCGGCGAGGCACGCAAGCTGGCCGAGGTGTGCCGCCAGAACCCCAAGGTGATGACGCAGATGGGCAACCAGGGCCTCGCCGCCGGCGGCGACCAGGCCCTCGCCGAATACCTCGCCGCCGGCGCCATCGGCAAGCTTCTCGAGGTCCACTCCTGGCACGCCTGGACCGGCCGCTTCGGCGGCTCGATGAAGCGGCCCCCCGCCCAGCCCGTGCCCGCGGGCCTCGACTGGGACCTCTGGCTCGGCCCCGCGCCCTTCCGCGACTACCACGCAGGCATCCACCCCGGCATCTGGCATGGCTGGTGCGACTTCGGCACAGGCTCCATCGGCGGATGGTCCACACACGTCCTCGACGCCGTCTTCTTCGCCCTCAAGCTCGGCGCGCCCAAGACGGTCGAGGTCCTGGAGATGGACGACGCAAGCGACGACCGGTTCCCCGCCCGCGTCATCATCCGCTACGACTTCCCGCAGCGGGGCGACCTCCCGCCCGCCACCGTCATCTGGTACGACGGCAGCTACGCGAAGGCCAAGGACGCAACGAAGAGCCAGGGCGCCCCGCCCGAGCAACTCAACCGTCCGAAGCTCGCCCTGGAGCTGGAGAAGAAGTACAACCGGCGACTGGGCGACGCCGCCTCGCTCTTCGTCGGCGAGAAGGGCATCATCCACGTCGGCTCCCACGGCGGCGCGCCCCGCATCCTGCCCGAGGAGCAGCACAAGGCCACGCCCGTGCCGCCGCGCACCCTGCCACGCCCCAAGGGCGGCATCCACGGCGACTTCCTGCGCGCCTGCAAAGAGGGCGGCGAGCCGCCCATCTCGAACTTCGCCGGCTTCGCCTGCCCGATGATGGAGTGCATCTACATCGGCCACGTCGCCATCCGCGCCGGCGTCGGCAAGAAGCTCGAGTGGGACGGCGAGAAGCTCCTGTGCACCAACCTCCCCGAGGTCAACCGCTGGGTCAGCCGCGAGCCGCGCAAGGGTTGGGAGATATAGGCGCCCACGGCGCAGAGGCAGATGGGGCGGATAGGACCGATAGGACGGATAGGACAGGGCCACCGAGGGGCCCCGCTTGCTTGTCCTATCGGTCATATTGGTCCTATCAGTCTCATCCTCACCTGGCGAACCCCATGCCATGCACATTCACCCACGACGCGATGGCGACGGCCTTCCAGATCGCCGTCGCCGGCGAGGAGCCTGCCTATGCCCGGCAGGCGGCGACCGAGGCATTCGCCGAGCTGGACCGCATCGAGGCCCGCCTGAGCCGCTTCGCCGAGGGCGGCGATATCTGGCGCATCAACCGCCTGCGCGCCGGCGAGGCCACATTCGTCCACCACGACACCCTCGAATGCCTCCGCGTGGCAGAACAGGTCCGCCGCGACACCGCCGGCGCCTTCGACATCGCCTATGCCTCTGCCGTTCCCTGTCATCCCGGGCGGAGCAAAGCGAAGCCGAGGGCTCTCTCTTCTCCTGGCACGCCGGAAGAGAGATGCCTCGACGAGCTCGGCATGACACAGGACGAGCCTTTCCTGGCACTCGACGAGGAGAGCCACACGGTCCGCGTCCTCGCCGAGGGCGTCCGTCTCGACCTCGGCGGCATCGGCAAGGGCTTCGCCCTCGACCGCATGGCTGCCCTGCTCCGCGAATGGGAGACCGCCTCGGCCCTCCTCTGCGCCAGCACGAGCACCCTCCTCGCCCTCGACCCGCCGCCGAGTGAGGCGGGCTGGGCCGCGGAACTCGGCCCCGCCGACGCCCCTCAGCGTCTCCTGCTCGCGAACCAGGCCCTCAGCGCCTCGGGCCTCGCGGTCAAGGGCAGCCACATCATTGACCCGCGCACCGGCCGCCCCGCCGAGCGCCGCCTCCGCGCCTGGGCCATCGCTCCCACGGCCGCCCTCGCCGATGCCCTCTCCACCGCCTTCATGGTCATGAGCGACGAGGAGGTCCGCTCTTACTGCCGTGGGCATGCTGAGGCCGTCGCCTGCGTGTTGTCAGCCGATGGCAAAGTCGTCTCGTGACAGAGCAAGCATCTTCTTCGCCTCAATGGCCTCGTTGACCTTGAGGGCGGCGACGGTGGCGGGAAAGGCGGCTTCCGCGGGACAGGTGAGCTTGGCCTTGCCGCGGACAGCGTCGAAGAAGTTCTCCAGGTGCGGCTGGTGGGGCAGCTTGTCGAGGACGATGGGCAGGTCGTAGCTCAGGACCAGCCCCGTCTCGCGGCTCTTCACGACGTTGGGGTCCTCGGGCTTGCCCTCCTCGCCCTCCTTCCTCTCAAGGGCGGGCACCGGCTCCTTCACCACGTAGTTGAGACGAGCCCACTTGTCCCAGTCGGGCGCGTGGGCTTCGTGGAAGAGCTTGGTCCATCGGGGAAACTCGGAGATGCGGAGGGAGCCTTCGGTGCCCATGATCTGTTCGAAAGCGGCGACGCCGCCGGCGGTGGTCGTGGTGAGCACCTGGTAGGCGGCGCGAATGATTCCATCGGGCGTCTCGTAGTCCATCACCGCCATCACGTTGTCGTGCGTCTCCCGCCCCCTATAGAAGTCAGTGCCGCCGGCGGCGAGGATGCTCCTGGGCGGGACGCCGAGGAGCCAGCCCGCCACGTCCACCGCGTGGCCGAGGAGGCCGGCGAAGAGGCCAGCGCTGTGCTTGCGGGTGTGCTTCCAGTTGCGGAACTCGTGCATGCTGGCGTAGCCGAGGGGCTTGAGCTCTTCGTCGCTCATCGCGGCGGCTTTGGGCCAGCCGAGGTCGTCGGCAACGGGCTGGCACCACTGGGCGTTGACCTGGGTGATGCGGCCGGCCAGCTTCGCGTCGCGGACCAGCTTCTCGAGGACGTGCAGGTAACGGGGGTTGCTGCGGCGCTGGTAGCCGATCTGGAGGAGGCGGCCCGTCTCCCTCGCCGATCGCACCATCGCCCGGGCGCCCTCGATGGTGTGGGCCATCGGGCATTCGCAGTAGACGTGCAGCCCGGCCTTCAGGCAGGCGACGGCCTGCTCGGCGTGGACGTCGTCCGGCGTGGCGATGAGGACGGCGTCGAGGCCCTTCTCCTTGTCGAGCATCTCGCGGAGATCGCCGTAGTCAGTGGCCTTATGCTTGTAGACGCTGAGGTAGTATTTCGTGCCCTGGCGTCGGTAGGGCCAGGCGTCGCAGATGGCGCGGAAGCGGACGCCCGTGATGGGGAGCGTGGAGTTGATGAGCACGCGTCCCTGGTCGCCCGCGCCGAGGAGGGCGATGTTGAGGGCGTCGGAAGGCGGCTTGCCCGGCTCGGCGGCGTGGGCGCCGAGGAGAACAAGACCCGCCCCGGCCGCCGCGCCGGCCTCGAGGAACTCCCTGCGTTTCATTCGCCCAGCCCTGTGGCGACAAGCGACCCGCCCGTCGCAGGAATGGAGCGGACCGCAAGCGGGGCGCTTGCGGCTACGGCGAGCCCGTCATCCCCTCCACGGCCGCTTGCGGTCCTTGATGCCGGCCAGCACGCGCTTGGCGATCGCTACGTCCTCGGCGATCTCGAAGTCGAACATCCCGGCAAGGCTGAAGTCGGCCCCGCCCTCGAACACATAACGGAAGGCGTTCTCGGGGGGAATCGCGCCCGCGGCCATCACCTTGAACGAGATCCACGGCTTCTCCACCGTCTCCATCACCTCGATCGTCTCTTCGGGGTTCGAGCACCAGCTCGAGTCGTGGTTGAGCTTCGCGCTCGGGTAGTTGTGGTGATGGAGGGTCTTGATGTAGAAGTCGTTGGGGATCTTCTCTCTCTCACAGGCCTGGACGACGGCGAGTTGGTGCGCGCCGACGCCGCACAGGGCGCCGCTGGCCTTGATGATCTCGACTGCCTTGGCCAGCACGCCCACTTTGGCGCCCGCGAGCCCGTCGGCGTGAACGCCCCAGACGTAGATCGCGTCGGTGCCCATGTCCACGAGCTGCTGGACGGACTGGCTGTACTTGTTCACATCCTCGATGGGGGCCGTGGAGCAGATGATCCACTGCATCTTGCCGCCGTTCTTGCGGTGCTGCTCGAGCAACTTGAGTGCGGCGGGCACGGTGTGGATGACGAGGGTGTTGACGCCGTTGGCCTCGGCCACGGCCATCGTCTCGATGATCTTCTCGGGGGTGTTGTAGCGTGCAGCGAGGGCGTAGACGTAGCGCAGGTCGCGGCTATGGGTGTAATGGGTAAGCAGGTTGCCGCCGAGCAGGATGCGGCTGATCTCCATTTTGCCGATCTTGCCCTTCGGCAGCGCGTCGCCCGCGGGGGCAGTGGGCGCAGCCGCGCCGAGCGCGCCCGCCCCAGCAGCCAGCGCGGCACCGGCGACCGAACCCTTCACGAAGTCACGTCGGCTCAACTCACCAGGCATCGCGGTCTCCTTCACTATGAGCGCCACGGCCTCGAGCGCTTCGGCTCGCTCGCCAGGATGTCGCGCGTCACCTGCACGTCCTCGGCGATGTCGAAGTCGAACATGCCGGCGAAGAGGAAGTCGGCGCCGCCCTCGAAGGCGTAGCGGAAGGCGTCCTTCGGCGGAATCGCGCCCGCCGCCATCACCTTGAAAGCGATCCAGGGCTTCTCCACCGACCCCATGAACTCCGCCACCTTCTCCGGCTCGCGGCAGAACACCGAGTCGAAGTCCATCTTCGCGCTGGGGTAGTTCAAATGGTGGAAGGTCTTGATGTAGAAGTCCACGGGAAGCCTGGCCTTCTCGCACTCCTGGATCACGCGCAGGTCGTGGGCGCAGACGCCCGCGGGCATGCCGTTGGCCTTGATCAGTTCGACGGCCTTGGCGATGACCTCGACTTTGCCCTTCGCCACAAGGCCGTCGGTGTGCACGCCCCACACGTAGCAGGCTTCGGCCCCGTCGTCGGCGATCTGCTGCACGTCGCGGCTGTAGCCCGCCCAGTCCTCGATGTTGCCCGTCGGATAGAGGATCCACTGGAGCTTTCCGCCGCGCTTCTCGCGGTACTCCTTGAGCAGGCCGCGAGTGCTGGGGTTCACGTGGACAGATACGGTGTTGATCCCGCTCGCTTCGGCGAGGGCGAGGGTCTGGAGGATCTTCTCGTCGGTGTTGTATTCCTTCACCAGTCGCAGGACGTAGCGCAGGTCGCGCGCGTGGTTGTAGCGCCCCAGGAGGTTGCCGCCCAGGATCAGGCGCGTGATCGCCAGCTTGCCGATCTTCCCCGTGGGCAGCAGCGGCTTGGGCGCGGCGGAGGGCGCCTCGCCCGCCCCCGCGGCGCCCGCGCCGAACGCCAGCGCCGAGCCGGCCGACGCGGCCACCGTGCTCCTCACGAACTCCCGGCGGCTCATTCCTTCGCGCATGCTCGATCTCCTGTTGTGCGGCTTTCCCATCCCCCGCATTGTAGCCGAGCCACGGGCAATGCTCAAGTCAACCTTGACATTCGCGGCAGCGGGCGGTAGCCTCAGTGTCACGTGTGCGAGTGTGGAGCGGCCGACAGGAAGGAGTGAAGCCAATGAGGGTTGCGTGTCTGCTCTTCGGCGCGAGCGTGATAGCGTGGGCATTCGCGGCGGCCACGGCGGGCGAGGCCGCCGAGGGCGGCAAGGGGTTGGCCAACCCCCTCTTCCCCTACTGCGCCACCCTGCCCGACGCGAAGCTCAAGGAACTCGGCTACGCGACCATCCGGAACATCTACACGGGCATCAACGTGGACAAGGATCCGCCCTACGCGGCCAACCTGAAGGACCAGATCCGCGGCATCAAGGGCACCGACACCGTCTTCTGGCTCACCGTGAGCGGCAACCGCGCGAAGGTCGAGGAGACCGATGCCAAGGCCGTGGAAGTCCTCCGCGAGCTTGGCGACGTCGCGGCAGAGGCCGGCGTGCGAATCTCAATCTACCCCCACACCGGCAACTACATCGCCACCGCCCGCGAGGGCGCACGGCTCGTCAAGAAAGTCAACCACAAGAGCGTCGGCCTCACCATCAACCTCTGCCACGAACTGATGAACGACCAAGGGCCTGAGCTGGACAAGATTCTTGAGGAGATTGCCCCCTGCCTCTTCGTCGTCACCATCAACGGCGCCGACAAGAAGGAGAAGGGCCAGCAGATGGGCTGGGACCGCCTCATCCAGCCGTTGGGCAAGGGCGACTTCGACGTTTACGCCTACCTCAAGAAAGTCAAGGCCGTCGGCTTCGAGGGCCCCATCGGGCTTCAGTGCTACGGCCTCAAAGGCGATCCACTTGTCTTCCTCACCCAGTCGGCCGCGGCCTGGAAGGAATACTCCGCCCGGCTGGCGGCCGAGGAAGCCCAGGCGAAGTGACACGCATTCGGCTCGTGTCGGGAGAAGGCAATGAGCGGACCTCGAGCCCAGGCGTGCAGCCGCCGACGCTTCATGGGAAGCGCCGCTGGATGTCTGGCCGCGCCGTACTTCCTCACCTCGGCGGCGCTCGGGGCGGAGGGCCGCGCGCCGGCCAGCGAGCGCGTGACGACCGGCTACATCGCCGTCGGGCCGCGCGGGCTCCAGAACGCCCGCGAGCAGATGGCCTGCTCCGACGCCCAGGTGGTCGCCGTGTGCGACGTGTGGAAGCACGTGCGCGAGCGCGCCAAGACCATCGTGGACCAGGGCTACGGAAACAAGGCCTGCGCCGCCTACGCCGACTTCCGCGACCTCCTCGCCCGGCCCGACATTGACGCCGTGGGCATCGCCTCGCCCGACCACTGGCACGTGCCGATGGCGGTGATGGCGATGAAGGCGGGGAAAGACGTGCACGTGGAGAAGCCGCTCGGCGTGAGCCTGGCCGAGGACATTGCCTGCCGCGAAACCGCCCGCCGCCTGGGCCGCGTGGTGCAGTACGGCACCGAAGCGCGTTCGATGGCCAACTGCCGCCTCGGCTGCGAACTCGTCCGCAGCGGCCGCCTCGGCCAGATCAAGGAGATTCGCGTCAAGGCCCCCAACAGCGCCCGCGGCGGCAACACCAAGCCCGTGCCCGTGCCGCCCGAGCTCGACTACGACCTCTGGCTCGGCCCCGCCCCGTGGCGGCCCTACACGGGTTGCGCCAGCGGCGGCGGCTCCTGGTATCACTGCTACGACTACGCCCTCGGCTTCATCGCCGGCTGGGGCGCGCACCCGCTGGACCTCCTCGTGTGGGCCTACGACCTCCACACCCTCGGCCCCTGGGAGATCGAGGGCGCCGGCGTCATCCCCACCGAGGGGCGCTATGACGCCGTGGTTGACTGGAACTGCCGCCTGCACCTGGCAAACGGCGTGACCGTGAGCTATCAGGCCTGGGGCGTCACCCCCGAGACCGAGCCCAAACTCGCCCGCCTGGGCAACTACACGCAATTCATCGGCACCGAAGGCTGGCTCGCCGTCTACTATGGCGGCATGTGCTGCGAGCCCGACGCGCTCCGCACCGTGCCCCTCGGCCCGAACGACGTGCATCTGAGGGAGAGCTACGGCCAGGAGGCCGACTTCATCCAGTGCGTGAAGACTCGCCAGACGCCTGTCAGCCCCGTTGACGACGCCGTGCGCTCCGACACCCTCAGCCACGTGTGCGACCTGGCAATCCGCCTCGGTCGCCCCCTCAAGTGGGACCCGCTCCGAGAGCAGTTCCTGGGCGACGCCGACGCCGCGCGCCTCACGCGTCGCTCGATGCGCGAGCCGTGGCGACTGTAGAGTCACAGGCTTGGCCACGCAGGGGGAATCGCCAGAGAATTGTGGCCGCGCGCGCGCTTGCCGCGCTTGACTTCGCCGTCGCGTCGCGCTAGTGTTGGGGACGTTCCGCGGCATCGGCGCGCGCCGACGGCGGGCGACCCGGCCGGACCCACACCGTGTTTGACCGGTTTCCGTACCGTTAGGAGATGCGAGGTGAAGGAGAAGCGCGACGTGACGAGGCGTGACTTCATGAAGGGGGCCGCCGCAGCCGGCGCCGCCTTCGGGGCCTTCCAGATCCTGGGCGCCACAGCCAAGGGCCAGGGCAAGCTGTTCCGCGTGGGCCTCATCGGCTGCGGCGGGCGCGGCAGCGGCGCGCTCAGCCAGCACGTCGAGGCGGCGAAGATCCTCAACGACGAGCTCAAGCTCGGCATCGAAATCCAGGTGGTGGCCTGCGCCGACTTCTTCAAGGACCGCGCCGAGGGCACCGGCAAGCGCCACGGCGTGCCCGCCGACAAGTGCTTCGGCGGCGCCGACAACTACAAGAAGCTGCTCGAAGTGCCGATGGACACCGTGCTCATGGCCCAGGCCCCCGTGTTCCGTCCCCCACACTTCGAGGCCGCGGTCAAGGCCGGCAAGCACGTGTTCATGGAGAAGCCGATCGGCGTGGACGCGCCCGGCATCCGCAAGGTGATGGAGGCCGGCAAGCTGGCCAAGGAGAAGGGCCTCATGGTCGTGGCCGGCACCCAGCGCCGCCACGAGCAGGGCTACAACCGCCAGTACCAGCTCATCAAGGAAGGCGCCGTCGGCAAAGTGCTCGCCGGCCGCGTGGCCTGGAACATGGGCAAGATCTTCCATAACAACCCCATGAACCCCACCAAGCCCGATGACCTGGTGCGCGGCGGCAACTGGCAGCTCTGGATCGAAATGTCCGGCGACCACATCTGCGAGCAGCACGTGCACAACCTGGACATCGCCAACTGGTTCATCGGCCGCCACCCGGTGTCGGCCGTCGGCTTCGGCGGCCGCGCACGCCGCAAAGCGGGGAATATGTACGACTTCTTCTCGGGCGACGTGGACTACGGCGACGGCGTCCACATCCACTCGATGTGCCGCCAGGTGGGCGGGTGCTGGGACTGGGTGGGCGAGAGCTTCGTCTACGAGAAGCAGGCGCCGAAGGACTACAAGTTCCAGGAGCCGATCCGCTACTCCGAGATCCCGCAGAAGGGCGGCGGGCACATGCAAGAGCACATCAACATGCTCTACTACCTCGTCAAGGGCAAGGAGCTCAACGAGGCCCAGAGCGTGGCCGAAGCCACCGCCGCGGCCATCATGGTGCGCGACTCCGCCTACACCGGCAAGATGATGACCTGGGAGGAGATGTTCGGCGACCCCAAGAAGAACCCCGCCCTCTACAACAAGATGCTCAAGCCGTCGTGGGAAGACTTCGAGACCGGCAACATCGAGTACCCCAAGGACGGCGACGCGCCCATCCCGGGCACCGCGTGAGATGTTGCAGCCCAACCTCCCGCGGATTCCCAAACCCGCGGGAGGTTTTCCCCCTGCGTCAGGAGGCCAGCGGGTGAAGAGCGCACCCCGTGGTGATTTCATGAATGGCGCGGCAGCGGCCGGAGCGGCCCTCACGATCCTCGGCGCCACGGCCAAGGGCCAGGGCAAGACCTACAAGGTCGGCCTCATCGGCTGCGGCGGGCGCGGCCGCGGGGCGCTGGCCGATCACTTCCTCGCCGCCAAGATTCTCGGCGTCGAGGCCAAGTGCGTCGCCCTCGCCGACTACTTCAAGGACCGCGCCGAGCAGACGGGCAAGAAGTACGACGTGCCGCCCGAGCGCTGCTTCGGAGGGCCCAAGTGCTACGAGGGCCTGCTGGGCACCGACGTGGAAATCGTGCTGATGGCCCAGGCCCCACTCTTCCGTCCCGTGCACCTCGAGGCCGCCGTGAAGGCCGGCAAGCACTGCTTCGTCGAAAAGCCCGTGGCCGTGGACCCGCCCGGCTGCCGCCGCGTGATCGCCGCGGGCGAGGAGGCCAGGAAGAAGGGCCTCGTCATCGTCTCGGGCACCGAGATGCGCCACGAGCACCCCTTCCGCCTCACCCATCAGGCCGTGGCCGTCGAGGGCGCCCTCGGCAAGCTCATCGCGGGCCGCGTCTCCTTCTGCATCGCCCACATGTTCCACCGCAGCCCCATCAACCCCAAGACCGCCGACGACCTCGTGCGCTCGTGGCAGGACTGGACGGCCCTCTCCGGCGACCACCTCGTCGAGCAGCACGTTCACAACATTGACATCGCCAACTGGTTCGCCGGCCACCCGCCCGTCTCTGCCGCAGGCTTCGGCGGCCGCGCCCGCCGCAACGCCGGCGACATGTACGACTTCCACAGCGTGGACTACGACTACGGCGACGGCGTCCACATCCACTCCATGTGCCGCCAGATCAACGGCTGCTGGAACTGGGTGGGCCACGACCTCGTCTACGAGAAAGGCCGCACCAGCGGGAACGACTTCCCCAAGCCCGCCAAGTCGCCCATCCCGGCCGACCTGCCCAAGGCGCCCAGCAGCAGCCAGCAGGAGCAGGTGGACGTGCTGTACGCCGTGCGCAAGGGCGAACCGCTCGACGAGGCCAGGGCGGTCGCCGAGTCGTCCGCCACTGCCGTCCTCGGCCGCGTGGCCACCTACACGGGCAAACTCGTCCGCTGGAACGAAATGATGGTGGACCCGCAGAAGAACCCCGACCTCTACAACCTCACCCTTCACCCCACGGCCGAGGATTTCGAGAAGGGCACGGTCGAGATTCCCGAGGAGAACGTCGTGCCGATTCCGGGCGACGACGCGCCGCGCCCGCCGCGCCCCAAAGGCAACAGGAAGTAGGCTCTTCAGGGTGTGGCGGCCCCCCACTCGAGTGGCCCGGTGGCGAGCGGGCCCTATGGAGCCGACCCCTATGACGGCGGCCCCCCACTCGAGTGGCCCGGTGGAGGATGCGGGCGTGCTCGCCCCCTTGGACCTGGCGGGTCCGCGGCAGGGCTCTTGCGGGCGCCTGGCGGGCGCGCCCCCATACTTGCTCAGCCTTGAGAGGGGGAGGTGAGCAAGTATGGGGGGATGGGCGAGGATTGGCGATCCTCGCGGCTCCGGCCATTTTCGCTCATCTGCGCGATGAGCAAGTATGTGAGGGTGCCCTGGGGAGCGTAAGGCGTTGCGGCATATATGGTTATGCGGCGATCACCGCTCGCTCTACGCTCTGTGGGCGGGACCGCAAAGGCCGGGAACCAGGACGCTGAATAGTCCCTCCCCTCCCTGACTCGTCAGTCCTCTTTCGGGTCGTCCAGACGGTAGGTGACATCCATGCGCTTGGTGGTCGGGACAGGCTTCCCGCGGCGGGTGGCGGGGGCGAAGCGAGCGTTCTTGACCGACACCTGCGCTGCGCGATCCAGGTCGGGGTAGCCGCTGGACTTGACGACCTCGACACGGCCCACCGTGCCGTTCACATGGATCTCTAACAGCAGACCCACGGTTCCCTCCTCGCCACGCGCCTTGGCCTGCGGGGGATACCGCTGGGGGAAGCTCAGGAGCCTCGAGGGGATCAGAGGCGCCGTCTCCTCTGCCATCTCGGCCCGCGGTGCGACCGGCGCCCGGTGCTCCACCTCGTCCACAACGCTCGGCCGGCCAGTCCCAGGAGGCTCCTCGGGAATGGGCAGGGCCGCTGGAACTGGCGCTGTGTGCTCCCGAGCGGCTGGCGCCGTTGGCAGTGAGAGCGTTACCTGGCGGGACGAGCGGGCGGGCGCCGCCGCCTCGGTGCGAGGGGCCAGAGCAGGGACAGGCGCCCCAGGGGTGAGGCGGCTCGTCTCATGCGGCGCCGCGCCAACCCGGCTGGGGGGGGTGGACGCGGCGCGCGGGGTCCAGACGGGTCTGGGCGGGGGCGCGGGGGGCCTGGCCGGCTCGTGGACGGCCCGCTCGTCGAGGATGCGCACGGCCACCAGGGCGACACCGGGCTCGGGCGCCGCGGGCGAGTAGAGCACGCTCACGGCCCACAGCAGCGCCGCGTGGGCGGCAAGCGAAGCGGACAAGGCGATTCCGAGACGGCCGTTCATGCCCTTCGCATCCTGCGGTCAGAAGGTGGCGCGCAGCCCCGTGAAGAAGCCGATGCCGGGCGCGCCGTAGCCCTTCACCTCCTGGTAGTGCTGGTCGAGCAGGTTCTCGATACGGCCGTAGACCTGCACGTTCTTTGTCACGTCGTGCGTCACGGCCAGGCTGACCAGCACGTAGCTGCCCAGGGTGACCCGCGAGCTGGTGAAGGTGGTGTTGTCAAAGAACAGGTCCTTCCGCGGGCCGATGTAGGCGGCGCTGAGGTGGATGTTGGTGGCCTTAAGGAGGCGGTAGTTGGCTTCGACGCTGGCCTTGTGTCGGGCGCGCCGCAGGAGTTCGAGGCCGGTGGCCTTGTCCTCCGTGTCAGTATGCGTGTACGTCGCGCGCAGCGTCAAGTCGTTGCTCGGACGCACGGTGGCGCCCAGCTCAACGCCCTTGGATTCGGCCTCGCTCACGTTCTGGTAGCTGCCCGACCAGCCGACGAACACGAAGTCAATCAGGTTCTTGAACCGGTTGCGGAAGCAGGTGGCATCCAGGGTCACCAAGCCCCCGAAGAGGTCCTGCTCGACTCCGAAATCGCAGCCCCTGCTCTTCTCGGGCTGGAGGTCGGGATTGCCATAGACGGGGTCATAGAGCTGGTAGAGCGTGGGCGCCTTGAAGCCCGTGCCCACCGAGCCCTTGATGCGGGTGCCGGTTTCGGGGATCACATAAGTCGGGGCGACGCGGTACGTGAATGCGGAGCCGAACTGCTCGTGGTCGTCGAGGCGGAAGCCCGCGGTGGCGAAGAACCGATCGCCGAGGGCGATGGAATCCTGAACGTAGACGCTGTTCGTTCGGACGCTCTGGCGCGGGAAGGCGCTGTCGTAGGGGCCCCACATGCCGTCGGAGTGATACCGCGACTTGCCGCTCTCTTGCTCGGTCTCGAGGCCGACAGTGAGGGTGTTGGTCTCGTGGAGGCGGAAGTTGTGCTGCCAGTCGAAGCGCACGATCTGCCCATCGTAGGCGCTGCGCTCGAGGTCCAGCGGGTGTGCGGCGTCGGGGTTGTTCCGCGTCGTGCGGTGATGGTCGGAGTACGACACGCCGAACTTCTGCTCCCAGGCGCCGTCGAGCAGCCTGAGACGCCCCTGCGCGCGCACGAAGTGCTGCTCAACGTCGCTCGTGTAATTCGGGTCGTCGCCGCCGGGCCCGCCGAAGTTGTCGTTCTCGGTCTTGCCCCGGATGCATCGCACGATCAGGTCCACATCGAAGTTCTCGGTCGGCGAGAAGCCGAGCCTGGCCGAGCAGGTGCTGTTGCGGTAGCCGTCCTTCTCGCGATTGCCGTCGCGCCGCTCGGCGGCCGAGATGCCCCCCGTCTCGAAATGCGCGGTGCTGATGGCATAGTGGAAGACGGGCGTGCTGCCCGTCACGGAGAGGGTCTCGCGAAAGGTGCGGCGGGAGCCTGCCTCGGCTCCGAGGGTCACGCGGGGCGGCCCCTGGCCCTTGCGCGTGATGATGTGGATGACCCCGCCGATGGCGTCGGAGCCGTAGAGCGTGCCCTGCGGGCCGCGGAGCACCTCGATGCGCTCGATGTTGTCGGCGGCGAGGTGCGCCCAGTCGAAGGACCGGCCGGGCGTGATCGGGTCGTTCATCTCCACGCCATCAATGAGCACCAGCGTGTGCTCGCTCTTGGCGCCGCGCAGGAACACCGACGACTGGCCGCCCGCGGGGCCGGCCTGCACCACGTCCACGCCGGGCACCGTGCGGAGCAGTTCCAGCACGGTCGCCTGCTTTCTTTGCTCGATCTCCTTGCGGGTGATGACCGTGATCGAACTGCCGACCTGCTTGGCCGGCGTCTCGAGGCGGGTGGCCGTGACCACGACTTCTTCGGCCTTTTCCTCCTCGGTGGCCTCGGCCTTCGGCGTGTCGTCGGCTGGCTTGGGCGGTGGCGCGAGGTCCTCGGCACGCGCCGAGCCGAGCCCCCCTGCCAGCAGTGCGATGGCAACGAGGAACCGCGTTGTCATCTGCGTCTCCTTGCCCCGTGCGGGGCGGCCATGGGTGGGCGTGCGCCCCCGGCACGGGAAGCCTGGCCCCAGCCCAAACGTGCCGAGAACGAAAAATCCCCGGACCTGTGAAACAGGCCCGGGGATGCCGTTTTCCATCCTCGGAGCTCGGGCGCAGAGCGGAGAGGCCCCTGTCCGCGAGGGCCACACCGATGCGACGTGTCGTGGGCAGGTCTTCTGGCTTCCGGCTCGTCCTACTGGCCGCGCCTTCCCGTCCCCTTCGCCCCAGGCTCAGGGGGACAGTGGCCGTCTGCGGCGTTCGTCCCCGGTCACAGCGGCGGGACCGCGACGGATTTGCACCGTCTTCCCTCTTCGAGCCCCGCGGGGGGCTACCCACATGTCGTCCTGTATGATAGCGAGCGCCTGCACGGGAGTCAAGCGCAGGACAAGGCCGCCCGCCGCCAGGCAGGCCCCGAGCCAGCATGGGCGTCCGCCACCTTCCTGGGTCGCACCCATGGCCACGGCCCGATTCGCTGCTTGACTCGGAATAGGGGGGCTGGTCTATAATGGGACGCGCCCCGAACCGGGCGGGCCGCCGCACGACGCAAGTGGCGGGGCAGGACCTCTTACCCGCGCAACGGAGCCCCCCAACCCATGGCCACGGTTCGCTGCCCCTGCGGGCGCAGCTATGCCATTGCCGATGAGCGCCTGGGCCAGAAGGTGCAGTGCGCCGCATGCAAGCGAACCTTTGTGGCGGCGGATACCGCGCAGCGAGCCCGCCCCCCCAAGGCGCCGCCTCGCGCCGCCCCGGCCGCCAGGCTCAAACTCGGCGAACTGGCCGTCGCGCGCGGCCTCCTGACGCGCGAGCAGCTCGATGCCTGCCTGAGGCACCTCGAGCGCGTCCGCAAGCTGCCGGGCCACGAGGACCTGCGCCTCGGCTCCGTGCTCGTAAGCAAACGCCTGATCACGGCGGCGCAGCTCCACACGCTGCTGGGCGAGCAGAATCGTGGGGCGCTCGCCGCCGCGGCAGCCGCCATTGACCTCACGCCCCGCTCGGCTCCAGTGACCGACGAGCAGCGCGCGGCCCTGCGCCGCTCGGTCGAGGCCGCCACGAAGCAGGAGAGCCAGCGCCGCGAGGCCGAGGCCCTCCTCAAGCCGGGCCTGCTCGACCGCGTGCACATGCGCCACTTCACCATCCCGGCCGCCGTCCTGCTGGCCGTGGCGATCGGGGTAGCCCTGTGGCCCGCCCCGGCCTCGGAGCGCGTGCTGCGGGCCTACCTGGAGAGCTGCGACGAGGCCAACGTGGCCCCGGATGCAACGCTAGCCGTCACCGATCTGGGCCTGGCCATCCGCGAATACAGGATTCTCAAGCGGCTACCCTCTCAAACCTATGACTATGGGGAGGCCCTGACCAACTTCCCCGCGGACGAGGTGGACCACTGGTTCACACTCCTGGAAACCTCGTCGCTGCCCACCGCCTCGTACAACACGCTGCTGCTCCTGGCCCCCGCGATCCCCGAGGAGTTCTCCCCGAGAAAGATCGGCGGCCTCCGGATCACCGTGCAGCCCATCTTGTGCCGCCTCGTGTTCCGCCAGCGCGGCATGGCCATGTACTCCGAAGGGCAGTACCGCTTCACGCTGCTCAAGGCCGCGAGCCCCACCTGGCGCTGCGACTGGAAGGTGGCGGCCTGCGACCCGGCTCCCGACTGATAGTAGTGCCCAACAGCGTGCCCGCCGGGCGCCCGGCAGTCGCCAGCGCCGTCGACCGGCCGAGGCAACGCAACTGGAGAAATGAGGGGCCGATTTTCGCTTGAAATTTGAAGCCCAATCTGTTACCTTCTCGGGAGTTAGGAGCCAGGCGGTGGTGAGGAGCGTGCCCGTGCCCGAGGGACCTGTGCTCATCGGGGTCGCCGGATTCGTGCAGGGCGAAGAATACCCGCTGTGGCGCGGGGCCACCGTAGTGATCGGGCGCAGCCGCAGTTGCGACATCTCGCTGCGGCGCTGCAAGGCCTGGCTCGCCCTGGCCCCGGAGCAGCGCGACGAGGAGCGCGACTTCAAGACCGTGTCGCGCAAGCACGTGCGCCTCAGCTACAGCGACGAGCGCTGTGTCGAGATCGAGGACCTCAGTTCGAACGGGACCTATCTGGACGGGCTCAAGATCACCCGCGTCGTGATCCAGGACCTCCAGGAGCAGGGCCACGAGCTGCGGCTGGGCACCCAGGAACGGCTTCGCCTGGAGTGGAGATCGCAAGGGTAGGCGGCCCGCTCCGCCTCCCCGGCCAGAAAGAGCATGAACGACACGTTCACCTATCGGGGCGGCCGCCTGGCGTGCGAGGAGCGCGATGCCGCCGACATTGCGCGCGAGGTGGGCACCCCGTGCTACGTCTACAGCCGGCAGGCCATCGAGGACAACTACCGCGCCCTCGCCGACGCCTTCGCCCCGGCCGCGCCCCTCATCTGCTACTCGGTGAAGGCCAACAGCAACCTCTCCGTCCTGCGCCTCCTCCGAGACCTGGGCGCCGGCTTCGACATCGTCTCGGGCGGCGAACTCTACCGCGCCCAGGCCGCGGGAGCCGACCCCGCCAAGATCGTCTTCGCCGGCGTGGGCAAGACGCGCGCCGAAATCCGCCAGGCCCTCGGAGCCGGCGTGCTCATGCTCAACGTCGAATCCGAGCCCGAGCTCGCCGCCATCAACGCCGAGGCAGCCGGCCTCGCGACGCAGGCGCGTGTCGCCTTGCGCCTGAACCCCGATATTGACCCCAAGACGCACCGCCACATCACCACCGGCAAGAAGGAAACCAAGTTCGGCATTGACCTGGACGGCGCGCGCCGGCTCGTGGCGCGCGCCGCCGACTGGCCGCACGTGCGCCTCGTGGGCTATCACGCGCACATCGGCTCCCAGGTCACCGACCCCAAGCCCCACGCCGCCTCGCTGGCCAAGCTCATCGCCTTCGCAACCGACTGCGTGCCGGCCAACAGCGCCATCGAGTGGGTGAACATCGGCGGCGGGTTCGGCATCGACTACGTGCCCGGCCAGGCGCCGCCGCCCAGCGCATTCGCGGAGCTGCTGCTGCCCGTGCTCGCCGCGGCCCCCAAGCGGCTCAAGCTCATCATGGAGCCTGGCCGCTTCATCGCCGGCAACGCCGGCGTGCTCCTCACCCGCGTGGTCTACGTCAAGCGCAACCGGGACGGGCGCCGCTTCGTCATCTGCGACGCGGCGATGAACGACCTCATCCGCCCCGCCCTCTACGATGCCTACCACAGGGTCTGGCCCGTCGAGAGCCGCCAGCCCTTCGCAAGCGACGGCTTCGGCCCCGCCGACATCGTGGGACCGGTGTGCGAGAGCGGCGACTACTTCGCCAAGGACCGCCCGCTGCCCGAGGTCGCCGAGGGCGACCTGCTGGCCGTCTTCGGAGCCGGCGCCTACGGGTTCGCCATGAGCTCGAACTACAACAGCAGGCCCCGCGCCTGCGAAGTGCTGGTTGACGGAAGCCAGATCCGCGTCGCGCGGCGACGCGAGACCTACGAGGACCTGGTTCGCCAGGAGACCCTGTGAAGCCCCAAGCCACTAAGGAGGATTCCGGGATGCTCACGCTGCGAGCACGTGTCATGTTCGGCCTCGCCACGGCTGCCGCCGTCGCGGGCTGCGTCGAGGTCGAAGTCCGCCGCACCCTCGCGCCAGACCAGTCGGGCCGCGAGACCCTCGCGCTGCGGGCACCCAAGACCGCGCGCACGGACGCCTTCCCAGGCCTCTTCAGCGGCGGCGCCTGCCTCCCGCCGACCACCCAGGCCGCGGGAGATCACGTGCTCCACACGGCCGCGATCACGTTCCCAGACGTGACCCGCTTCCGGCACCAGGCCGAGTTCCTCGCCTCAGCGGCCACGCTCGTCCAGGGCCAGGACGGCGTCGCCTCATACCGCGAGACCCTGACAAACAGCTACTTCAAGAGCCTGGGCAGGGCGCCCTCCGAGGAAGCGAAGAAGTCGCTCACCGCCGCCATGGGGGAAGCAAAAAGGAGTCTCGCAGGGGCGCACCTCACCTACACCATCGAGTTCCCCGGCCCCATCGTCCGGTCCAACGCCGACCGCGTAAGCGGCAACCAGGCCACCTGGGCGCTTGGCGCGGACAGGCTCTTCGAGGGCCGCGCGGTGGAACTCACCGCCGAGTACCGCACCGCGCCCCCCCCGGCCATCGCCCTGCCGGCTCCGCCGGCGGGCACTGTGGCATTGGCCGCCCCTGTCGAGCCAAAGCCCGCCCCCGCGCCGGCAGCGCCGCCCGTCGCAGGGCCGCCTCCCGCGCCGGTCGCGCCCGCCCAGGCCAAGGCACCCGAGGCTGTGGCCCCCAAGGCTGTCGAGCAGCCGGTCACACGGCCCAGCTCGCGGCTTGAGGACATTCTGCTCGCTCAGGCCGACGCGCCGGTCGAGGCCCCGGCGGCAAAGGAAAAGGAGCCTGCCGCCCCGGCCGCCAAGGAGGCGGAGCCGGCCGAGAAGGAGGCCCCCAAGAAGCCCGCACCCAAGGCCGTCGCGCCCAAGCGCCCGAAGGCGCCGGAGGCCGAGGACATGACCTCCCCGGCCATCGCGAGGAAGCCGCCGGCCGACCTCGCCGAAGCGCCCAGCGATGACCCCACCACCACCGAGGTCAAGAAGCTCTTCCGCGACGCCCTCGTGCACCTCGACTACAAGCGCTACGACAAGGCGGCCGAGGTGCTCCAGAAAGCCATCGCCCTCAACCCCAACTCCGTGCTCATCTCGAACCTCTACGAGCAGGTGGTCGCCAAGTTCCTCGACGCGGCCCTGGACAGCAAGAGCCCCGAGCTCAAGGCCCAGGCCGAGGCGCTCCAGCAGCTCGCCTACAAGGGCCGCCTCCAGCAGCTCCGCGACCCCAACCGCATCAAGGAGCTAGTGGACGCCCTCCGCAAGGGCTTCCTCCCCCGCACGTTCGCCATCGAGGAACTCACCCTGGCAGGCGACTATGCCGTGCCCAGCCTGCTCCAGTTCCTGATTGACAACCAGGACCCCGAGCTTCGCGCCTACGCAGGCCACGTGCTTTCCCGCATGCGCGGCACAGCGGTGCCCGCCATCTGCGAGGCCCTCAAGTACAACGACCCCATGATCCGCCAGATCCTCATCCTCGCGCTCGAGGTGATTGCCGACCCGCGTTCCGCCCCGGCCCTTCTGTGGCTCGCTCAGGAGCCGGACGCCCATCCCCTCGTCGGGGCCGCCGCCAAGCGCGCCCTGTCCCGCATCTCGGATGATCCGGCCCTGCTCCAGACCCCTGCACCGGCGGCGTTCCTGAACCTGGCGAAGGACTACTATGACGGCAACCGCAAGGTGCTGATGCCTCACGTCTACGAACACCTGGTGTGGCGCTATGAGCCCGCCAAGAAGGCCATCGTCTCCGAGGCCGTGCCGCAGTACCTCTACGCGCTCCGGATGGCCGAGGAGATGTGCCGCAACGCGCTCCTGGCCAACCCCGACTACGAGCCGGCCATCCCCTTGCTCCTGTGCGCGGGTTTCGCGCAGCAGAACCTGCTCGATGCCTTCTTCGCCAGCATCGAAGGCAAGCAGCCGCTCAGCAAGGAAGAGCAGGCCGAGGCCGACCTCGCCAAGCCGCTGCGCGAGCGCCTCCAGATGGCTCCCGCCATCGCCCGCGCGGCCGGCCAGAAGTTCGTCTACGCCGCTCTCCAGCGCGCCCTGCGCGACGGCCGCCCGGAGGTCGCCATCTCCTGCATCCGCGTGCTGGGGGAGATCGCCACCCCCGCCTCACTCCCCACGCCGCCCGTCTCCGAAGAGGAGATGCAGAAGGCCGCCAGGAAGAAAGAGCCGCCCAAGCGCCGCCGCATCATGGTCTGGTACGGCGCGGACCAGAAGGAGGAGCCGGCGCCTCCCCCGCCCGCGGCCGGCCCCTTCAGCATCCAGCTCGACGGCTCCCCGCTGGTGGACGCCCTGAGCTTCCCCGACCGTCGGGTGCGCTATGCGGCCGCCGAGGCGATCGTGGCGATCGCGCCCACCGAGATCATCCGCGATGCGCCCAAGGTCATGGCCAACCTCGCCCAGGCCCTCTCCGAGACCGCGTTCCACGTCGCCCTGCTGTTCGAGGAAGACGAGAGTCGCGCCGAGGAGATCCGGCCCCTGCTCCGCGACGCGGGCGTGCTGCCGGTCCTCGTCCGCACCCCGACCGATTCCCTGAGCGCCGCCCGGGAGCTTCCGCCGAAGGACCTGCTCATCGTGAGTGGCGAGTTGAAGCGGGTAGACGTGGCTGAAGCGATCGCCAACCTGCGCCGGGTCTACACCGTGGCGGGCGCGCCGCTCATCGTCCTCGCCCCCAAGGCTGAAGAGGCCGCCATCCGCGAGCGCCTGAGCAAGGAGAAGCCCACCATCCTCACCCGCCCGCTCACCGTCGGCGCCGTCCGGGCCGCCATCGAGGAGGTCCTCAAGGATGCGCCGGAGCCCAAGAACCGCGATGCCGCGGCCCGCCATGCGGCCTCCGCCGCCCGCACCCTGGCCTCCATCCAGCCTGCGGCCTCGATCTTCAAACTCGACGATGCGTTGGACGCGCTCCTCGAAACCCTGGCCGCCACGACGCAGCCCGATGCGGTACGCATCCCCTGCTGCGAAGCCGTGCGCCACGCGGCGAGCCCGCGCGCGGTGCCGTTCCTGGTGCAGGCCTACACCGATGCCAAGGGCTCCAAGGAGCTGCGTCTCGGCATTCTCCGCGCCCTGGGCGCCTGCGCCGGCGCCGCCAGACCGCTCCCGGAGGACGTGGACAGGCGGGCCACCGAGGTCCTGACCCACGCCGCCTCGGACAGCGACCCCGACTTCCGCAACGCGGCCGCCCTGGCGTTCGGCCTCAAGGGCGGGGTGCCGGGCAACATGGTGGACATGGTGGACCGCCTCCTCGGCAAGGCGCCCGCGCCTGCGGCCGCCCCGAGGGCCGAGGAGAAGCCGGCCACGCCGCCTGCGGACAAGCCGGCCGAGGCTCCTCCCGCCACGAAACCGGCCGAAGCCCCTGCCCCGGCGCCGCCGAAGGGGGAGTAGCCCACCCTCCACCACGTGCCCAGGCAAGGTCAGAGCGGGAAATGCTTACACAGCCGGCCGCGTTCGCGCGGCCGGCTGTGCTCGTCTCAGGCGCCCTCGTTCTCGGCGGCCAGCTCCCATTCCTGGTAGAGCGCGGCGAGCTCCTGGCGAACCTCGGCCATCTGGGCCGTGAGGGTGCGCACCGTGTCCGGGCTCTTGTACATCTCGGGGTCGCTCATCGCGTGTTGCAGGTTCTCGATGGCCTGCTCGCGCTCGATGATGAGCCGCTCGAGCACGCTCACCGGCCGCGCCCGGCGGCCCGGCCCCGCCCGCCTCGGGCCCCTGCCCACGGCGCGAGGGCGCTCCTGTGCCTTCTCCCCGGCCGGCGCAGCGGCCGCATGGGCCGCCTCGAGATAGCGGGAGAAGGGTCCCGCGTAGACCTTCGCCTGTCCGTCCTTGATCTCCAGGATCTTCGTGGCCACGCGCTCGAGAACGTAGCGGTCATGCGAGATAATCAGCACCGTGCCCTCGTACGCCAGCAGAGCGTTCTCGAGGCACTCGCGCGACGGGATGTCGAGGTGATTCGTAGGCTCGTCGAGCAACAGGAAGTTGGGCGCCGAAAGGATGACCTTCGCCAGGGCCAGGCGGGCCTGCTCGCCGCCGCTGAGGTCGCCCACCTTCTTGAAGACGTCGTCCTCGGTGAACAGGAACATGCCCAGCAGGCTGCGTATCTCGCCGGCCCGGGATTGCGGCGCCTGCATCCACACCTGGTCGAGCACGGTGAGTTCCGGCGTGAGGTCGAGGCGGTCCTGGCGATAGTAGGCGAGGCGGATGTTGTGCCCGAGACGCACAATGCCGCTGGTGGGCCTGTCCTCGCCCACGATCAGGCGGAAGAGGGTCGTCTTGCCCGCGCCGTTGGGCCCCACGATGCCGATGCGGTCGCCGCGGAGCACCTGAAGCGTCAGATCGTCGAAAAGGCGGCGTTCCCCAAACTGCTTGCCCACCCGCTCCAGGTTCAGCACCTCGTTGCCACCGCGCACCACAGGCTCGATGCGCACGTGGATAGTCTTCTTGCGTTCCGGACGCCGCTCGACCGGCTCGAGGCGCTCGAGGAGCTTGCGCCGTCCCTTGGCCCCCTTGCTCCGCTGGCCGGCGATGTACTTCTGAATGAACGCCTGCTCGCTCGCAATATGGGCCTGCTGCTGTTCGTAGAGCTTGTTCTGCCGCGACACGCGCTCGGCCCTCTGGCGGCCGTAGGCCGTGTAGTTGCCCTGGTAGGCCTCGACGCGCGCGCCGTCAATCTCCAGGATGCGCTCGGCGAAGTTGTCGAGGAAGCGCCGGTCGTGCGACACCACGACCACCGCGCCGCGGAAGCTCTTGAGGAAGCCTTCGAGCCACTCGAGGGCCTCGACGTCCAGGTGGTTCGTGGGCTCGTCGAGCAGCAGCGCATCCGGCTCTTGCAGCAGCAGGTGGGCGATGGCCAGCCGGCTCCGCTCGCCGCCGCTGAGGCGCTCCGTGGCGGCGTGCAGCGCCTGGTCACGGAAGCCCATGCCGTGCAGCACGGCCTCGGCACGCTGGCGGCAGGTGTAGCCGTTGAGGCGCTCGAACTCGTGTTCGAGCTCGCCCAGGCGGCTCAGCAGGGAGCGCGCCTCCTGCGGATGGTGCGCCACTCGCTCGCGGAGGCCCGTGATCTCGGCCTCGAGCGCGTGCACGCGCGCGAAGGCCGACAGCGCGGCCTCCAGCACCGTGCCGTGGCCGGTGAAGTCGGGCTCCTGCTCCAGATACCCCACGGTGGCGCCGCGCGCGATGTGCACGTCGCCCTTCGTGGGCTCGCCCTGGCCCGCCAGCAGCCGCAGCAGCGTCGTCTTCCCCGAGCCGTTCGCCCCCACCACACCGACCCGGTCGGTCGTGTGAAGCGTCAGGCTCGCGTTCTCGATCAGCACGCGGGTGCCGTAGGCCTTGGTGACGTTGTGCATGGAGATGAGGGGCATGGCGTCTCAGGCGAGCGGGTCGCCTCCCTGTTCGTAGTGGTACAGGATGGCCGCCAGGGCGGCGGCGGCCGCCGTCTCGGAGCGCAGCGTGCTGCGGCCGAGGCGGACGGGCAGGAACCCCGCTCCGATCGCCAGGCGGAGTTCCGCGAGCTCGAAGCCGCCTTCGGGGCCGATGAGATAGAGCACGGACGTCGGGCGTGGATGCGCCTGTAACACTTCGCGCAGGGGGGCCGCTGCGTCGTCTGGCGAGAAGATCAGGCGGAGGTCCCACTGGGCAGCCTTCTCGACCAGTGCCGCCAGGGGCCTCGGCGCGGCGATGTGGGTCACTGTTGTTCGCCCGCACTGCTTCGATGCCTCGATGGCGATGCGTTCCCATCGAGCCACGTGGGCGGCCTCCTTGCGTTCGACCTTCGGCACGCTCCGGCGCGTCTCGATGGGCACCAGCTCGCGGAGCCCCAGCTCGCAGCATCGGTCAACCAGCTCGTCCATCGCCTTCGCCTTCACCAACGAGCAGCCGAGCGTCACGCGGAGCTCGGGATCGCGGTTCACCGGCTCGCGCCGCGTGATGTCGATGCGCACCCTGCCGCGCTCGATCCGCTCGACGCGGCCCGTGCACTCGGTGCCGGAGCCGTCGAACACACCGACATCCTCCCCCACGCGCAGACGCAGCACGCGGAGGGCGTGGTGGGCCTCGTCGCCGTCCAGCCACAGGTGGTTTTCCGTCCCCATGTCGGGGCGGTAGAAGCGGTGCATCGGGGCGTCCTGTCCTGTATGGGAAGGTCGCAGAAGCCGTTATTATAGCGCGGGGAGCCTGGGCTGTCGAGCCTCAGTCCGCTTCCCGCCTCTGCGACGGAGCGGGCGGCGGCGCCTCCACAACCACGGTCCCAGCCAGCAGGTCGCCCAGGCGTCGGTTCGCGCGCGTGAGCAGAATGAAGAGCGAGCCGACCAGGTAGGCGGCCGGAACGAGCAGCGGCCACGGCCGAAGGAGATTGCGCAGGAGCACGCGCCCGAGGGCGACGCGCCGCCCGTCGGCCCCCATCACCCGTATGCCCAGAAGCAGCTTCCCGAAGCTCTGTCCCGAGAGGCCCTCGCTCACGACGAAGTACGTGAGGTAGATGCCTGAGCAGATGCTCAACGTGGTGATCAGGCCGCTGGTGTCGGCATCGAGCGAACCGTCCCCCTGCCCCACCCAGCCGAGCGCCGCTGAGCACAGGAGCAGGGCGACCAGGAAGTCCACCAACTGCGCCGCCACACGGCGAGTCCAGGCGGCCACTCGGACGTCGGCGCCCGCCAGGCGCAGCGTGCCTTGTGGCCTCGCGCGCACCCAGAAGGCGGCCCAGCCCACCACGGGGAGCAGCACGAAGCTCAGGGCGACGTTGCCCATCAGCCACCAGAAGAGGTAGGTGGGCCAGGGGGAGAGCTGAAGAAGTGTCTCTGGCTCGCGCCAGTGGCCCTCCGTCCATTGATGAGCTACCAGGCGGTCCATGCAGGCGCGGAACACGAAGAGCGAGCCGCCGAACGAGATGATGTCTATGTCCAGCGTCCAGTCCAGCCACCGGCGGTCGGTGGCGCCGGGAATGGGGGCCGGTGCGCCCCATTGGTCGCCGGCCGCGCGGAGGGCCAGCAGGGGCTGTTCGGCCTTGAGGCGTTGGCCGCGCGCCTTGCAGATGACCCAGACGTCCCCTTCGTGGCCGGCAACGGCGTAGTCGCTGTTCGGGTAAGGAACAGGCACCGAGCGGGGCGTGCCCCACGCATCGCCGTCGAAGGCCGCGTGCCAGACCTCGTTCCCCTGGCCCCCGGGGGCGGGCTGGTGCCAGAAGACCGTTGCGGTCGCTTCGCCGGCCAGCGCCGCCACGTCGCTGGGCGCCACGCCGAGCGCGAGTGGCTTGCCCAGCACGGTGGGGCTGGCGGGCCGCCGGCCGGGCGGCGTGGGCGTGAGACGCGCGGCGCGCATCTGCCCCTTCCCCTCGAGCACCTCGACACCGAAGATCCAAAGGTCGCCGCCCACCGGACAGGCCGCCTCAGGCGGCCAGGCCAGCGGCCAGACGCACGACTGCCACGCGCTCCTGTGCCCTCCGCCGGCCCCCGTCGCGGGGAAGATCGCCTCCGCCCGCCAGTTGGGGGCCCGGTAGATGGAGTAGTTGTCGCCGCGGAAGACATAGAGGCTGTCGTGGAGGAACGCCACGCAGCGATGGCCGCCGCAGAGTCGTTCCTCGGCGCGCCAGCCCTGGCCGCTCACGAGCCGCCGGTAGCACGACGAGGGCGGCGCCTGAGGGTCCGTCTTGCGCTCGTAGAGCAGGTGCAGCACGCCGTCGCTTGCGGCCGACTTGACCCGCACGTGCCGCTCGAAGAGCTGGTCGAGCAGGCTGGGCTGCGCCGGCGCGGGCGCCGCGGCGGCCACGAGCGCGGCCAGCAGGAGGGGCTTGAGGTGGCTTCTCACGGCAGTCCTAGAGATTGAGCCCGCCGTCCACGCAGAACACCTGCCCCGTGATGTAGCGGGCGCCATCGCTGGCCAGAAACGCGGCCAGGCCGGCCACGTCGTCGGGCTGCCCGAAGCGCTGGAGCGGAATGAGGCCGAGGAGCGCGGCTCGCTTGGCCTCGGGCAGGCCGCTCGTCAGGTCCGTCTCGATGATGCCGGGGGCGATGGCGTTCACAGTGACTCCGTGGGGCGCCAGCTCGCGGGCCGCGGCACGCGTGAGGCCGAGCAGGCCGGCTTTGGCCGAGCAGTAGTTGGCCCGCTGCATGTCGCCCAGCAGGGCGGCGTCGGACGAGATGTTGATAATGCGGCCCCACTTGCCCCGGGTCATCAGCCGCGAGGCGGCCTTGGTGCACAGGAACGCGCCCTTGAGCGAAGTGTCCACCACGTCGTCCCACTCGCTCTCGCTCATGAAGGCCAGGAAGTTGTCGCGCGCGATGCCCGCGTTGTTGACGAGAATGTGCACGCCGCCCAGGGCGGCCTTGGCCTGCTCGAACAGGGCCTTCACCTGGTCGGGCTGACGAACGTCGGCCTGCACGCTGGCCGCCTGCCGCCCGAGCTTCCGGATGGCTTCGACCACCTCGGCTGCGGCGTCGGAGCGCTCGCGGCAGTTGATCACCACACTCGCCCCGTCGCGGGCGAGAGCCAGCGCGATCGCGCGGCCGATGCCACGGGATGCGCCGGTCACTACTGCGACCTTTCCCTCGAGTCCCACGCGCTCCTCCATCCAGGGCACGTGATGCGTGAAGGGGACACGCGAGAAGAAGGACCCGGGCCGGCCTCGCGCATCACATGTCACCTGTCACGGACCACGCCCCTCGTCTTCCCCTCCGCCACCGCACTGGCGACAGCGTAGCGCTCGGTGTGGGAGATCGAGATGTGGATGGTCGCGATGCCCATCTCGTTGGCCCGGGCCCGCGCGCCGCCGGTCAGGCGCACCGACGGCTCGCCGCCCGCTCCCAGCTCCACCTCGATGTCCTTCCAGCCGATGCCCTGCACCCAGCCGGTGCGGATGGCCTTGAGCACGGCCTCCTTGACCGCGAAGCGCCCGGCATAGTGCATGACGGGGCGCGGGCGCTGGTCGCAATAGGCCCGCTCGGCGGGCGTGAACACGCGGTCGAGGAGCCGCTCGCCGCGGCGGACGATGGTCTCCTCCAGGCGATCCACTTCCACGATGTCAATGCCGGTGCCGAGGATGGCCACTGCCCGCTCCTACAGCTCGCCTGCCTTGCGCCGGCCCTTGAGGGCCTTGTCCACACGCTCCAGCGCGCGCTGGAAATCGGGCTCGGCCATGGCCTCCACGTGGCCGTCGGCGAAGGCGACGGCCCGGAGGCCCTGGCGAAAGGGCAGCCGCTCCCACACGACCGGCGTGCCCGCCGCGTCCTCGATCTCCGCGAAGCGGAGCTTTGCGCCCGCCTGGCCGTCCAGGAAGTAGGTGTAACTGCACGCCTTGCCCCCGACCTGCGGCGGGGCGGGGTCGTTGGGGGCCACGAGCATCGCGGGGTCCTGGATCAGTTTGGCGTCCAGCAGCGCCGCGAGGTTCGGGGGCAGCGCACCGCGGTCCTGGTCGTGCAGGATCAGGGCCATCGAGATCTGGCGCAGGTTGTTCATCGAGACGGTATTCCGTGCCGCGCCCCGTGCCGAAGCAATGGCGGGCAGCGTCAAGCCTGCCCCCACGCCGAGCAAGAACGCCGCCGGCGCCGGGCCGATGGCGCTGACGCCGATGGGCGAATGGGTCTCGCTGATGATCGCGTCCTTCGTCGCGTACGAGTAGGAGATGGCTGGGAACATGTGCTTGCGCACCGTGCGAATGGAGGGCAGGTTGGCCAGGTCAATCGGCACGGGGTTGCCGGGGATGGCATGCACGAGGGTCAGAAACGGCCCGAGGATCGCGTAGCCCGAGACGAACGCCTCGCCGAAGTCGGAATACGCGACAGAGGTCGCCTCCTTGGGCACGAGGGCCGCCATCTGCTGGAAGCCGGGGGCGTCGAGAATCGTCGGCTCGCCGGCGTCGAGGAAGGCCAGATAGTCCTTCAGATGGATCGGTGTGAGGGCGAAGATCACGCGGTCGCCGCGCCGCGCGTAACAGGGCGCGAGGGGCACGCCAATGCCGGGCGTGGCCAGGTAGCGGATGGTGTGCGCGCCCGAGGCGATCGAGCGCAGCTCGGCCCCCGCCTCGTCATCCTCGGCCTTGATCGCGCGGTCGAGTTGCACGACCAGCTTCGCCATCGCCGCATCGAGACGGTCGCCGTCCTTCAGCCCCAACGACACAATGAGCGCCGGGAGCAGCGACCTGCCCGAAGTGGTGATGACCGCGCCCGGGGCCAGCGAGCCGAACAAGTCGGCCCGAAGGTCGAGGCCCGCCACTTTGCCGAACCCGGCGATGGCGGCGGCCACCTCACCCTGCGGGGTCACGGCGCCGATCGCTCCGATGGCCAGGTCGTACAGCTCGGTCGGGTCCGTGCTGGTGATCCACGCAACGCCGGCGTCGCGCGGGGCGAGCTTGAACAGCGCGCGATCCACGGGCGCGCCGGCCAAGGCGCGCACGAGGCCGCGCCGCTCGCCTGTCGTCTGGATGAGGAAGGACCCGACGAGCGCCCTGTCCTTGGCCCCCAGGCGCACGCCAGCCGCCCGCACGCCATCGAGGCCCAGAGCGCCAAACAGCGCCCTGGCCTCCGGCGGCATTTCGGCGCCGAAGCGCTCCATCACGGCCGTGTGGTCGTAGAGCAGCAGGGCCACGGGCGAGCCACTCGAGGCCCCGGTGCCCTGGAAGCTCGCCTGGTCGGCAAGTTTCGGCGTGTTGGCCGCGAGCGCGCGCTCGAGCGTCGCCCGGGATGAGGAGAAGAAGAGGAACTCGTCTCGCACCCCGTAGCACAGGCCGTCTGGGCCGGGTCCGAGCTGCGTGGCGTCGAGCCCTGCGAGCTGGAGTTTCTGCGCGGCGAGGCCGATGGCGCCGCCCACCTGTCCGAGGAACGCGTTGGTCTGCTCGCGCGCCAGGCTCCCAGGCGCGCCGAGCCTGGCCACGAGGAGCACGGCCGGCGGCCCGCCCTGCCCCGCAGGCGGCAGCACGGCCAGCCCCACGCGGCAGCCGAGCAGCGGCTGGAGCAGTGCCGGGTTCACGCGCAGGAAGGCCGCGAGAAGCTGGTTGGCGCCCCCGATCGCCGTGCGCACGCTGGCGAGCCATTCAGTGACCTCGGGCTCCTTGAGGAGCTGGGCCAGCGCCGTCTTCTCAATGTCGGGGTTGTCGCCGTAGTAGCACAGCGTGAGGATGGCGTCGGCGGGCAGGTGGTGTTCGATGCTCGTTTCGGCGGCGAGAGCCGGCCCGACGAGCGCGAGCGCCGCAAGAAGACAAGGCACGATGCGACGGTTCATGGGATGCTCCTGGATAGCGGGGGCTCAGAACTCGCCCTTGGCCGGGCCGCCCTTGGGAGGCGGAGCCTGTTTCGCCCGCTGCTTCACCTCGTCGTCGAGACGCCGCAGCTCGTCCTGGAACCGGGCCTCGTCCAGGACCTCCACGTGGGAGTCGAAGAAGAGGCCGCTCCGCCGCCCCTCGATGAACGGCTTGCGATCCCATGCCATGATCACATCGGGCGGGAAGTCGTCCATGAAACGGTGGTTGGGGTGCTTCTCGAAGCAGCTCACGTAGCTGCACGGCACGCCGTTGGGGAGCTTGGGCGGGTCGTCGTCGAGGGGGGAGACGAGGAACTCCTTCTCGATGATCTTCTTGTCCACCAGCTCGGCCAGGCTCTTCGGATACCAGCGGTTATCTCCGTGCTCGTTCAGGTAGGTGGCGCAGCCGAGGGCAATCTGGTGGAGGTTGTTGCGGTCTCGGATGAGGCGGGCTTCCGTGCGCGCCCTGGTGAGCGCCGGCAGCGTCACGCCTGCTGCAATAGCCATGGCGCCTGCGGGCAGGAGCGTGGGGCTGAAGACGTCGAGGCCCTCGCCCTGCACCTCGGCTCGCAAGCGGCCGTTCTCGAAGGCCGTGTAGGCGATCGAGCCACGGCTGTAACGGCGGATGACGCGCGACGAGGGCATGTTGGCCAGGTCGAGCGCGGGCTGGAAGTCAGGCGCCATCTGGGCCAGCATTACGAGAGGCGCCAGGGTGTTGTACAGGCCCTCCATCGTGTCGGGCCAGCAGCCATAGGCCACCGATGTGGCCGTCTTCGGAACCAGCGGGGCCAGGCGCTGGTAGTCGGGGCTGTCGAGAATCGTCGGTCGCTTGTCGGCGAGGAAGTCCAGGTACGCCTTCAGGTGCAATGGGTGCGAGGCGAAGACGAACACCTCGCCGAGGCTGGCATAGCAGGGCGTCCAGCCGGGCAGCGCGAGGGCGGGCATGCCGGCCATCCACAGGTAGCGGCACGTGGTGCCGCGGTACTGGAAAGCCTTGAGGTCGGTGCGCACGGCGCCCACGTCGGGCAGGCCCATCAACAGGAGGTCGAGGCGGGCGACGAGTTGGGCGATGGCCTTGTCGAGAGCGGCACCGTCGCGCACGCGCTGGACAAGCACGTTGCAGCCCACCCACGTCCCCTCGTTCCACGACACGGCAACGGTGCCGCTCCCAAGCGGAGCCAGCAGGCCCTCGCGCACCTTGATGCCTGCCTTCAGCTCGAGGGCGGCCAGTCCCTGGCGTCCGTCGGCCGCGGCCTGCGCATCCACGCGCGCGATGGTCGCCCAGACTTCGTCCCAAAGCCACGTGAAGTCCGACGACGCGAGCCAGAAGAGCGTGGCCTCGCGCGGCACCATCTTGAGCAGGGCAGGGTCATAGGGAGTCGCCTCGGCCAGTCCCTTGAGCAGGCCCGGCTGCTTCACGGCATCGGGCATGTCGATGGCGAAGCTCGTCACCAACCGCTTCCCGCGCGGCACAAACGCCAGGTCCAAGGCATTCACCGCGTTGAGGCCGAGGGCGCCGAGCACGCGCTTCGCCTCGGGGTTCATCTTGCCGCCGAACGCCTTGAGCATGGCCTGGTGGTCGTAGCGCACGCGGAGCGCCGCCTGCTCCTCGCCGGCGGGAGGGGGTGTTTTTGGCGTGGCGGGGTCGAGCGCCTTGCGCAGCAGTTCCTCGCCACCGCAGGCGATGAGGAGCGGGCCGTCGAAGGCGAACGCCGCCGGCTGCCCCTTCTTGTCCACGTAGCACGTGGCCTGGAGCGCCCCGATCGCCACCTGGCGCGCCGAGTCGGGCTTGGCCTTGGCCAGCACCTGCTTGAGGAACTCCTCGGCCTGGCGGCGCGGCACGGATTCGGCGGCACCCACGTTGGCCACGAGGACAGCGTCGGGTTCGTCCCTGCCTTCGCGCGGCGTCAGGACGGCCAGCGCGCACTCGCACCCCGACACCCACTTCAGGAGCAACTCGAGGTCGGCCTCGGCGTCCTTCCGCGCCTCCTCCAGGATCTTGTCGTAGAGCGGCTTGAGCTTCTCGAGCGCGGCCTTGACCTCGGGCTCCTGAAAGAACGCGTGGAGCGGCGTCTCGCGCACGCCGGGGTGCGTGCCGTCGTAGTGCACCACCAGCCAGGCCTCGGCGGGGAGGTAGCTCGACAGGCTCCGCTGGCCACCGAACGCCGCGCCCGACAGCCCCAGCAGCAACACGAGCGACGCGAAAGACAGGCGGTTTCGTTTCATCGGTGGGCCTCGCAGTCTCGGGACGGAGTGTCAGGTGGCCACACCACGATTCTATCCTTGGGACGCTGGCGCGTCAATCCCGCTGAGCGTATAATTCCAAGCTCGAGGTGCACGGAGAGCCACTTCACTAAGGAGCGCGACATGGACCCGCAGACGCTCGAAATGCTCAAGGAACTCACCGAGGCGCCCGGCCTGCCGGGCCACGAGGAGGAGGTCCGCAAGATCGTGGCGAGGCGCGTCGAGGGCCTCGCCGAGGTCAGCCACGACCGCATGGGCAACGTGATCTGTAAGAAGACGGGCGACCCCGCCGGCCCCCGCGTGATGCTGCCCGGCCACATGGACGAAATCGGTTTCGTCGTCAGCGGCATCACGGACGACGGCTATCTCCGCTTCACCGCCCTCGGCGGCTGGTGGGACCACGTGATCCTTGCCCAACGCGTCACCGTCCACGCGCGCAAGGGCGCCTACATCGGCATCATCGGCTCCAAGGCTCCCCACGTGCTCACGCCCGAGGAACGCCAGAAGTTCGTCAAACGCGAGGACATGTTCGTGGACGTGGGGGCCAAGGACAAGAAGGACGCGACGAAGAAACTCGGCATCCGCCCCGGCGACCCCATCGTGCCCATCTGCCCCTTCGCCCAGATGCAGAACAAGAAGCTCCTCCTCGGCAAGGCATTCGACGACCGCGTGGGCGTGGCCATGTTCATGGACACCCTCCGCCGGCTCGCGGGCGCCAAGCACCCCAACACCGTCTACGGCGTCGGCACCGTGCAGGAAGAGGTCGGCACACGGGGGGCCACCACCGCCGCCCACGCCGTTGAGCCCGACGTGTGCCTGGTCATGGAGGTCGGCATCGCCAGTGACACCCCCGGCTTCCCCAAGGAGGACAAGGAGAAGGGCACCCTGGGCAAGGGGCCGCAGATTTGCTTCCTCGACGGCGGGATGATCCCCAACCTCAAGCTGCGCGACTTCCTGGTGGACCTGGCCGAGGAGAAGAAGATCCCTTACCAGATATCCATGCTCTCGGGCGGGGCGACGGACGGGCGGCCCATCCATCTCCACGGCCTCGGCGTCCCCACCGTCTACATCGGCGTGGCCACCCGCTACATTCACAGCCACGCCGGCATCCTGCACGCCGACGACTACGAAAACGCCGTGAGGCTGATCATCGAAGCCGTCAAGCGCCTCGACGCCAAGACCGTGCGCACGTTCTATCCGTAGGCCGTAAGCGGGGGAGTCCGGGGCCCGTCCCCACGATCCGCGCGGAGGCGACGCTTCGGCCGCTCCGCGGCCACGGCGAAGAACGCGGAGCGCAGGGGCCGGGAGGCGAGGGGCTCGAGGACGGGGAGCGAGGTTGGAGGGCCTCAGGTGTTCCTCGCCTGCGCACTCGACGCCGGCCGCGCGCGGTCGGCCGCCCATTCGCGCAGGCCGGCAATGTCCTCGCGCATGGTCACGGAGAGGGGCACGGACTCCTTGACACAGGCGACGATGTCGCGCTGCTCGACCTCGCGCCCCTGGTCGAAGGCGTCGTAGAGTGCCGAGACGATGGCCTGCTCGATCTCGGCCCCGCTGAAGCCCTCGGTGAGGGCGGCCAGCTCGCCCAGGTCGCACAGCTTCGGGTCGCGCCGCCGCTTGCGCAGGTGGATGGCGAAAATCTCCTCACGCTCCGCCCGCGAGGGGAGGTCAACGAAGAAGATTTCGTCGAACCGCCCCTTCCGCAGCAGCTCGGGCGGCAGGGCGCCGATGTTGTTCGCCGTGGCGATGGTGAAGACGAGCGCGCTGGTCTCCTGAAGCCACGTGATGAACGTGCCGAAGACGCGCGCCGTGGTCCCCGCGTCGCTGATGCCCGAACTCTCTGTGCCCGAGAACGCCTTCTCGATCTCGTCCACCCACAGGATCGCGGGGGCGATGGATTCGGCCACCTGGAGGGCGTGGCGCATGTTGCTCTCGGACGACCCGATGAAGCGGTCGAAGATGCGGCTGATGTCGAACCGCAGCAGCGGCACGCCCCAGAGCTGAGCCACGGCCTTGGCGGTGAGGCTCTTGCCACAGCCCTGCACGCCGAGCAGCAGCACGCCCTTGGGGCGCGGCAGACCGTAGGCGCGTGCCTCGTCGGTGAAGGCGCGCGAGCGCTTGCGCAGCCATTCCTTCAGGATGTCGAGGCCGCCCACGTCGCCCATGCCCTCGCGGGGGTCGTAGTACTCGAGGAGGCCCGACTTGCGGATGATCTGCTTCTTCTCGGAGATCACCGCCTCGATATCGCTGGCATCCAGCTTGGCGTCGCGCACCAGGGCCTGCGAGAAGACGCGCTCGGCCTCGTCCAGCGTGAGGCCCAGCACCGCCGTGACCAGACGGTCGCGGTCGGCGGGGGAGAGATTGACCCTGGCGGTGCCGGCCTCGGTGACGTCGCGCACCAGGTCGGCCAGCAGGCCCTCCATCACCTGGCGGCCGGGCACCGGCAGGTCCACCACCGTGACCGACTTCTGAAGCTCGAAGGGCAGCTCGAGCAGGGGGGAGAGGAGGACGACCGTCTTGTACGACCGCCGCAGCGAGTGGCACAGGTCGCGAAGCTGGCGCACGACCACAGGGTCCTTCAGGTAGGGGTGGAAGTCCTTGAGCACGTAGATGCACGGCTGCGCGTCCTGGAGGACGGCGTTGAGCGCCTCGAGCGGCTTGCGCCCCATGTCGCCCGCCTCGCGCAGGCCGCTGGCGACCTCGACCGTGCGCATGCCATCGGTGGCCGTCCACACCGCCAGGTTCTTCTTCTGGGCGCGGGCGACCCGCAGCAGCAGGTACATCGCCCGATCCTCCTCCCATGTGACCAGGTACAGGATCGGGTAGCGGGCGCGGATGAGCACATCGAGTTGGCGAAGGACGTCGCTCATGCCTGGGTCCCCTTTGCACAGGGCAACATGCCCCCATTGTGCGTGGGCGGGGGGGCCGTGTCAAGGAGCCGCGCGGGACAACCTGCGCTTGACAAACGCCGCCCGTTGGCCAGAATCATAGGTGAGCCAGGTTGCGCCGGGCACCCCGGCCCCGAAGGAGTGTGCGCGGCGCCGCGAATCCAGCCTCAGAACCAAGGAGAAGCCGCCTGAATCCTCAGGAACTCGCCGTTGCGTGTGCCCGCATCGCGGACGACCTGAAGGCCGAGGATATCCTGATCCTCGACCTGCGGAAGCTCACCCCGATCACCGACTCCTTCGTGCTGGCCACGGCCGCCAGCGAGCGCCAGCTCAAGGCGATTGCCGATCGCCTCCACCGCGACCTCAAGACCCAGGGCATCCTCCACCTCGGCATCGAGGGCGAGGCCACCGGCGGCTGGGTCCTGATGGACTATGTGGATGTCGTCGTGCATCTCTTCAGCCGCGAGGCCCGCGCATTCTACGCCCTGGAGATGCTCTGGGGCGATGCGCCGCGGATCCCCTGGCAGCCGTAGCCCCGCGCTCTCAGGCAACCCCGCCCTTCTCGCGTGTTCTCCGTTTGCAACGAATCGCTCCATGGGGATAATAGAGGGTCTACCCATCGGAGGCGACCGATGCTGGAACAAGCGCTGGTGACGGGTTTCCGGGCCGCGCTGGCCGAAGCCGCGGCGCGCGCCTTTGGCGGCGTGGACCTCGGCGGGGTAGCTGTGCTGTTCGCCCCAACGCCGAGTCCCGACGTGGGCGATCTGGGGTTCGGGTGCTTCCCCCTGGCCAAGGCGCTGCGCCGCAGACCGCACGACATTGCGGCGAAGCTGGCCGAGACGCTCCAGCTCCCCCCCCTGTTCCGCAAGGCCCAGGCCGTGGGACCCTACCTCAACCTGTTCCTCGACCGCGGAGCGTTCCTGGGCACGCTGTGCCGCGAGATCGCCGCGGCAGGGCAGGCCTACGGCAACGCCGAGGCCCCCAGCGGCCAGACGATCGCCCTCGAGTTCTCCTCGCCCAACACCAACAAGCCGCAGCACCTCGGCCACGTGCGCAACAACGTGCTGGGCATGGCCCTCGCCCGCATCCTCGAGGCGGCCGGCCACCGCGTGATCAAGCTCAACCTCATCAACGACCGCGGCGTCCACATCTGCCAGTCCATGCTCGCCTACCAGCGCTGGGGCGGCGGCGCCACGCCCGAGTCCACAGGCCGCAAGGGCGACCACTTCGTGGGCGACTACTACGTGCGTTTCGCCCAGGAAGCCGAGAAGGACCCCGGCCTGAAGGACCAGGCGCAGGACCTCCTGCGCCGTTGGGAGCAGGGCGAGCCCGAAGTGGTGGCCCTCTGGCGCACGATGAACGGCTGGGTCTACGACGGCTTCGACGCCACGTACCGCCGCCTGGGCGTCGAGTTCGACCGCATCTACCACGAGAGCGAGACGTACCGCCACGGGCGCGACATCGTGCTCAAGGCCCTCGCCGAGGGCCGCTGCTACCGCCTGCCCGACGGCGCGGTGGAGGCCGACCTGGAGGCCGACGGCCTGGACAGGAAAATCCTTCTGCGCCGGGACGGCACGACGGTGTACATCACCCAGGACCTCGGAACGGCCGTTGCCCGGCACGACGAGCTGGGCTTCGACGGCATGTACTACGTCGTCGCCAGCGAGCAGATCCACCACTTCCGGGTTCTCTTCGCCCTGCTGCGGCGGTTCGGCTATGAATGGGCCGCCCGCTGCCGCCACGTGAGCTACGGCATGGTCTACCTGCCCGAAGGCAAGATGAAGAGCCGCGAAGGCAAGGTGGTGGACGCCGATGACCTGATGGACGAGGTGGAGGCGCTGGCCGCCGGGGCCGTGCGCGAGAAGCACGCCGACATCGCACCGGACGAACTCGCCCGCCGCAGGACGCAGATCGCCCTGGGCGCCATCAAGTTCTACCTCCTCGCCGTCAACCTCGAGAAGGACATCACCTTCGACCCCGCGGCCAGCGTGAGCTTCGAGGGCGACACAGGGCCGTACGTGCAATACTCGCACACGCGCATCTGCGGCATCCTGCGCAAGGCCGAGGCGGCCGCGGGCGCGGCACCCTCGCCCCGCGACGCCGACTTCGCCGCGCTCGGCAACAACGCCGAAACGGCCCTCGGCCTGCTCCTGATGCAGTTCCCCGCGGCCGTGCGCGACGCGGCGGAGTCGTGCAACCCCCAGCGGGTGGCCAGCCACGTGCTCGAGGTGGCACGCTCGTTCGCCCAGTTCTATCACGACAGCCCCGTGCTTCAGGCCGAGAGCCCAGGCCTGAGCGCCGCGCGGATCGAACTGTGCCGGGCCACCCAGACCGTGCTCCGGCGCGGCCTCGGCCTCCTGGGCATCGAGGCGCCGGAGCAGATGTGAAGCCAGTCGGATACGTGATTCGTGATGCATAGGAAAGGGGACCTCGGCCCCCTCGGTCTCCCGGTCTCTTCCGTATCACGCTTCACGCATCGCGTCGCCCTTGTTCAGGAATCACCTTCTTGGCCAACACAGACCGACCACCCGATCCCACAGCATCGCCGAAGCCGGTCCCCTGGTGGCACTTCCACCGCCGCCTGTACAACTGGGTGCTGCACTGGGCCGACACCCCCTACGGCACGCCGGCGCTGCTCGCGCTTTCCTTCACCGAGTCATCCTTCTTCCCGATCCCGCCCGACGTCCTGCTGATGGCCCTGGGCATCGCGAGGCCCCGGCGGTCGCTCTACTATGCGCTCCTCTGCTCCGTGGCCTCGGTGCTGGGCGGCCTGTTCGGCTACTTCATCGGCTACGCGCTCTGGAACCCCGTGGGCGCGCCCATCCTCCGCTCGCTCCACCTCCTCACGCCGGCCAGCCAGGAGGTGTTGGTGCAAGGCGTGGAGGGCCGCATGGTCGTGGTGAGCGCGCCACAAGGCGTCACGCTCCACGCGAGCAAGTGGTCGGAGTGGCTGGGCCTTGCCGAGCCGGCGCCGGGCGGCCATGAGGCGATGATGCGGGTCCACCGCGACCTGCTGCATCGCGAGCGAGCCGCCACCACGCCGCCCATCGGCGAGAGCTCGTACGAGGTCCAACAGACCACGGCGCCCCTGGCGGTGGACGAGCCGGCCTACCTGATGACCGACACCTATCACCAGGCCCGCGCGCTCTACGAGAAACACGACTTCTGGATCGTCTTCGCCGCGGCCTTCACGCCCATCCCCTACAAGGTCTTCACCATCCTCAGCGGCCTGATGCAGATGCAACTCGTGCCCTTCCTCTTCGCCTCGGCCATCGGGCGCTCGACGCGGTTCTTCCTGGTCGGCGCGCTGATCTTCGCCTTCGGCAAGCCGGTGCGCCGCTTCATTGACCGCTACTTCAATCTCATCTCGCTCCTGTTCTTCGTCCTGCTGATCGGCTTTTTCGCCATCCTCGGGATCTAGCGCCCGCGCGGGCTCGCCGCCGTCGGGCCGTGTGCTACCGGTTCCTCACCACCCTCTTGCAGGAGGCTGATGCCATGCGTTCGTTTGCCGAAGTGATGGAGGCCGTGCGGGAGTACCCCGTGAAGGACCTCGCGGTCGCGGCGGCCGAGGACCATACCGTGCTCGAGGCGGTGGCCGAGGCCGTGCGGATGAAGATGGTTCGGGCGATCCTCGTCGGAAACGAGATGGCGATCCACAAGACGGCCGAGGAGCACGGCATCAACCTCGGCGAGGCCAAGATCATCCACGAGCGCGACCCCATCCGCGCCGCCGCCACGGCCACGGCCATGGTCAGCGCCCACGAGGCCGACATCCTGATGAAGGGCTACATTCACACCGATGACTTCCTGCGCGCCGTGCTCGACAAGGAGCGGGGCCTGCGCGCCCACTCGGTGATGAGCCACGTCTACATCATCGAGCACCCGCGCCGCGAGCAGTTCCTGTTCCTATCCGACGGCGCCATGAACATCGCGCCCGACCTCGAGCGCAAGGCCGACATCATCCTCAACGCCGTCCACACCGCCCACGCCTTCGGCATCGAGGAGCCCAAGGTCGCCGTCCTCGCCGCCATCGAGCTGGTCAACCCCGCCATGCAGGCCACCGTGGACGCCGCCACGCTGCACATCATGGCCGAGCGCCGCCAGTTCTCGCCCAAGTGCGTGATCGACGGGCCGTTCGGCTTCGACAACGCCATCGACGAGCGCGCGGCGCAGCACAAGAGGATCGGGGGGCCCGTCGCCGGCAAGGCCGACGTGTTGATCGTGCCCAACATCGAGGCGGGCAACATCCTCGCCAAGTCGCTCGTCTACCTCGGCGGGCTCACCGTCGCCGGCGTCATCGTGGGCGCCAAGGCCCCCATCGTGCTCACCTCACGGGCGGACCTCGCTCCCGCCAAGCTCGCCAGCATCGCCTGCGCCGTCTACATGGCCGGCGTGGTGCGCGAGCTCCGGCTCAAGGTCGGAAAGGTGCACTACTGAGATGAAACTCTCCGCTTCTCTCCGCCCTCACGCAGGCGAGGGCTGGCCCGCCTTCGCACACCGCGCGGCCAGCCTCGGGTTCCGGGGCCTCGCGCTCCCGTTCAACCCGGCCTGGACCGATGCCGATCTCCTCCGAATCCGCCAGGCCCTGGACGAGCAGCAGATCGAGGTGGTCGAGCTGACGGCCCACGGCAACTTCCTCACGCCGTCCGAAGACGAGGTACGCCGCGGCCTCGAGGCGCTGAGCCGGGCGATGCAGGCAGGAGCGTTGCTCAACTGCGACCACGTGGTCACCCACGCCGGCTCCCGCTGCCCGGACCCTCGACAGCCCCTGGCCCCTCACCCCGACAACTGGGCCGACGCCACGTGGGACCTCCTCATCCGCCGCATCTGGTCGCTGCTCGACAGCGTCGAGGACATGGGGGTCCGCCTCTGCTTCGAGCCGTGCGCCACCACCACGCTCAACTCGCTGGACAGCCTGGCGGCCCTGATGGCCGACGTGGCGACGGTGAACGTGCGCATCGCCCTCGACCCCGCGGCCCTTTTCAATGTCGAGGCCGCGGCCCGGCCCAAGGAGGCCCTGGCCGACATCTTTGCCACCCTTGCCGACACGATCGCCCTCGCGCGCGCCACCGACGTGCGGCTCGTCCCGGGGGCCGACGAGCCGCTGCTCGAGCGCGTCGCCCCCGGCCAGGGGGTGCTCGACTATGGCACCTACCTCAAGCTCCTCAACGCCCTCGAACTCGACACGCCGATCGTCGTGCCACACCAAGAGAACGATGCGGCTTATCGCGCGGCCCACGACTTCCTGGCCGCCGCGGCGCGACGCCCGTGAGAGGGGCGGGCGCCCCCCCCGCCGGTTGCCCCCACGCTGGCAGGCCCTGCCGGGGCACCGGGGCGTGGTCCCCTCCATATGTACAAAGACAATGCCCCCCGAAATTAACGGCCCGTAAATTTTCCCACGGCCCGTTCGAACCCCCAAGCCTTTGCTCCGGAAGCACTTGTGCCAACAAGAAAAATTCCGCTACTCTGCGCCTCCCTTTCCGCCGGGCAGGCCCGCGCGGCGGGGCCGGCCCCACACGACGCTGCTCGGACGGCCGGGGGCTGGGTCACCCCGTGCACGTCTTCGGCATCGGCACCAGGCACAGCAGCGTGAGCGGCTCCACGCCCGTGTTGCCGAAATGATGCTCCTCGTTGGGCGGCACGAAGACCACGGTGCCTGGCGACAGCGGCATGGCACCGCCAGGCCCGACCACCTCCCCCTTGCCAGTCAGCACGAATACCTCGTGCTCCCAGGGGTGCGCGTGGTGCGGCGTGTGGCCGTCGGGGGCGATTTCGAAGTGGCGCATCGCGAAGTTCGGCGCCCCATCGCCCTCGGCGATGATCCAGCGGATCTTCACGCCGCGGGCACCCTCCTCCACCTCCTGGGCCACCACCTCCGTGTAGTGTTTCACCTTCATCGGGCGTCCTTTCTCCTGCCAAGGAACTCCGCCAGCCGGTCGAGCGCGGGCACGAGGATGCCCTCCTCAACCGCGAAACAGACGCGCACGTGGCCCTCGCCGCCCGCGCCGAATGCGCAACCGGGCGCAAGCCCCACCCCCTGCTCCAGCAGCAGGCGGCGGCAGAAGTCGAACGAATCGCCCAGCCCCTCGATGCGCGGGAACACGTAAAACGCGCCGGGGGGCCGCGCGAGTTCCACGCGCGGGCAGCGGCTCAGGCGCTCGCACGCCAGGTCGCGCAGGGCGCGGTAGCGGGCCTGCATCTGCCCCACGAAAACCTCGCCCTGCGTGATCGCCGCCAGGGCGGCGCGCTGCGAGGGCGCGGGGGCGTGGCTCACCACGAACTCCTGGAGCTTTATCATCTGCTCGATGATCCGCTGCGGGCCGAGGGCGTAGCCCACGCGCCAGCCGGTCATGCTGTACGCCTTCGAAAAGCTGTTCAGCAGCACCAGCCGCTCGCGCAGGCGCCCCAGGCGGCGCATCGGCGCCGCGGGGCCGTCGAACACGATCCGCTCGTACACCTGGTCGAGGATCACGCACACGCCGCGCTCGGCGGCCAGGTCGGCCAGGAATGCCTCCTCCGCTTCCGACATCATCCAGCCGGTCGGGTTCGACGGGCTGTTGACGAACAGCACGCGGACCGACGGGTCCAGCGCGGCCGCCACAGCGTCGTGGTCCAGGCGGAACGCGCCCTCGCGCTCGGCCAGCGGCACCTCGACAGGGGTCGCGCCGACCATTTGCACAATGGCCGCCACGTTCGGCCAGCAGGGCGAGAGGATCACGGCCTTCGAGCCGGGCTCGAGCGTCGCCGAGAACGCCAGGAACAGCGCCTCCACGCCGCCAGCGGTCACCACGGCCTCCCGATCGGGCTCATAGGCGAAGCCGTGCAGCCAGAAAGCCTGCGCCGCAATGGCCTGCCGCAGATCAAGATCGCCGGCATTGAGGGTATAGAACGTGTGGCCGTCGTCAATCGCCCGCTTGGCTGCCTCCTTGATGAAGGACGGCGTGGGTACGTTCGACTCGCCAAAGTACAGGCGCAGGGGATTGGCCACCTGCGTGGCCAGGTCCGACAACTCGCGGATGCGGCTGCGCGGCACCGAGGCCGCGTGCGCCGCGGGGAAGTCGTGCACGGGGCACTCCTTGTTGGACGCACACCATGATAGTGGCGCACACCCGCTCGGTCAAACCGGCGTCGCGGTTGAAAGCGCCTGCCGTTGCTCCTATACTGCCTCCGCGGGGAGGAGAGACGAGAGCCAGGAGGCGAAGATGATTGACGTTCACACTCATATCGGCAAGGTCTGGCGCGGGCGGCCCTGGCTCACCGCGGGCAAACTGGTGCACTGGATGGACCGCCACGGCATCGAAAAGGCCGTCGTCCACTCGATCGAAAACCCCGAGGAACTGCACTACTACGTGCCGACGCCCCACGTGCTCAAGGCGTGCCGCCGCTTCCCCGACCGCCTGCTGCCCTTCTGCAACGTGGACCCCCGCATCGAGAACTCCAGCCCCAACACCGACTTCTACACGTTCATCAAGGACTACGTGGACCAGGGCGCGCGCGGCTTCGGAGAGTCGCTCTCGGGTCTGCCGGTCGACGACCCACGCCTCGTGGCCATCTACGCGGCCTGCGGCCGCCTGGGCCTGGCCGTGACGCTGCACATGGACAACCTCCGGGGCACCGACGCCCTCGGCCTGCCCGGCCTCCGCCGCGTGCTCGCCGCGTGCCCCAACACGGTGTTCTTCGCCCACGCGCCGCACTGGTGGGCCGAGATCAGCGCCGACGTGCGCGAGGAGGACCGCGGCGGCTACCCCACGCGCCCCGTGGTCCCCGGCGGCGCCGTCGAGCAGATCTTCGATGCCTTCCCGAACATCTATGGCGACCTGTCGGCCTTCTCGGGCTACAACGCGATCACCCGCGACCCCCAGTTCGGCCGCGGCTTCCTCGAGCGCTGGAGCCACCGCCTCTGCTTCGCCACCGACTACTTGCGGCCCGGCCAGGACTGTCCGATCATCCGCCACATTCGCGAGGTGGATATCAGCCGCAAGGCCCGCCGCCGCATCACCCGCGACAACGCCCGTCGCATCCTGAAGCTCAGGGAATGAGGCGACGGGGGAGGAAGCCCTTTCTCGCAGAAAGGGCTTCCTCCCCCACGCCCCCTCCTTCCCAAAGACTCGCGGACTGGAGAGGCCAATGCTGTTAACGAGGCCGGTTGTCGTCCTGGGATCACTGATAGCACTTGGCGTCTCTTCCCACGGGGCGGCCGACCCGTCCGCCGAAGCCCTCGCCGGGATGAAGCGGGCGACGGAGTTCTTCACCCGCGAAGTGGCCTGCCACGGCGGCTATCTGTGGCGCTACTCGGAGGACCTGAAGCAGCGCGAGGGCGAGGGCAAGGCCACCGAGACCCAGGTGTGGGTGCAGCCGCCGGGCACGCCGGCGGTCGGCCTGGCCTTCGTGCGGGCCTACCAGGCCACGGGCGACAAGCAGTTCCTCGACGCCGCCGTGGCCGCCGCCCACGCCCTCGCCTTCGGCCAGATGCGGTCGGGAGGGTGGCAGTACCTCATAGACTTCAGCGAGGCCGGCTCGAAGCGCTACGCCTACCGCCACCTCCCCGAGCCGAAGTCCAGGGGCGTTCGCACCCACTCGGTCCTCGACGACGACACGACCCAGGCCGCCCTCCGCCATCTGATGGCCGTGGAAGCGCTGGTGAAGGACGAGAAGGTCCACGAGGCGCTCGTCTACGGCCTCGACGCCTTGCTCAAGGCCCAGCTCTCCAGGGGGGGCTGGCCACAGGTGTTCGGCCAGCCCGAGCCCGAGCAGCAGTTCGGCCCCTACGTGAAGATCGAGCTGGACGGCTCGCGCACGACGCACCAGCGCCCCACCCGCTACTGGCACTATGCCACGTTCAACGACGGCGCGATCAACGACTGCATCGCCGTGTGCCTGGAAGCCCACGAGCGGATGAAGGAGGCGAAGTACCTCGACGCGGCGCGGCGGGCCGGCGGCTTCATCATTCTCTCGCAGCTCAAGCCCCCGCAGGCTGGCTGGGCGCAGCAGTACACACACGACCTCAAGCCCGAGTGGGCACGCAAGTTCGAGCCGCCCGCCGCCTGCTCCGCCGTCGCCGTCCGCAACATCCGCTCCCTCATCGAGGTCTGGCTCGCCACGGGCGACGCCCAGTACCTGGAGCCGATCCCCGCTGCGCTCGACTGGCTCGAGCGCTCGCGGCTGCCCGGCGACAAGCCTCGCTGGGCGCGCTTCTACGAGCTGGACACCAACCGCCCCCTCTACTTCGTCAAAGACACCTACGAGCTGACCTACCGCGACGACAACCTGCCCACCCACTACAGCTTCCAGGGCGACTACGGCGTCGAGAGCGCCGCCCGCCTCTTCCGCGCGGCGAAGGAGAGGGGCCGCGAGGCCCTGCTCGCCGAGCGGGCGCGCAAGCCCACGGCCTCCGAGCTCCAGGCCAGGGCGCGCGCGATGGAGCCCCAGGTGCGCCGCGTGCTCGCCGCGCTCGACGCCAAAGGCCGCTGGCTCACCAACGGCTGGATCGAGTGCAAGGTCTTCATCGCCAACCTCGACACGCTGGCGTCGTACCTCGCCGCCACGCGGGCGGCGCCGTGAAGGGCTCTGTCATGCTCCCCAGGGAACGTGTAGCGGCCATCTTCGAGCACCGACCGACCGACCGGGTGCCGCTCTACATGGGCAGCTTCTCGTCGCGGGTGGCGTCGGCCATCCTCGGCAGGCCGAATGCCTGCGTGGGCGGAGGGATCAACCAGTTCTACGAATCGAAGGCGCTCTGGGAAGGCCCGGACGCCCACGCGGAGTTCGCCGAGCGGGCCTTCCGCGATGCGATGGACCTGCCAAGGGTGCTCGACCTCGACTACGTGCGGCCCTCGTACTGGCGGATGGCCGAGAAGCCGACGCGGCGGATTGACGAGTTCACCTTCCTCTACGGCGACCCCGACGGCGCCTACCGCGTGATGCGACTCGACCCCGAGACGGAGCTTTACCAGGTGATTGACCAGAGGCCACGCCACGAGACGACTATCGAGGACATCGAGCGGCAGGTGACCGAGATGGAGAAGGGTCTGGCGGATTACCCGCCTCCTGAATCGCTCGTGAAAGACTGGCAGCGGGCGATGGCGGTCCACGGCGCGACGCGAGCCGTCCACGCCTTCGGCACCGGCGTGGGCCTGCCCTACCAGGACGCGGCGTGGCTGATGGCGGTGGCGCTGCGGCCCGACCTCATCCGCCGCTACCTGGATGCCCAGGCCGAGCGGGCCTGCCGCAACGCCGAACTGCTTGGCCGCGTGGGCGCGCGCTACGCCCACGGCGGCGGCGACTTCGCTGGGAACAGTGGCCCCAACTACTCGCCCCGCGCCTTCCACGACCTCATGCTCCCCGCGCTCCAGAAGGTCTCCGCCGCCTGCCATCGGCATGGCGTCTACCACATGTTCGCCAGCGACGGCAACCTGTGGCCCGTGGCCGACGACCTGTTCGGGGCATCGGGCGTGGACGCCTTCTACGAGATAGACCTGCGGGCGGGCATGGACCTGCGGCGCCTCCGCGGCCGCTTCCCACACCTCACGCTCCTCGGCGGCATCAGCTCGCACACGCTCCATCGCGGCACGAGGCGCGGCGTGGTGCGCGAGACCCGCGCCGCCCTCGACGCCGCGCGGGAACTCGGCAGCATCATGGTCGGCTGCTCGAACCTGATCGTGTGCCAGACGCCCATGAGCAACTTCTGGGCAATGATCGAGACGCTGCACGCCCGCCGCTGACGGCGCGCCCGCGCCCCCTACTCGAGATACCCCAACAGATGCTTCTCGGCCTCGAACAGGCGGTCGCACATCGTGCGAATCTCGGCCAGCGAGCACACCGCGGCCGTGAGCGGATCGAGCATGCAGGCGTGGACGGCCTTCTCGCGGTCGCCCTCGAGCGCCGCCTGCACCGTGAGGTCCTGCACCGCAATGTTCGACAGGTTGAGCGCGGCAAGCTGCGTGGGCAACTCGCCGATTACGCACGGGTGCACGCCCTCGCGATCCGCGAAGCAGGGCACCTCGACCACGCACTCGGCCGGCAGGTTGGTGATGATCCCCTCGTTCGCCACGTTGCCGTTGAAGCGGAACGGCACGCCGCTTTCGATCCCGTTCATGATGCCTGAGGCGTACTCGTGCGATGCCTTGACCTCGATGGGCTTCTCGCCGCGCACCTGGGCGAGGAAGTCGGGGGCCTGCCAGTCCCACCGCGAGCCGGCCGCCTCTTTGGCGGGCCGCCGCTCCTTGAGACCGAACGGCTCCCACAGATCGCGGCGCTTGCGGAAATAGGGCACGTATTCGGACATGTGGGTGGACGACTCGGTGACGAAGCAGCCGAACTGGCGGAGGATCTCGAAGCGCACGGGGTCCTTGGCGCGAATCTCGGGGTTCTCCGCCGCCTCGAAGAGCAGCGGGTAGGCGTCCTCGCCGTTCCATTCGAGCTGGAGGAACCAGGCCATGTGGTTGATGCCGGCCACCCAGAAGCGCATCTCGCCGTAGGGCTTGTTGATGTAGTGCGCGAGTTGCTCGCTCGTGCCCTGTACGCTGTGGCAGAGGCCCACGACTTCGATGCCGGTCGCCTCGTTCATCGCCCAGCAGAGCATGGCCATGGGATTCGTGTAGTTGATGAGCAGCGCGTCGGGGCACAGCTCCTCCATGTCGCGGCAGATGCGCAGCATCTCGGGCGCCGTGCGCAGCGTGCGGAACACGCCGCCCACGCCCACCGTGTCGGCCACCGACTGCTCGACGCCGTACTCGGCGGGGATCATCACCTCCTCGTAGTAGGGCGAGCCGGCATAGGCGCGACCGCCCACGGCGATGGCCACGACCACATAGTCGGCGCCCGGCAGCACCCGGCGGCGGTCGGTCGCCCAGCGCACCTCCACGGGCGCCCCGAGCTGCCGCACCAGCGCCTGCACCCACTCGGCCACGTGGCGCGCGCTCTCCTCGTTGATATCCACAAGTGCGATGCTCCCGGTGCGCAAGGCCTCGTGCGCCAGAATGTCGAGGCTCAGCCTCTTGCCGAAGCCGCTGCCCGCACCAACGATCACGACGTTCGCCATGCCGGTGCTCCTGGTATTCCCCCCCGATGCCGCCAGACTCTAGCGACTCGCCCAGTGCGAAGCAAGCCGCGCTTGACCCGCTCGACGGAATCCGTATAGTGTGCCCACGCCCGGACAGGGCGGGACCCTCGCCTCCCTCGTTCCACAGGAGCCAGCATGTCTCCAGGCCGTGCCCCACTTCCCCTGCTCATCGCGTGCGTTGTCTCGGGGTGCGCCACCGTGCGCATGACCGACCCCGGCCGCACGGCGACCGAGCAACTGCTGCTGAGCACCGCGGCCGACCGCGCGGTGCAGCAGTTGGACCTCGCGCCGCTGTCGGGCCGGAAGGTGTTCGTGGACGCTACGAACTTCGAGGGCGCCGACAAGGCCTACGCGCTCGGCTCACTGAGCAGCCGAGCCGCCGACAAGGGCGCCCTGCTTGTCCCCAAAGTGGACGAGGCAGCGGTCATCGCCGCCGCTCGCGCCGGCGCACTTTCCATTGACCGGGCAGAGTTCCTGATCGGCATCCCCCGCCTCGTCTTGCCTACGCCCACGGGCGCAACGGTGCAGACCCCCGAGGTCGCCCTGGTGAAGCGCGTGGCGCAGACGGGCATCGCCAAGTTGGCCCTGGCCGCCTATGAGACGGGCTCGGGCAGGCAGGTGCTCTCGGCCGGGCCCGTGAGCGGGACCTCGTATTACACGCTGTGGACGCTTATGGGCTTCTCGTGGCGCGTGACGGATGTGCCCGAGAAGGCCCCACGCTTCCGCTGGTGGCCCTGGGGCACGTAGCTCACCAGACGTGGATCTTGTGCCCGTCGCCCGGGAACCAGAGGCAGTCCACCAGGAACGACACGCCAAGTCCGGCTACGTAGCCGACCATGATGCCCACGAAGAAGGCGCGCCAGCGCCGGTAGGCCTGAATGCCGCCGAGCCTGATGATCAGCGTCTTGAGGATCCAGGTGAGGAAGATCGAGAAGGCGGCGTAGCCGGTGGTCTCGCCCGCGCCGATGGCCATGCCCACGGGATGGATCGGCCACCAGGCATAGCGGTACTGGAGCATTGCCACGGCCCCCGTGGTCACGGCCCCGATGCCCATGAACAGCAGGCGGTTCCAGTCGGCGGGCATCGGGTTGAGTTCCTTCTTCGCAAGGTAGCCGAAAATCCACTCGTGGCCGCGCGACCATTCGAAGGCGTCGAAATTGTGCGCGCCGCGCGTGTAGCAGAGGTACAGCGTGTAGGCCACGCCCACGGCCATCGAGACGACGGCAGCCAGGGCCATCATCAGCAGGAAACCGCGCCGGGCCTGCGCCTCGGCCCCAGCCATCCGGATGTTGTGCGCGGCAGTGTACGGGATCAGCCGCTCGTTGTTGCAGTTCACGCAGTAGCCCAGGCCCACCATCAGGCGGTCCGTGGGACTCATCTTGTCGTAGCCCAGGGTGTAGAAGGTGGCCTCCTGCGGCGTAATGGGGCTCCACAGGTAGATCAGCCCCGTCTGCGCCACGAGGCGCGTGACGCCCACGTAGATGAGGAAGCCGATGGGCACGAAGAACAGCGCGACGCGCACCGACATGCCGGCCCGCACGTACCACGCGAAGACCACGAGGCCGCCGATCAGGAGGCCCAACACCGCCGTGCGGTAGCTCACGGCCTCGCGGGTGTCGTCCGCGCCGCCCTCGAGGCCGAGCACGCGACACGCCACGCCCGCGAGATGCCCGCGGGCCATCCAGAAGCCGAGCAGCACCAATGCCAGGAACCCGCCCCAGTTCTGCCAGCCGCAGGCCGCGGAGAACGGGCAGCCCCAGTTGTCGGGCGGCCCGATGTCCAGCCCCACCGTGCTGAAGAAGCCTGCCTCGAAAAGAAACAGCAGCCGGAAGAACCACACGCTGAACAGGATGTTGAGCGGCGTGAAGTAGGCGAAGCCCATCACGAAGAAGTTCGCCTTGCACAGGATGGCAGGGAACTTGGGGCTGAACTGCACGTAGGCCCAGGTCTGAAACGGGATGGTGGGGAAATCCCAGTCGAAGTACGCGATCATGTTCCAACAGATCACGAAGAACGGAATAGCGGCGCCGATCCAGAAGAGCGGCTGGTGTGCGATGGCGGGCCAGGCCGAGCCGCGGCGTTCCTCCATCAGCAGCATGGGAAGCTCGGCCAGCGGGAACGCCAAGCGCTCGTGGTCCACCCATTGCCGCCGCAGGATCACCATCGTGCAGAACGAGCACAGGAAGAGCGCCGCGATGAGCAGGCTCCACCAGAACAGCGGCGTCACCCACGCCGCCCACGGGATCGCCTCGGCCCGCGGCAGGCCGTTGAAGAGCCATTCGACGGCGTGCCCCGTATCGCTGGGCGCCAGCCAGCGCGGCATCGTGCGGCTCATCCACTCGGCCCAGAAGTTCTCGGGCGAAGCGTAGTAGAACGGCGCCGAAATGTAGCTGAGCAGGAACCCGATGATGCCAAGCGAGGGGAAAATGGCAGCCACCATCCCCATCGAGAAGATGATCACCAGTTCCCACGGCTCGAAGGCCAGGTGGCGGCGAACCGCCCGCAGCGACACGTTCACGGGGAAGACGAGCAGCAGGAAGGGCAGCAACACGGCCACCGAGATGTAGCCGAAGCGCATCCAGAGGCCGCGCGACACGTAGTAGCCGAACGGCTCCCAGACGTTGATGAGGGCGGCGAGCGCAGCGCCGACCAGGATGGCGCGGAACCTTCGCATGGCCGCATTCTACCCCGACGCACCGCTCAGTCAACGCAAAATGCGCGCGGGATGTCTCGGGCCTACCCGACCCCTGCGGCGACGCCAAGCTGGTAGACGCCGCACGCGATCAGCATGGCCGCGACGGCGCGCCGGAAGCCCCTCTGGCCGATCGTTCCGAACGCCCACTCGCCGAGCAACGCCCCAATGATCACGGCGGGCCACAGCGCGGCCCCGCGCAGGGCCAGCGCCGCGGGGAGGAGTTCCCGGCCGGTGAGGGGCGCCTGGAGGATGTAAGCGAGGAGGCGCCAGCTCACTGTTCCCGCGAAGGCCAGGGTCACGGCGGCCTTGGTCGCCCGCTTGCTCCACTGGCGGCCGTAGAAGTAGAGCACCACGGGCGGCCCGCCCGTGCTGAGGGCCGCGCCCAGCGCGCCGCTGGCCACGCCGGCCACGAACGCCCACAGCCGGCTCTCGGGCCGCGGCCCGGCTCGCGGGCGCAGGAACGGCTCGGCCGTGACCCCGATCAGCACCAGCCCCAATGCCCCCCGCAGCAGCCACTCAGGGCCGAAAGCCAGCAGGTAGAGGCCGAACGGCGTGCCGAGCGGCACGCCCGCGAGCAGCCAGGCCACCGGGCGCAGCCGCACCTCGCTCCGCACCTGCCACAGAGCAATCGCGATGTTCGGCACCACCAGCACGGTGATGAGGACCACGACCTCCCGAAGGTCGGCCCCGAACAGCGGCGTCAGCGCCACGAGCACGACGGCGAAGCCGAAGCTCGAGACGCTCTGCACGGCAGAACTCACGACGCAGCCGCCGGCGAGAAGGGCCGTCTGCCAGGCGTCCATCCATGCCCCTTGTCTCTGTGGGTCTGCCCGCGTGGCGCCAGGCAAGGGAAGATAGCAGACTTGCGCGCGAGGGTCAACTGTGGTAGGTTGTGCTTGAGGCTCCCCCCGGCATCCTGTCCCTGAGCATCTCGATCGCTACGGAGCATCTGCCATGGCCAACTCGCGTTATCCGCATGACCTCGAGCGCGTGGTGAAGTTTCACGGCCACTTCTGCCGGGGGATCCTGATCGGCTACCGCGCGGCGAAGGTCGGCCTGGAACGCCTGGGCAAGCCGCGGGCGGTGGACGAGGAGATCATCGCCATCGTGGAGAACGACTCGTGCGCCGTGGACGCCGTGCAGGTGCTCACGGGCTGCACGTTCGGCAAAGGGAACCTCTTCTTCCGCGACCACGGGAAGCACGTCTACACGTTCGCCGCGCGTCCGTCGGGGCGCGCGGTGCGCGTGAGCAGCAAGCCGGGCCGCCGCCTGCCGCTCGACCAGATGCTGGCCGCTCCCGCCGGCGATCTCTTCTGGATCGAGCCCACCACCATCGAGCTGCCCGCTCCCGCGGCCATCCGGGACTCCGTGCTCTGCTCGCGATGCGGCGAGCCGGTCATGGCCAACCGAACGCGCCGCCGCGGCAGCCGCCTGCTCTGCATTCCGTGCGCCGCGCGAGGCAGCGCACGCGGCGCACGGCCCCCGGTCAGGAATCGTCCCGGGCGGCCCCCCGCCCGCGCTTGATCTCACTCCGCCGACGCTTCGCCACCAGCCGGCGCTCCGCCGCCGCACGCGAGGGGCGTGTGAGCCGCCGCTTCCTGGGCACGTGCAAGGCGGCGCGCAGCAGCGCCGCGAAGCGCTCGACCGCCTCTTCGCGGTTCTGCGCCTGGCTGCGCGTGGACTGGCAGGTGACGCGCAGCACCCCCTCCTTGTTTACGTAGCCCCTGAGCCGCGCGACGAGGCGCTGCTTCTGCTCCGCGGACAGGCTGGGCGAGCCGGCAACGTCGAAGGTCAGTTCCGCCTGGGTCGCGGCCTTGTTCACGTGCTGCCCGCCCGGCCCGCTGCTGCGCGTGAAGCGGAACGTCAGCTCGGCGAGTGGTATCTCAACGCCAGGCTGAATCGCAACCCTCGCCCCATCACCCATCGCGCATCCACTCCTCGAGCGGAACACCCCGGCTGGGCAGGCGCGACCCCACTGTAGCGCGATGCCGCGCTGCGGGCAACAGCGCCACTGGCATCCGGCGCGGTCAGCCGCTATGATGGGTCCGGGAGGCCTCGTCTCGCGCCCTTCGCCGAGGGGTAGCCATGCTGGCGCTGACGCTCTCGGGCAGCCGACCCTTCGTGCACTTCGGCGTAGAGCACCTCGGCGCAACCGTGCTGGCCGTGGCGGGCGGCCTCGCGCTGGCGCTGTGGGTGCGCAAGACGGGCACGCCACGCCTCGACCGCACAGTGCGCTGGACGTTGACCGTGGCGTGCGTGGCCTTCGAGGCGGCCGGCATCGCGCTCACGGGCGTGCTGCCGCTGCACCTGTGCGACATCTCGATCCTGGTCGCGCCCGCGGTGCTGCTGACCGGCAACCGCTATGCCTTCGAGCTGCTGTACTTCTGGGGCATCGGCGGAGCGCCCCAGGCCCTCGCCCAGCCGCCGCTCTTCAGCGGCTTCCCTGCGCCCATCTGCATCGCGTTCTTCCTCGGCCACGGGCTGATCCTGGCGGGCGCCTTCTACGCCACACTCGCCATGCGGCTGCGGCCCACCCCCGGGTCCATCGTTCGCGTCTGGCTGCTCACGAACGCCTATGGGCTGCTCATCATTCCGGTGAATCTGGCTCTGGGCACGAACTTCCTGTTCATCATGCGGAAACCACAAACCCCCTCGCTCCTCGACCTGATGGGGCCTTATCCCTACTACATGCTCGTGCTCGATGCGTTGGCCCTTGTCGTGTTCGGCCTATGCTACCTGCCGTTCTGGATCGCTGACCGTCGGGCGGCCCGCCGGCTTGCGTGCGCGGCCACGGCCGGCTACGATGCGACCGGTTCCGCTCCGGGGCACATGGAGAAGGAGGAGATGCAATGAAGAAGCTCGCCGGCTGTCTCGTCGTGATCGCGGCATCGTGCATGACCGTGCCCGCGCCCGAGCATCCCCCCGCGAAGCCCGAGCCGCCCAAGCCGCTCACCGCGGCCGAACTCGGTCAGCAGATTAACGCGACGCGCTACGCCTCGTGCCGCCTGGGCGAGGAGCGCCTCGGCCAGATCGAGGCCCAGCTCCAGGCGCTCGCCGAGCAGGCGCCCGAGAACTCCCCCGCCCGAAAGGAGGCCCAGGCCGTGACCGCGAAGCTCAAGCCCGCGCGCGAAGCCCTCGCCCAGCGCAAGGCCGACCTCGGCTCGTGCGTCATCCGCATCGGCGGCAGGCCGCTCGACCCCGCCACCCACGCCATCGTGGTGCCCGACCAGCCCACGCTCCAGGAGGAGCACGCGGCCAACGACCTGAACGCGCACATCGAACGCCTGACCGGGCGCGACCTGCCCCTCATCGCCGACAGCGCCCTGGGAAAGCAGATCCCCATCGTCGTGGGCAACTGCCCGAAGACACTGCGCAAGCTGAGCGTGCGCGTGGACACGAAGGGCCTCGGGCTCGAGGGCATCGCCATCCGCACCAAGGGGCCCACCCTGGTGCTCGCGGGCAACCAGCGCGGCATCCTCTACGCCGTCTACACGTTCCTCGAAGACTACTGCGGCTGCCGCTGGTTCACGCCCGAGTGCACCGCCATCCCGAAGACGGGGACGTTCGACATCGCCGACCTGAACGTGCGCCACATCCCGCCCCTCGAGTACCGCTCGACCGACTACCCCTGCTCGCGCGACGCCGATTGGGCCGTGCGCAACAAGATGAACGGCACCCAGACCCGCCTCGACGAGCGCCGCGGCGGCAAGATCGACTACGGCACCTTCGTGCACACCTTCAACTCGATCCTCGACCCCGCCAAGCACTTCGCGGAGCACCCCGAGTACTTCTCCGAGATCAAGGGCAAGCGCCAGAGCGGCAACACCCAGCTCTGCCTCACGAACCCCGAGGTGCTCGAGATCGCCAAGAAGACCGTGCGCGCCTGGATGAAGCACGCGCCCAAGGCCACCATCTTCTCGGTCTCCCAGAACGACTGGTACAACTTCTGCGAATGCGCCGCGTGCAAGGCGCTTGACGACGCCGAGGGCACCCACGCGGCCACGATGATCGCCTTCGTGAACGCCATCGCCCGCGACACGGCGAGAGACTACCCCGACAAGCTGATTGACACCCTGGCCTATCAGTACACGCGCACGCCGCCCAGAACCCTGCGCGTCGAGCCCAACGTGTGCGTGCGCCTGTGCACCATCGAGTGCGACTTCGCCCACCCGCTCGACCAGTCCACCCATCCCCAGAACCAGAAGTTCGTCAGAGACATCCAGGGCTGGAACAAGCTATGCAACCGGCTGTACATCTGGGACTACATCATCGACTACGGGCACAGCGTGATGCCGTGGCCGAACCTCTACGCCCTGATCCCCAACATCCGCTTCTTCATCGCCAACGGCGTCAAGGGCCTCTACGAGGAGGCGTGCTACTTCACCAAGGGCTCCGAGCTGGCCGAGCTGCGCACCTGGATCATCGCCAAGGCGATGTGGAACCCCAACTACGACACCGACAAGGCGATTGACGAGTTCCTCGCCGGCTACTACGGCCCGGCCGCCAAGCCCATCCGCGCCTACATCAACCTCATGCACGAGCCGGTCCTGCGCGACCCCAACCTGCACATCTTCATCTGGACCGCCCCCAATGCGCCCTACCTGAACGACCGGGCCATCGCCGAGGCGTCGAGCCTCTTCGACGAGGCCGAGAAGGCCGTCGCCGCCGACCCTGTGCTGCTCCACCGTGTGCAGGTCGCCCGCCTGCCGGTCCTCTACGTGCAGATCGTCAACTCCACGCAAGGCTTCAAGGAAGAGGGCGATACCCTGGTGGACACGGCGACGAAGGACGAGGGGGAACTGCTCAAGCGCTTCGAGGCCATCGCCCGCAAGGAGGGCCTGACGATGATCCGCGAGCATCACCAGCACGGCAATCTCGACAAGTGGCTTGCCAGCGTGAGCTTCGCGGGCAAGAAGCTGCCCATCGTGCGCCTTGCCAACGACTCGCTCGAGCTGGCCATTCTGCCCAGCCTGGGCGGCCGCATCTGGAAGATGGTCCACAAGCCCACGGGCCGCGACATCCTCAAGCGCTACAAGGACCGCGAAGGCAACGAACTGCCCGACGCCGGCGGCTACGAGGAATACTCCGAGGGCGAATACCGCAGTCCCGGCTGGAATGAGCCCTGCCGTGTGGTCAAGCGCGAGAAGCAGTCGGTCGTCCTCGAAGCCAAGCTCAAGAGCGGCCTCGTGCTCACGCGCACCATCACGCTCGACGAGAAGGAACCTAAGGTCACCATCGAGTCCGCCTTGGCTAACGCCGGCAAGGAGCCGCGCCAGGCGTGTCTACGCGCCCACCCATCGTTCGCGGTGAGCGATCTCAACAGGGCGGCGTTGTGGGTGCCTGTGCCTGGCGGGCCTGCGCTTCAGCGGCCGTTGGCGCTGCCCGCCGACACGCCCGAGAAGGATGAGTGGCTGGCACCGACGGAGCTGCCGGCCGGCGAGTGGCGGATCGCCGACCCGGCCGCCAATTACCAGATCGTCTGCCGCTTCGACCTCGCCCAGGTCGGCCAGTGCCTGCTGAACCGCAGCGCGAGAGACCATCGGGTGAACCTGGAACTCTACTCGAAGCCGGCCACACTGGCGCCGGGCCAGACCCTGTCGCTGAAGCACACCATCGAGGCCAAGCCGAGCGTGGAGATTCGGCTTCCCGGGCGTTAGCCCCAGGTTCGAGGCGAATTCTGCTTTTTCTGTTGCATGTCGGCCCCGGGCCTGATATGATAGGGGAGTTGAATGGAGCGTCTGACGAACACGCGCAAGCGACGGAATGGGACCGGAACGCCCTCCTTGTGACGCGCTCGCCATTGTGGTTCAGGCTCCTATTGGCAACCTTCACCGCGTCTGGAGCCCCTGAGCGTTCAGGGGCCGCGCGGTCGAGCCCGCGATTGGCGATGCGCCCGATGCCCCGGACCAGCTCAAGGCGGCCTACTGCGGTGGACGGTGGGGTCCAACTTGTGGAGATGGTGCATGAACATCTATGTCGGTAACCTGTCCTTCCAGACGGGGGACGCCGAGCTGCGCGCCGCCTTCGAGGCGCACGGCGAGGTGGCCTCGGCGTCGGTGATCACGGACAGGGAGACCGGGCGGTCGCGGGGCTTCGGCTTCGTCGAGATGCCCTCGGCTGAGCAGGCCAAGGCGGCCATCGCCGCCCTCAACGGCACCGACCTCGGCGGCCGCACGCTGAACGTCAACGAGGCGCGCCCCCGCAGCGAGAGCCGCGGCGGCTCCGGCGGCGGTGGCGGGCGCGGCGGCCGTGGCGGCTACGGCGGCGGTGGCGGACGCAGCGAGCGTCGCCCCTCCTGGTGAACCACGGGTTCCTCCGTGCTGACGCAAGGTTCGGGGGCCTGTGGCCGCGCAGGCCGCAGGCCCCTGCCCTCTCGGGCGGTGGCGTTGGCCCTCACGTCGGAGGAGTTGCCGTGAAGGCCCTGTTCCTCTACCCCGAGTTTCCCGACACCTTCTGGAGCTTCAGGCACGCGCTGAAATTTGTGAGCAAGCGCGCCTCGCTGCCGCCGCTCGGCCTGCTCACCGTGGCTGCCATGGTGCCCGAGCACTGGGAGAAGCGGCTGGTGGACCTCAATGTCCGCCGGCTGCGCGACCGCGACATCGCCTGGGCCGACTGCGTGTTCGTGAGCGCCATGGCCGTGCAGCGCGCCGCGGCGCGGCGCCTCATCGCCCGCTGCCAGCGCGCAGGCAAGCGCGTGGTGGCCGGTGGCCCGCTCTTCACGGCCGAGCCCGAAGCGTTCCCAGAGCCCGACCATCTGGTCCTCGGCGAGGCCGAGGGCGCCCTGCCTGAACTCGTGGCCGACCTCGAACGCGGCCTGGCCCGACGGGTCTACACCGCCTCGGCCTTCCCCGAGCTGGATCGGACCCCCGTTCCCCTCTGGCGCCTCGCCGACCTGTCGCGCTACGCCACCCTGAGCCTTCAATACTCGCGCGGCTGCCCGTTCAACTGTGACTTCTGCAACGTCACCGCCCTCTTCGGCCACCGCCCTCGCACCAAGAGCGCCGCCCAGGTGATCGCGGAGCTCGATGCCCTTTACGACGCAGGCTGGCGCGGCGGGGTGTTCTTCGTGGACGACAACCTCATCGGCAACAAGCACCGCCTCAAGACCGAACTGCTCCCCGCCCTGATCGCCTGGCGCCGAGAACACGCCATTGCCGGCTTCCTCACCGAAGCGTCCATCAACCTGGCCGACGACGATCAACTGATGGACCTGATGGTGCGGGCAGGCTTCACCACCGTCTTCGTCGGCATCGAGACGCCCGACGCGGCCGGCCTGGCCGAGTGCTCGAAGAGCCAGAACGCCAACCGCGACCTCGTGGCCGACGTCAAGCGTATCCAGCGCGCCGGCCTCCAGGTGCAGGGCGGCTTCATCGTGGGCTTCGACTCCGACACGCCCTCGATCTTCGAGCGCCAGATCGCCTTCATCCAGCAGAGCGGCATCGTCACGGCCATGGTCGGCCTGCTCGAGGCACTGCCCGGCACCCGATTGTTCGAGCGCCTCCAGCGCGAGGGACGCATCGCCGGCATCACCTCGGGCGACAATGTGGACGGCACCACGAACATCCTGCCGCGGATGGGCCTCGACACGCTCCGCGAGGGCTATCGCCGCATCCTCAGCCACATCTACTCGCCGAGGCACTACTACGCACGCCTGAGGACCTTTCTGCGCGAATACCAGCCGCCCGAATTCACGGGCCGAGTGACCCTGGCCGACCTGCGGGCCTTCGTCCGCTCGATCGTTCGGCTCGGCATCCTCGGCCGCGAGCGCTTCCACTACTGGAGGCTCATCGCCTGGACGGTCCTCCGCCGCCCCAAGCTCCTCTCCACCGCCGTCACGCTCGCCATCTACGGCCACCACTTCCGCAAGGTCTGCAAGCTCCACGTCCTCTGAGCCGCACCGCATTAATCCGCGTTTTTTTCCTGCGACGCAATCGGCTGGCACGTTGGCACTTCTGGCGGGTGGCCCGACTCGCCTTGATTTCGGCTCCGCTGCCGCTACCATCAGCGGCGGCCGCATCTGCCACTCCGACCACAGCGTGCCCGACAACGTCAGCTTCGCTGCCTGCCAGCGGGGGATCGAGCTGGTCCACAAGTGCCGCGCCTATGGGCCCACACGGTAGGGCGTGCATACCTGCACGCGGAACGGGCGGAGACTATCGCGTGTCGGCTTGCGGCCGCTCGCAGCGGGTGCAGGCGTCCTCGTCAAGGACGAGCACCTGGCCGGCGGCCGAGCCGTAGCGGTAGACGGTGATGCCTTTGCAGCGGAGCTTCCAGGCCAGCTCAAAGATGTGGCGCACGTCGGCCGGGGCAGCGGTCTGCGGGAGGTTGCAGGTTTTCGACACGGCGCTGTCGGTGTGGCGCTGGAAGGCGGCCTGGAGCCTGACGTGCCAGTCGGGCGCGATGTCGAAGGCGGTGGGGAAGAGCCGTTGCACGCTCTTCGGCACGCCCTTGAGGCCGCGGCATGAGCCGCGCCGGGCGATCTCGCGGATCAGGTCATCGCTGTAGAAACCGCCCCGCTCGGCCGTCTCGCGGAAGAGGGCGTTCTCCTCGATCAGCGTGGCGCCGTCGAGCACGTGCCGCACGTAGGAGAGGGCGAAGAGCGGCTCGATGCCGCTCGAGCAGCCCGCAATGATGCTGATGGTGCCCGTGGGCGCGACGGTGGTGCACGTGGCGTTGCGCAGCGCGGCGAAGCCGCGCTCGGGCCACACGCTGAGGGCGAAGTTGGGGAACGAGCCGCGCCGCTCGCCAAGCTCCTGCGACGCCTTGCGGGCCTCGGCGGCCACGAAGGCCATGAGCTTCTCCGCCAGGGCCGGCGCGTCGTCGGAGTCGTAGGGGATGCCCAGCTTGATGAGGGCCTCGGCGAAGCCCATCACGCCCAGGCCGATCTTGCGGTTCGCCCGCGTGCTCGCCGCAATGGCGTCGAGCGGGTAACGCGAGGCGTCGATCACGTTGTCCAGGAAGTGAACGCCCTTGCGCACTGTGTCGGCCAGGCGAGCCCAGTCCACCTCGCCGTTGCGGACCATCGCGGCGAGGTTGATGGAGCCGAGGTTGCAGGCTTCGTAGGGCAGGAGGGGCTGCTCGCCGCAGGGGTTGGTGGCCTCGATGGCGCCGACGGCGGGCGTGGGGTTGTGGCGGTTGATCTCGTCGAGGAACACCAGGCCGGGGTCGCCGCAGCGCCAGGCCGAGGTGGCGATGAGGTCAAGCATCTCGCGCGCGTTGCGGCGGCCCGCCGCCTTGCCCGTGCGCGGGTTCACGAGGTCGTAGCCCCGGCCCTTCGCGGCGGCGGCCATGAAGGCGTCGGTCACGGCGACGGAGAGGTTGAAGTTGCGCAGCGTCGCTCCGTCCAGCTTGGCCGTGACGAACTCCACGATGTCGGGGTGGTCTATGCGGAGGATGCCCATGTTGGCGCCGCGGCGGCGCCCGCCCTGCTTGATCGTGTTGGTGGTCTCGTCGTAGACGTGCATGAAGGAGATCGGCCCGGACGCGATGCCGCCGGTCGAGCGGACGAGGTCGCCCTTGGGCCGCAGGCGCGAGAACGAGAAGCCCGTGCCGCCGCCCGACTGGTGGATGAGGGCCATGTCGCGCACGGTGTCGAAGATCTCGCGCAGCGAATCGCCCACGGGCAGCACGAAGCAGGCGGCCAGTTGCCCCAGCGGCGTGCCGGCGTTCATCAGCGTGGGCGAGTTGGGCAGAAACTCCAGCCGCACCATCATCTCGAGGAACTCGTGTTCGGTGCGCTCGACGTCGGCCTCCGGGTAGTTGGCGTCGGGCGCCGCGATGGCGCGGGCCACGCGCACGAACATCTCGTGAGGGGTCTCGGCCACCTCGCCCCGTTCGTCACGGAGCAGGTAGCGCCGCTCGAGCACCTGGGTGGCGTTGAGGGGGAGCTTGAGGTCGTCGGCCACACCGAGCAGGCGCTTCACGCGCCGCAGATCGGCGCGCCGCTGGCGATAGAGGATGTACGCCTTCGCCAGATCGGCTCGGCCCTCGCGCACGAGCACCCGCTCTACGGCGTCCTGGACCTGCTCGACCGTGGGGCGCCTGCGCAGGCGGGCCACCACGCGCGCCGTGCACCGCTCGGCAAAGGCGGGCTCGGCCTCGCCCACGGCCCGCTGCGCCTTGAGAATGGCCTGGGTGATCTTACGCGGGTCGAACGCCTCGAGGCGCCCGTTGCGCTTCATCACGTGGGTTGGCGGCAGCTTCTTCGCCATCGGCGCCCTCCTCTCCCCTACTGCATATTCTATGCGGCACCGCCCGCACACGCAAGCCGTGGTGGAGGGAGACCCGGATGGCTGGAGGGTTCGGTGATCCGACGTCGGGTTGCCCGCCCCCCTCCGTTCGGCCGCCCATCCATGCACCCAGGCTGCGGGCCGGAATTGCAGGTGGCTGCGGGAACTCCGAAGGAGCGAGATGGGATAGCTCAGGGCGAGGCTGTAGGCGGGATGTCCACATCCCACGAAGCCCGCGATGCCTCGCGGGACGGGGACGTCCCGCCTACAGGGGAGGAACTGTCTCGGGGGCGATCTGGTTCCCAGGCGTTGCCCTGGCCTTTACGCTACGCGCCGGTCAGGCGGAAGAGAGGAGCGATCCAACTACATTTCATTTCCGGCCCGCACCCATGCACCCACTCTTGACACTATCCGTCAGCCCCCTAGAATAGCGTCAGGGAAGGAGTTTGATGGCTCACGCAACTGGCGATTACATCAAGTTCCTCGGCACCGCTGGTGCGCGTTTTGTCATGATCACGCAACGGCGCAGCTCGGCTGGCGTGCTCTACTCGCTCGGCGGCTTCCAGCTTCTCGTGGACCCCGGCCCCGGCTGCCTTGTCAGGTGCTACGCCAGCCGCCCGAAGGTGGACCCTTCGAAGCTCGACGCCATTCTGCTCACCCACGGCCACCTGGACCACGCGGGCGACGTGAACGTGATGCTCGAGGCGATGACCGAAGGCGGCCACCACCATCGCGGCACGCTCTTCGCCCCCGGCGAGGCGCTCGACGGCGACCCGATCGTGATGCGCTACGTGCGGCGCTACGTGGGGCGCATCGAGGTGCTCGGCGAGGGACGTTCGTGGGTGCTGGCCCCCGGGGTCCGGCTGTCAACGCCCGTCCGCCACCTGCACAGCGGCGAGGCCTACGGCCTGCGGCTCGAAACACCCCGCCAGCGTATCAGCCACGTGGCCGACACCGCGTACTTTCCCGAACTCGTGCAGCACTACGCCCCGTGCGACGTGCTGATCGTGCACACGGTCCTCTACCAGGCGGACCCTGAGCGCAAGAAGCGCATCCTGCACATGGACCTGGCCGATGCCACACGCCTCATCGGCGAGGTGCGGCCCAAGGTGGCCATCCTCACCCACTTTGGCATGACCGTGCTCGACGCCAAACCCTGGCTGGTGGCCGAGAGGATGAGCGACGAAACAGGCGCGCGCGTGGTCGCGGCGCGGGACGGGATGAAGTTCGACCTGGAGGCATTGGGGACTCAGGGGGCGCCACAAGACGCTTGACCCGTGACCGAAAGGGATGACTGGGCTTCTTCTGTCTGGTCACACATCATGCCGCACCTTCACACCGGAGAGGGCCTGAATGGCAAAGCGAACTGTCGAGTACACGGAGTACCTTCGGGAGACGATGGGCATCCTCGCCGACCCCGGCTGCCTGCTCGCCACACAGGGCAAGGACGGCACACAGAACGCCATGACCATCGGCTGGGGCACGATCGGGATCATCTGGGGGCGGCCGGTCTTCGTCGTCCTCGTGCGCCCGTCGCGCTACACCTGGACGCTCCTCGAAGAGAACGGCGACTTCACGGTCAACGTGCCGCCACCCGAACTGCGCAAGGCCGTGGGCATCTGCGGCTCGAAGTCCCGCCGCAACCACGACAAGTTCATCGAGACGGGCCTGACGCCCACGCCGAGCGCCCGCGTGGCCGCGCCCATCATTGAGGACTGCGTCATCGCCTACGAATGCCGCACGATCCACAGGAACAGGGTCGTGCCCGACGCCCTCGCGCCCGCCGTGGTGAAGGACTGCTATCGCTCGGGCGACTTCCACACGCTCTATTACGGGCAGATCCTCGGCGTGCTGGCTGAGGAGGATGCGCACGAGAGGCTGGGCGGGTAGAGAAAGAAGTCCAAAGCTCAATCCTCAACGCCCAAGTGAGAACGAGAGCGGCCTTCCCCGAACTTGGTCATTGAACATTGACAGTTGGGTATTGAGAATTGGGCTTCCCTCTTCAGGAGACAGAGATGTCCCGCCGGATCGTCATTGTGATGGATTGCGGTTCCACGACCACGCGCGTCGTGGCGGTTGACCAGAGGGGCAGGCTTGTCGCCCAGGCGGGCGCGCGAAGCGGCCCCGGCCCGCAGCCCGGCGGCGACAGGAGCTGGATCGTCTGGGACCTCGAGTCGCTCTGGAAACGCCTCGGCCGCCTCTCAAAACAGGTCTGCGCGAAGATCAAGCCGGGCGACATCGCCGCCGTGACGATCACCACCTGGGGCGCCGACGGGGCGCCCGTGGCCGCCGACGGCACCCTCACCTACCCCCCCATCTGCTGGCAGTGCCCCCGCACCCAGCCCACGGCGGCCGCCATCACGAAGCACATCTCCGCCTGGGACCTCTTCCGCACGACAGGCTACCAGGTGATCTCGTTCAACACGCTGCTGCGCCTCATCTGGCTCCGCGAGAACGCCCCGAAAGCCCTCGATGGCGCCAAAGCCTGGATGATGATGGCGGGGTTGCTCAGCCACCGCCTCTGCGGCGAAATGAGCATGGACTACACGGGCGCCTCGACGATGATGGCGATGGACCTCGCCCGCCGCACCTGGTCGCCGGGACTGCTCAAGCTGGCGGGTGTGGACGCCGGCTTCTTCCCCCGCTTCGTCGAGTCGGGCGAGACCATCGGCACAGTCACGGCGAAGGCCAGCAGGGCCACCGGCATCCCCGCCGGCACGCCCGTCACCGCGGCCGGGCACGACACGCAGTTCGCCCCCATCGGCTCGGGCGCGCGGCCGGGCGAGGCCATCCTCAGCAGCGGCACCTGGGAAATCCTCATGGCCCGCGTGCCCGAGTTCACCGCCAACCGTGCCGGCTTCGACGGCGGCCTGATCATCGAGGCCGACGCCATGCCCGGCCTCTTCGACCCGCAACTCCTGATGATGGGCTCGGGCGTGCTGGAGTGGCTGGCAAAGCACTTCTACGCCGACGTGAACGACACGCCGAAGCTGTATCCCACGATGATCGGCGAAGCCACGGCTCTCGCCCCTGGCGCGGGCGGCGTCACGCTCATCCCCAGCTTCATCGCCGGCACAGGCCCCACGAAGCGCTACGGCACGCTAGGCACCATCCTCGGCCTGACTATCTCGGCACAGCGAGGCCAGGTCTATCGCGCGGCACTCGAAGGGCTGGCCTGCCAGCTCCAGCTCGCCATCGAGATGCTGAAGACCGCAACGGGCTTTGTACCCAAAGGTATCCGCGTGGTCGGCGGCGGCTCGAAGAACGACCTGTGGAACCAGATTCGCGCCGACGTCACCGGCCTCCCCGTCACCACCATCGAGCAGAAGGAAGCCACCGTCCTCGGCGCCGCCATCTGCGCCTTCGTCGGCACAGGCGTCTACCCGTCCGTCACGGCGGCGCAGGAGGCCATGGAGCTTGACGAAACGGTCTTCCGCCCGTCAAAGCAGCGCGATGCCTATCGGAAGCTCTACGCGGCCTACAAGGCGGTTCTTCCCAGACTCAAGGGACACTACGCCCCGAATCCGTAATCCGTAATTCGTAATCCGTAACCAGAGAAGACAAAGAGTCGTGCTGCATGGGTCTTCTCTTTTCCTGTTACGGATTGCGGATTACGCATTGCGGATTCTCATCGGAGTTCCTTCCACGCCTCGATCAACGCCATCGTATTCCGCCACGTTTCCTCCGACGTGTCGCGCACGTTGTCCACAGGGCTGAGGATGAAGCCGTCGGGGCCGAGGGCGTCAAGGGCGAGCCTGACGGCCCCGCGGATGCCTTCGGGCGTGCCGCGCTCGACGGTGAGGAAGCCGTTCACCCCGCCCCAGAGGGCCAGCTTGCCCGCCGTGCGGCGCTTCATCGCCGCCATGTCGGTGCCCTTGCCCTGAATCGGGTCCACGCCGATCAACACGTCCACCCCAGCTTCCATGATCAGGTCGAGCAGCGGCATGGCGCCGCTGGTGAGAATGTAGCCGAACTTCGCTCCCGCCTGGTGCGCCATCCTCACCTCGGCCGCGAGGCGGGGGAACAGGAACCGCTTGTAGAGCGATGGCGACCAGAAGTCGGTGCCCTCGTACCAGGCGCGACGAACCAGCAGATCGGGCTTCGCGTCGAGCATCACCTCCATCCGCCAGTGGTTCCAGCAGCTCACGACGTCGAGCACCGCGTCGAGCAGCTCGGGCTGGTCCATCGCCATCATCACGGAGTCTTGTAGCCCGCAGAGCCAGGCGAGCGCGTCGCCGCCAATGCCCCAGCCGGCGGCGGAGAGCAGGCCGCGCTCGCGGGCGAAGCGGGTGCCCTTGGCCCAGAGCTGGCGGGTGCGGCTCAACTCGTGCAGCCTCGGGGGCGCCAGCAGATAGCGGAGGGCGGGCAGGTCCTCGAACCGCGTCACCAGCGGCTTCGTCGCCCGCGCCTCGATGTAGTCGTCGAGGAACGGCACGTGGTCGCCCGCCTGCCAGTCGTCGGTCTGCTGGACCGTGCACGACAGCGTGCCGTCGGGCGTAGCGTACTCCTTGTGCAGCAGCGGGTAGCGCTGGCCCTTCACCACCTCGCGCCACTCCCGCACGCGGACCTCGGGGCCAAACGTCACGGGCGGCCCGGGCGCGTCGCCGGCGTCCTTCACCTCATCGGCATTCAGGTGCCAGAGGTCCACCACGGGGTCGAGCCCCAGTTCCACCTGCCGCTCGAAGAACTCGAAGGGCCCCGCGCAGCGTTGTTCGCAGGCCGAGAAGATCATGAACGACAGCGGCACGTAATCCGCCGCCTTCCCCTCAATCGCACACAGCATTCGTTCGCGGGAGGACATTGCTTCGGACATTCAGGGGCCCCCGACAGTGTGTGGAGCTACTTCACAGATTCCGCTTTCGGCTTGATGGGGATGTCCTCGATCGGGATCCCCTCGTCAGGTTCGGGCTCTACCGTCAGGCCTTCTTCTTCCACCGGCTCCGGGACCGGGGCAGGGAATGCTTCGACACCAAGGAAGGCGATATCATGGAATCCGAACTCCCGGAGGCAATCGAGGGCACGAATGACCCAGCCGAAGAAGGCATCACCATCGGCATCGAGAACAACAGGGATGTCGTTGCCGTGAGGGATGCTTGCACAGCGCCGCAGCCTCTCCTGGAGTTGATCCCAGTCCTTCATCGGGAGCGCGTCCAGCTCGAGGCGGGGCGTCTCAGCAACATCATGCTTGCCAGAAGACCTGATGCTAATCCAGCACTCAGCCCGTATGACGACGTCACCGGGTGGTTCAGGGAATCGGTAGTCCATCAGGGCATCGCCGCCCACCTCGAACCACAGTCGGGGAACGTCAGCGCGGCCGAGCGCAATGAGGACGGGCGCCACGTGCTTCCATCTCGAACTCCTGTCGCAGCGAAGGACAAGGCTGCCCTTAGAGGCGTGGGCTTTGGAGATGAGGCGGGGGAGGTCGGCGATGGGGGTCGGGGTGTGGCCGGGGCGGGTCCAGAGCGAGCCGTCGCGGCGGATGTTGATGATGCAGAGGTCGCCCGTCGGAGCGGGGTCGGAGCTTGGCTTGACGCCCGTCTTAGCGGCGGGGAGGGCGGTTTCCGAGTCGCGGTAGGCCGCCAGGCGGTCCGACTCGGCACAGCCGGCGAGGCACGCAGCAGCAATGGCGCCCCGGAGGATGGAGAACCCTGTGGTCGCGAGCCCGCATTTCCTCACCGGAATCGCCTCTGGCAGGTGCGGTAATGTCCCATAGCCTGTGACTATACACGCCTCGCCAGCCGTGTCAACCGCGCGCGAGCGCGCGCGCAGAAGTGGGCGAGTCTGCAGACTCTCGGAGACTCTGAGCCGGAATGCCGAGAATCGGCGATCCGAGAGTCTGGAAGCAGAGGACTCTGCGCGACTCTGGACAGAATGGGCGAGAATCGCCGATCGGACCCGTCCGGAACGGAGAACCCCGAGCGACTCTGAGCCGGATGGCTGAGAATCGCCAAACGGCCAGATGAACTTGGCCAAACCACGGCTGAATGGGCTTGACAACCCGCGGAACGAGGGCTATTCTATGGAAACTGTGCTGGGCCGGGGAGCGGGCACTCTCATCTGGGGCTCGAAAGGAGCTAACTACCGTGGGCGAGTTCTTCCCAGGGATCGGCAAGGTGAAGTACGAGGGGCCGGATTCGAGGAATCCGCTCGCCTTCAAGCACTACGACCCGAAGCAAAAGGTGCTGGGGAAGACGATGGCCGAGCACCTGCGCTTCTCGGTCTGCTTCTGGCACACGTTCAAGGGCACGGGCAGCGACCCGTTCGGGCCGGGGACGATTCGCCGCTCGTTCCAGGGCGGCGACCCGATGACCGAGGCGGAGAACACGCTGCGGGCGGCCTTCGAGTTCTTCACGAAACTGGGCGTGGGCTACTGGTGCTTCCACGACCTGGACATCGCGCCCGAGGCCGACTCGCTGGCCGAGACGAACAAGCGGTTCGACAAGATGGTGAGCCTGGCGGCCAAGCTCCAGAACGAGACCGGCGTGAAGCTGCTCTGGGGCACGTCGAACATGTTCTCGAACCGCCGCTTCATGGCGGGCGCGGCGACGAATCCCTCGCCCGCCGTCTTCGCCTACGCCGCCAGCCAGGTAAAGCGGGCGATGGACGCCACGAAGAAACTCGGCGGCGCGGGCTACGTCTTCTGGGGCGGCCGCGAGGGCTACGAGACACTGCTCAACACCGACATGGGCCGAGAGCTAGACCACCTGGCCAGGTTCCTGCACATGGCCGTGGACTACAAGAAGCAGATCGGCTTCAAGGGCCAGTTCTACATCGAGCCGAAGCCCAAGGAGCCCACGAAGCATCAGTACGATAGCGACGCGGCCGCATGCTATGCGTTCCTCCAGAAGTACGGGCTGGTGGATCACCTGAAGCTCAACATCGAGGCCAACCACGCCACACTGGCCGGCCACACGTTCCACCACGAGCTGGCCTTCGCCGCGGCCAACGGCATCTTCGGGTCGGTGGACGCCAATCGCGGCGACCTGATGCTGGGCTGGGACACCGATCAGTTCCCGACCGACCTTTACGACACCACGCTGGCGATGTACATCATCCTCAAGGCCGGCGGTTTCACCACGGGCGGCCTGAACTTCGACGCCAGGGTGCGGCGCCAGTCCATTGACCCTGAGGACCTCTTCTACGCCCACATTGGCGGCATGGACGCCTTCGCCCGCGGGCTGAAGGCCGCGGCGAGGATGCTCAAGGAGGGCAAGCTCGAGAAGTTCGTCGCCCAGCGCTACGCGGGCTGGAAGACCGATCTCGGCAGGAAGATCGAGGCCGGCAAGGTGGGCTTCAAGGAGCTCGAAGCCTATACCCTCAAGAACGGCGAGCCGAAGATTCAGAGCGGGCGCCAGGAGCTGCTCGAGAACATCCTCAACGAGTACATCTAGGCCGCCGGAAGGGCGGCTATCCCAGATTCCAGATCCCAGACTACAGATTGAAGAGGCGGGCAGGAAGGTTTGACCGCTCGGGGGAGGCTACGTACACACAGGCGGCGGCTCAGGGTGTTCCGCAATCTGGAATGCGGAATCTGGAATGTGGGATTCTCCTGCAAGGAGGCGCGGCAATGGCGACGTACAAGAGCTTCGAGGACCTGCCAGTGTGGCAGAAGGCGATGGACCTGGCCGACGCCCTCTTCGATGCGACTGAGACGACAGCGTTCTCGCGCCGCCACAGCCTGCGGGATCAGATGGAGCGCGCTGCGCTGCCGGTGTCGAGCAACATCGCCGAAGGGTTCGAGCGGGGCACGCGCGAGGAGTTCCTGGCGTTCCTGTACATCGCCCGGGGCTCGTGCGGAGAACTCCGCTCCCAACTGGCTTTCAGCCATCGCAGGAAGCTGATTGCCGCCGGCGTGTATGACCCGCTCCGAGGGCTTTGCCTTAGCGTGTCGAAGCAACTGGGCGCATTCACCGCCTACATTCGCGACAGCGCGCTCAAGGGGCAGCGGCACTTCGGCGCCAAGGAGAAGGCGGCGAAGCTGGCCGAACGCGAGCGGGAGGCGTTCGATGCGAAGGTCGCGGAGATCGTACGTGAGGCCAGAGAACGAGAGAAGGCGCGCCGGGCGGAGCACGGCGAGGTGTAATCCCAGATGCCAGATTGCAGATTACAGGTTGGAGACCCTAGAGGCCAAGGCGAACGGCGGTCCCGCTCTTCTCTTCCCAATCTGGAAGGTGGAATGTGGAATCCGGGATTCACTCGGACTTGGCGGGGGGGGCGATCTCGTTGGCCGCGCTCATGGCGGCATCAGCCTCGCGCCAGCGCTGGGCGACCTTCTTCTCGCGCTCTGCCACCTCACGCTCCTTGGCCAGGGCCTCACGGCTGGCGTCGAGCTCGCGGCGGGCGAGATTCACGGCATCGCGGTCCTTGTCCAGGGCGGCGCGTTCGGCCTTGAGCTGCTTGCGCTCTTCCTCGTGCGCGCGCTGGAGCAGCGCGACGAGCTCGCTCAGGAGCGGCGCCACCTTCTCGTAGTCGGCCTGCGGCAGGCGGCCCTTCAACGACCCAATGACGTCCTTGATCGCCTGGCTGGTGGGGAAATCCATCTTCGGGGGCTCCAGGTGGCGGGTCGGGGGCTACTTGCTGGCCTCGACGTAGCCCATGCGCAGCCGGTAAAGCACGCCATCCAGGTAACGCTTCTCAATGTCGGTCAGGTTCCCGCGCGTCTTGTCCGAGAGCATCTGGAGCAGGTCAATGGAGAACCTGGCGCTCTTCAGGTCCACCTCTTTCTTCTTGCTCAACGGGTTCTCGATCTGGCCGAGGCTCACAAGCACCTGCGTGGCGAGGCTGGAGACCAGGATGGTGAACTTGGCCTCGGGTGTCTCAACGGCCTCCTCGAAGCTCATCTCTTTCTCTTCCTCGCCCGCCGGTGGCTCCTTCTCGGGGGCCGCATTTGCCTGGGCGTCTTCCGGCATCGCAATCTCCAAGTCTCTCTGGCGTCAAGTGACGAACTTGCGATGCATGCTAGCGCAACAGGCCGAAGGTGTCAAGCAACGCGCGTCAGGACACTTTGACTGAGGGTCTCCAACCGGCTACAATCGCCGTCCCCACTGGCGACAGGAGCACGCAATGGCCAGACAGCCCTGGAAGTCCGACAAGCACTTCGTCAGCCCCTGGAACTACGCGCCCGAGGTCACGGCCGGCCTGAACCTTCCGCGCAAGGTGCAATTCCACGATATCACGCTGCGCGACGGCGAGCAGCAGTCGGGCCTCTGCTTCCGCAAGGGCGACAAGGTGCGCATCGCCGAAGCCCTGGCCGAGGCGGGCGTGGACCGCATCGAAGCGGGCATGCCCGTGGTCTCGAAGCAGGACGCTCAGGCGATCAAGGCCATCGTCCAGGCCAGGCTCGGGCCGAAGATCTTCTCTTTCGCCCGCTGCATGGTGCCCGACGTCCAGCGCGCCCTCGACACGGGCGTAGACGGCATCGTCGTGGAGATTCCGTGCAGCGAGCACATCATCAAGCACGCCTACAAGTGGCCGCTGGAGAAGGCCATCGGCCTGGCCGTCGAGGCCACCCGCTTCGCGCACGAGAACGGCCTCTACACCGTCTTCTTCCCCATTGACGCCAGCCGCGCCGAGATGGACTGGTTTCTCCAGACCATCGCCCGTGTGGCCACCGAGGGCCACATGGATGCCCTGGCCCTGGTGGACACCTTCGGCGGCGTGAGCCCCAGCGCAATGGGCTACCTCGTTCGCAAGGTCAAGGAGCGGGTCAAGGTGCCTGTCGAGACGCATTTTCACGACGACTTCGGCTGCGGCACGGCGAACACGCTGCTGGGCATCGCCGCGGGCTGCGAGGTCGCGCACGTGACGGTGAACGGCATCGGCGAGCGCTGCGGCAACGCCTCGCTCCAGGAGGTGGCCCTGGCCCTCAAGACGATGTACCACGTGAAGACCAGCATCCGCTCCGAGAAGCTCTACGCCCTCTCGAAGCTGGTCCAGAAGATCTGCGGCTACAGGCTCCCCACCAACGCGCCCATCGTGGGCGACCGCGTGTTCGAGATCGAATCGGGCATCATCGTGAGCTGGCTGCGCAATTGCGGACTCGAACACGCCCTGGAACTCTTCCCCTATCACTGGACACTGATGGGCCAGCGCGGCCCCAAGGTGCTCATCGGCAAGAAGAGCGGCATTGACACCGTGCGCCACTACATGGAAGTCATCGGACGGGCCGACGAGGCCGATGACGACCAGCTCATGGCCATCCTGGCCAAGGTGAAAGACGAGGCCCTACGCCAGAAGGGCCTCCTGGAGCTCAAGCAGTTCGAGGCCATCGTGGCCAGAGTGCTGGGACGCAGGAAGCGCTGAGCGCCGCGCCACCCAAGGGGAACGAATACCGTGGAAGAGACGCCTCCGAAGAGCTCGCCGCCGCGCGATGGCCTGATCAGGCTTGACTTCACCCGGCGTGAGGAGAAGGAAAAGCCGGTCCGGAGCGGCCCGCAACGCACGCTGGTCTGGGTGGGGCTGATCGGCTCGCTGGTGCTGATGGCGGCGGGTACGCTGATCACCGTGGTGGGCCGGCAGCGCTGGGGCATCTTCCTGTTTCTTGCCGCTGCGATGCTCTATCTGTTCTGCCGCTGCCTGACGATCGGCGTGATGAACACGGCGCCCAAGCTCTTCTCGGTCGTTCTCCTTCTTGCCGGTGCGTTCATCCTGGCGCGGTGGGAGACTCTTTCGGTCATGGGCGTAGTGGGCCTGGTGTGCCTCGGCGGAGCCCTGGGCCTTATGATCATCGGCGGCTTCGGGCACCACGCGGCTCCGCGCGAGCGGCCCGGCGACTGAGCGGCCTGCTTACTTCCTCGCCTCGGCCAGGATCAACTCCAGATCGCCGCGGTGCCTGTCGGGCTCGAAGTAGCAGTCGAGCACCCGCTCGTGGGGCAGGCGGTTGATGCGGTCGTTCATGATGCGCAGGACGCGGCAGTTGATCTCCACGGCCTTCTCGACCGGCATCCGCTCGGGGTTGATGTCGAAGCAGAAGTACCCCCGATAGCCGATCATCTTGAGGGCGTAGAGCAACGCCTCGGTCTGCTCCCAGCCCACGACGCCCACGTTGAGGTCCTGGTCGTAGTTCCCGAGCGGCTGGCTGTTCCAGTGGGTGTTGCCGAGGCGTCCCTCGCGGGCGCAGCGTGCGAAGGCGTAGGGCACGTCCTCGAAGCCCATGCACACGTGGCCGATCTCGGGCTGCATGACGAGCATCCTGTGCCCTTCGGCGAGCAGCCGCTTGTTCTCGGGGTGCTTGAGGCGCGCCTCGATGTCGTGGCAGGCCAGGAGGCCATCGGCCGTGGTCCGAAGGATGTTGTTGGGCGCAGGCTCGTAGGGCTTCGGCTCGATGGCCACGCGCACGCCGGGCACCTCGTCCATCGCCGAGGCCACGGCCTCTTCAAACGTGTCCCACATCGTGTAGAAGGGTGTGCCGAGCGAGTAGGTGTAGCCGTCAATGCCCGGCCAGATGCCCACATGGTCGGCCTCGGCGGCCTGGACGAACTTGAGGGCGCGCACGAGCGTGTCGCGGGCCTTCTCGCGGCTGGCCTCGATGGGGTTCGAGAGCGAGCCGAATTCGAATGCCTTGTCGTAGAAGATGAACGGCCCGATGTTGGTGAGGCGGATGCCGGCCTCGCGCTCGAGCTTCTTGTAGAGGTGCAGGTTCTCCTCGTTGGCCTCGGTGGGATAGTGGGCTTCGATGCCGGCCACGCCCCACTTCGCCCAGTCGGCGGCCATCGCGATGCGGTCTTCGAGCGAAATGTCGGGCGCATAGCGCTCGTGGAACCGGCCGCCGCCGGGAGCGAAATACCAGATGCCGACCGCGAACTTGAGGTCCAGCTCGAACGTCTGTAGGTGCTTGAGCAACTCCTCGCGCGAGCGTCGCTTCGTCTGATACCGCAGGTCCTGCACGGCGCCACTCCTTTCATCACTTGGCCTTGGGTTCCGCGTCCTGGGCCTGGCCGAAGGCCCAGGGGGCGAACTCGGCTCCGACGAGCCTGAACTGTGTCCCCGCGCGCGGCGAGCCCGCGCCGTAGTCCAGTTCGCGGCGTGTGCCGATCGTCTCGTCCTGCACCACCAGCCCGGGGTCCTGGCCGATCACGGCGTCAGGGTCAGGCGTGGGCAGAGCCGGCTGGCTGCGGGCCGGCCGGTCCTCGCAGTACCACCAGTTGCTCTCGAAGCGAAACGTTGAAGGGGACGTGCGGGAGCCGATATTGGCCACCTCGCGCAGGTCGCGCGCGCGCCACACGACGAGATTGCGGCCGAAGGCCCCGTTGCGCGAGGGGACAAACTGCTCGCCCCGGCTCTCCTGGAGGATGCGCAGGACGAAGGCCGTGGGGCAGTAGATCGTGTTGAAGGCGGCGAGACACTCGTCGCTGCCCACGAACGCCACGGGCGCCATCGAGCCGATGAAGGTGTTGCCAATAGCTGCGATTCGTTTCGCCTCGTAGCCGGGCGACGGCGGCCTGAAGAACTGGAGGCCCGTGGAGCCGCCCATGTTGATCGCCCGCTGCCCCGCGGTCACAAAGCGGCAGCGATAGACCACCACGTCGCAGCTTCCGCCCTTGGCCTGGATGCCGCTCGCCGCGCGGTCCGTGTGACGGAGCGTGCAGTCCACAAACAAGCCGCGGTGACAGCCGACCATGTCAATCCCCGAGCCCCCGGTGCCCCACCGCTCGACGGTGCAGCGGCGGACGAGGAAATCGTCCACGCCCGACAGCTTGATCCCGTCGCAATTGCCCCGCGGCCCCACGTCGCGCACCGTCAGGTCCTCGAGGAGAATATGGTGCGAGGGCGAGGTGATCGTGCCGCCGTCATCAATGTTCAGACCGTTCAATCGCGCGCCCGCCAGAACCAGGCCGCGAAGGACCACGAAGCTCACGGAACTCAGGTGGAGGCACCCCCCTGCCCCCACGAACACGGGGGGCTTTGCCGGGTCAGCGGCGGCGATGACGATCGGATGCTCAGCCGTGCCGTGGAGGCTGGCCGCGCTGAAGTAGCCGCGGTACTCGCCGGACTCCACCAGGATCGTGGAGCCCGGTTTCGCCCGGCCCAGCGCCTCGCGCAAGGCCTCGGGGGTCGAGACCCGCACGGTCTCGCCGGCCGCGGCCACGCCGAGCACGAGGGCCCATGCCGGCCACGCTTTCATCGCGCGCCTCCTCAAGCAGGCCATCGAGCGGATTCTACGCGATCCGCCGCGGCCATTCAAGGCGGGCGATTTGACAGGGTCCGCCCCCCTCTGTAGAGTATGAGTTTGCCTGTGTGTCTGACCGCTGGCGGGAGTTTCCAGGGGGTCCTGTGTCTTCGACCCAGCGTGACGCCCGGCGCCGGCCGATGGCGATCGAGGCAGTGAGCGATCTGGTGCTGATCGCGGGCCATATCCGGCCCAAGACCATCCTCATCGCCGGCGGCGACCGCGAGGACGACCTGCGTCTCGTGGAATCGGCGCGCGACCACGCCATCGTCGAGCGCTGCCTCCTGGTGGGCGACGAAACGGCCATCCGCCGCGCAGCGTACGCGATCGGCATCGCGGTGGCCGATGAGGACATCATTGCGACCTCCAGCCCCGAGGAGACGGCCGCCCGCACCGTGGACCGCGTGCAGCAGGGCGGCGTGGACATCATTCTCAAGGGCAACATCTCCACCCCCATCCTCAACCGCGCGATGATGCGCATCGTGGTGCGCAACACGATCAGCCTGGTCACGATGTTCGATGCCGCGCCCATTGCCGGCGGCCGGCCCATGCTGCTCACCGACCCCGGCGTGACCACGGTATGCAGCTTCGGTCGCATGATCGGCCTCATCGAGAACGCCGTGGACGTCGCCCGCTCGATCATGGGCATTGAGCGCCCCCGTGTCGCTATCCTCTCGGCCAACGAGAAGGTGATCGATTCGCTGCCCTCGACCAAGATGGCCGATGCCCTGTCGCATCGCGACTGGGATAACGCGGTGGTCTATGGCCCCCTTTCGTTCGACCTTGCCGTGGACCCCGGCTCCGTGGGCATCAAGGGCCTGGCCGCGCACGGCGCGGCCCTCGAGGTCGCGGGCCAGGCCGACGTGCTCGTGTGCCCGAACATCGAGTCGGCCAACGTGCTCTACAAGGTCATCATGCAGATGGTCGGCTATGGCCTCGGCACGTTCGCGGGCATCACGGTGGGCGTGCAGGTGCCCTACGTCATCCTGTCGCGGGCCGACAACGTGGAGACGAAGCTCCAGTCGCTCGCCCTGTGCAGCATCGCGGCCGAGCGGATGGACATGCGGCACCGCAGGGCGCCCGCCGGCCGCCTGGTCTCCGCGACCCCCACCCGGCCCTACCGCGTCTTCGTCATCAACCCCGGCGCAACCTCGACCAAGGTTGCACTCTACGAGGGGAACCGCTGTCTCCGCGAGGCGGAAGTACGGCACGAGGCCCCGCCGGGCGTCACGCCCGACGTCGCGGCCGAGGCCCGCCGCCGCGACGCGGTGGTCCGCGGCTTCCTCCACGAGCATGGCATCCGCGAGCTCGACGCGGTGGTCGCCCGCGGCGGCCTCCTGCCCAGGCCGGCGGGCAAGCTCCCTGGCGGCACCTATATTATCGCCGAGGTGCGCGATGGCAAGGCCGTGGTGGACGACGCCATCGTGAAGGCGATCACGGAACGGGCGGAGGACTTCCACGCCTCGAACCTCGCCATCCCCATGGCCGCGGCCCTGGCGCGCGAGTTCAACGTGCCGGCCTTCGTGGTGGACCCTGTGACCGTGGACGAGTTCTGTCCCGAGGCAGAGCTTTCGGGCTACGCGCCGATCGTGCGGCGGAGCGTGGCGCACGTCCTCAGCGTCCGCTCCGCGGCCGTGCGCGCGGCGGAGAGGACCGGGGCGCACGTGGAGCACGCCAACTACGTGGTCGCGCACCTCGGCAGCGGCATCACGGTCGCCGCCGTCCGCGGCGGGCGGATCGTGGACAACAACATCGCCTTCCTCGGCGAGGGCCCGTTCACGCCGCAACGCGCGGGCACGCTGCCGCTCAAGGACCTCATCGAGCTGTGCTACAGCGGGCGATTCACAAAGCAGGAACTCATCGCGGAGCTCACCCAGCGCGGGGGGCTCCAATCGTACCTCGGCGAGCACCGCATGGAAGAGATCGAGAAGCGCGTCAAGGGGGGCGACGAGCGGGCGCGGCTCGCGGTCGAGGCCATGGTCTACCAGATCGCCAAGAACGTCGGCGCCATGGCCGTCGCCGTGGGGCCCGACTGCGAGGCCGCGATCCTGACGGGCGGGCTGGCCCGGTCCGACCTCATCGTGCGTTCGCTCAAGAGCCGCCTGAGCCACCTCATGCCCGTCCTGGTGCTCCGCGAGACGCCGGAGATGGAGGAGATGGCCATGGGCGCCTGCCGCGTGCTGGCGGGGCAGGAACAGGCCCGCCGCTACGCGCCGCCCGCGTGATTCCTGGCTTCGGCCTCTTGGAGAGCGTGGCTATGCCGGACAGCACCGAGAAGAAGCACTGGGTATTCCGTGTGGGCCTGGCGGACCGGGCCGGGGCGCTCACCAGCATCGCCTCGGCGTTCTCGAACCGCGGCATCTCGATTGACACCGTGGTCGGTCACGGCGCCGCCTACGCCAAGCGGCACGATGGCACCGTGGTGGTGACCTTCTGGTGCACTGAGGCCGAGAAGGATGAGATCGTGCGGGTGGTCAAGCGGCTGACCAAGGTGACCACGCTCGAGGAGCACCCGTACGACTCCGAGACTCTGCGCAAGAGCGCCCTGCTCCACACCACGCGCCGCCTGTCGCCGCACGACGTGGCGGGCCGCGAGGCCTTCATCACCTGCGAGCTGATGAAACAGGAACGCGGAATCTACACGTACTTCGTCGCTGGCTCGCCCAGCGAGCTCGACCCCATCCTCGCCCGCTTTGCCGAAGAGGGCATTCTCCAGGACGTCGTGTACTCGGTCGTGGGACTCTGATGAGGCGTTTCCTCCCCCTCTGCCTGATCCTGGCCACCTGGGCCTGCGCCCGCGTGCGCCTGACGAGCGGCACGGTTCCCTGCCGCCGCACGCTCGCGACGCTCAGCGACCCTGACCCGCGGGTCAACGAGTGCCTCCAGCGCTACAACTTCCCCCCCGACCCCTTCCCGTGGCGCATGGAGGCCACGGCGGCCGCCGAGACCCACCTCGTCTACCACGTCACCTTCCCCTCGCCGCGGCGCTACGAGATGGCCGAGTGCAACACCGTCCACGCCGAGTACTACGTGCCCGCGCGGCCCGGGCGCAGGGCGCCGGGCGTGGTGGTGCTGGACATCCTGGACGGGAGCTTCGTGGTGGCGCGCATGGTCGCGCGGCACTTCGCCTCGGCCGGCATCCCGAGCCTCATCGTCAAGATGCCCTACTACGGCGAGCGGCGGGCCGCGGGCACCTCGCTCTACCGCACCTTCGTCGGCAAGCCGCAGCGCATGCTGGAGGCCATCGAGGGCACCGTGGCCGACGTGCGCCGCGCCGCCTGCTGGCTCCAGCAGCAGCCCGAGGTGGACCCCCGGCGCATCGGCCTCATCGGCGTGAGCCTCGGCGGCATCATCGGGGCGCTCGCCGTGGCCGTGGACCCGCGTTTCGACCGCAACGTGCTGGTGCTGGCCGGCGGCGACCCCGTGGATATTCTCTGGCACGCGCCGGAGACCGGGGGCGTGCGCGACCGCCTGATGGAGCTGGGCTACACGCTCGAACGCCTCAGGCAGGAATCGCAGGCCATTGACCCGATCACCTTCGGCAAGCGGGTCAACCCCCGACAGGTGCTGATGATCAACGCCTCGGCGGACACGACCGTGCTGCGCCGCAACACGCTGGCCCTCTGGGAGGCGTTTGGCAGGCCGGCGATCCAGTGGTATCCGGCGGGCCACTACAGCATCAGCCTCTTCATCCCCGCCATCCTGCCCACCGCGGCCCAGTTCATCCTTTCCGCGCCCACGGGCCGATAACCCCGGGCGTAAGCCGCAAATTGCGCGGGCATGACGATTTTCTTGCGGTGAGCGGATGACCACCATCCTGTTGATAGATAGACACTTGGGCTGGGATGGCTCGCCACAAGCTCCGGAGCTACTGGCGAACCACTGGCGAGTACCCGTACCTGCAGGTGGAGGGAGAGGCTCGAGGCACTCGGCGGCCGGCCATCCAACGGCCGGGCCAAAGGCCGGGGGCGGACGCCTGTTCCTCGTACGCCTGCGCGCTCCAGTGGCGGGTGGCTCCGACACAGCTACCCAACCTGCCACGAGGCCCGCCACGCCTCGGGACGGCTCCAAGCCGCCCCGGGGAACCGCGCGGTGCGGAAAGGCCCTCGCGACGGCCCGGCTCCCAGCCCTCGGGCATGAGCGGCGTCCCGAGCGAGTCCCGCGCCGCTCTTTGACAACCAATGGCTGGGGCCCCAGGCGGGGCATCAGGCCAGCGCCGTGGGCTGCTCGAGCAGGTCCTTCACCTTCTGGAGGAACTGGGCGCCGATCACGCCGTCCACGAGGCGATGGTCGCAGGCGAGCACCAGCGTGGTCATCTGGCGGATGGCGATGCCGTCACCAATCACCACCGGCCGCTTGGCGATGCGGCCGATGCCCAGGATGGCCGCCTCGCCGGGGTTGATGATCGGGATCACGCTGTCCACGCCGAACATGCCCAGGTTCGACAGGGTCAGGCAGCCGCCCTCGTAGTCGTCGGGCGTGAGGCGCTTGTGGCGCGCCTTGGCGATGAGGGCCTCGCTGGCCGCGGCGATCTCGAGCAGTGACTTGCTTTCGCAGCCGCGCACCACGGGCACGATGAGGCCCCCCTCCAGCCCCACGGCGATCCCGATGTTCACCTCGTCGCGGTAGAGCAGCGCGCCGTCGGCCCACGCGCAGTTCATCGCGGGCACCTCGGCAAAGGCGAGGGCGCAGGCACGCAGGATGAAGTCGTTGAACGAGACCTTGCGGCCGCTCGACGCCTGGAGCTGGGCGCGAAAGGCCACGAGGGCCGTCATATCGGCGTCCATCGTGAGGTAGAAGTGCGGGATGGTGGCCTTGCTGAGGGTCATGCGCTGGGCGACTACGCGGCGCATGGCCGTGAGCGGCACGCGGCGGCGGCCCGCCACGGGCGCCTTCTCGACATCGGCCGCCATGATGCGCCCGTCGGCGCCGCTGCCCTTCACGCGCGTGAGGTCCACCCCGCGCTGATGGGCAATCTCCAACGCCGTGGGCGACACGCGCAGTTGCGCCACGCGTTCTGCGTAGGCGAGGACGTCTGCTTCGACGATGCGCCCATTCGGCCCGGAGCCGTGCAGCACCTGAAGCGGCACGCGCCTCTCGCCGGCGACGCGGCGGGCGCGGGGCGAGATGAACACGCGATCGGGAACGGGGGGCGCCGATGCCGCAAGAGGGGCCGCCGGCACCGGAGCGGGGGCAGGCACCGTGGCCGGCGCGACGGACGCGGGGCGCGGTTCGGCCGGCTTCGGGGCGGGAGCGGCGGCGGGCGCTTTGGCCGCGGCCGCGGCAGCCTGAGCCGTGGCCCGCGCCTGCTGCACCATTTCGTCGGTCACCGCATCGGCGGCGTCGCCGATCAGGGCGATGACGGCGTTGCAGGGCACCGTGTCGCCCTGGGCGTAGAGGAGCTTCTTCACGACGCCCGCGTAGAATGACTCGACCTCGAGGGCCGCCTTGTCGGTGTTGATCTCCAGGAGCACGTCGCCCTTCTGGACGTTGTCGCCCTCGCGGACGCGCCAGGCTTCGATGGAGGCCTCCTCCATCGTCTGGCCGAGCTTGGGCATGACGACTTCGCGGATCATCCGGAACTCCTCTTGGGATTCCACGCGCGGCCGCATCCTTCGCGGAAGGCCGCGCCGATGTGGGCCAGGATGTCGGGGGCCGTGAGGGCCTGCTCGCCGGTCCTCTCGACGGCCAGGTCGCCGGCGAGGCCGTGCAGGGTCACGCCGAGGTACGCCGCCGCATACGGCTCAAGGCCCTGCGCGAGCAGGCCCGCGAGCATGCCGGTGAGCACGTCTCCCGTGCCGCCGCTGGCCATGCCCGGGTTGCCCGACCAGCTCACGTACTGCCGATGCCCGTCGCTCACCACCGTGCGGTACCCTTTGAGGACCACGATGACGGCGTGCTCGCGCGCGAAGCCCACGGCCACTTCGCTGCGGTTCGCCTGTACGGCGCTCGTGGCCAGGCCGGTCAGGCGCGCCATTTCGCCCGGGTGCGGGGTGACGATGACGGGGGCCGAGGCGGCCTTGAGGACCTCGGGGCAGCCCTCGAGCGCGTTGAGGCCGTCGGCATCGAGCACCAGGGGCTTGCCCAGCGACCGGATCAGGGCGTGCACGAGTTTCCCGGTCGAACGGTGGCGGCCGATGCCCGGCCCGAGGGCCACCACATCGCACCGTCCGGCGAAGGCGAGGATCTCCGGCAGCGCGCCCAGGGCCAATGCGCCGCCCGGCACCTCGCGGAACGGGCGGGTCATGCAGGCGGTGAGCTTGGCCGCCACGGTGGGCAGGAGCGAGGCGGGCACGCCGAGCGTCACCAGGCCCGCCCCCGTGCGCAGGGCGGCCTCGGCGGCCAGGCAAGCGGCGCCGGCGAACCCCGTGGAGCCGGCCAACACCAGAACGTGGCCGAAGTGCCCCTTGTGGGCGTCCACGGGGCGGACGAGTCGCTCGATGTCCTGGCCGATGTCGAACACGGGTCGCTCCCCGCTCACGCGCCGGCGATGGCCGCGACGAACTTCTTCGCCGTCTCGGTGATGAGCGTGTAGTTGCCGCTGGCCAAGGCGTCCTTGCGGACGAGGTTGGAGCCGACGCCGAGGGCCACCGCGCCCGCCTTGAGCCACTCGGCGGCGTTCGCCACGTCCACGCCGCCCGTCGGCATGATCGGCACTTCGGGCAACGGGGCGCGGACCGCCTTCAGGTACGGGATCCCGCCCAGCTCGGCGGGGAAGAGCTTCACGCAGTCGGCGCCCGCGTGCCAGGCCGCGGCGATCTCCGTGGGGGTGAAGGCGCCGGGCATCACGGCCACATCGCGCTCGGCGCACAGGCGGATGACGTCGAAGTTCGTGTTCGGCGCGACAAGGTAGCGGGCGCCTGCGTCAATCGCCTCGGCGGCCCGCCGCGTGTCGGTGACGGTGCCCGCGCCCAGGATCACCTTGCCGGCATAGGCCCTCTTCACGGTCGCGATCACCTCGGGGGCCTTGGGCACGGTGAAGGTGATCTCGATGCAGCACACGCCGCCCTCGAGCAGCGCGTCCACCACGGGCCGTACCTGCTCGGCGCTGCTGCGCACGACGGCGACGATCCGGTGCTTGCGGACCCAGGTCATCACTTCGGTGCGCTGGGACACGGCGTGCTCCTTCCCGGGCTGGAGAGGTTGGTGTGGTTGATCAGCGAGGCCACGTAGCCCGCTCCGAAGCCGTTGTCAATGTTCACCACGCACACGCTGGAGGCGCAACTGTTGAGCATGGCGAGCAGCGCGGCCAGCCCGCCGAAGCTGGCGCCGTACCCGATGCTCGTGGGCACGGCGATGACGGGCCGCCGCGCCAGCCCGCCCACTACGCTGGCCAACGCGCCCTCCATGCCGGCCACCACGATCAGCACGTTGGCGTCGAACACGTGGTCGGCCCGCTGGAGCAGGCGATGGATGCCGGCGACGCCCACGTCGTAGAGCTTCTGCACGCGGTTGCCGAGCAGTTCGGCGGTGACGCGCGCCTCTTCGGCCACGGGGATGTCGCTGGTGCCGGCGCTGACGACCAGGATGCTGCCGGGCGGCAGTTCCTTGGGCTTGCGGCCGCACACGATGACGCGGGCGGTCTCGTGGTACTCCGCCTCGGGGCACACGGTGCGCACGGCCTCGAAGATGGCCGGCTCGGCCCGCGTGGCGAGCACCTCGCAACCCTCGGCGAGGAGGCGCTCGGCGATGCCGGCCACCTGCGCGGGCGTCTTGCCCGGGCAGAAGACGACCTCGGGCACCCCGCAGCGCAGGGCGCGGTGAGTGTCCACGTTGGCGAAGCCCAGGTCCTGGAACGGCAGCCGGCGGATGCGGTCGAGGGCCGCCTCGGGGTCCACCTGGCCAGCCTGGACCTGCGTCAGGAGTTCGCGGAGCGCCTGCACGTTCATCAGCCGGTCTTCCCTTTCCTGAGCGAGCGCGAGAAGGGGAGATAGGGGGTGGGGGCCACGTCGAGCCCGGCCTGCCGTCCCGCCGCGATAAGCTGGGCGCCGAGGCCGGCCACCATGGCCGCGTTGTCGGTGCACAGCGACGGCGGCGCAAAGCGGAACTTCAGGCCGACCTGGCCCGCTTCCTCGGCCAGGCGGGTGCGCAGGCGCGAGTTGCAGGCCACGCCTCCGCCGGCCACGAGCGTGGCCACGCCGCGCGAGAGGGCGGCCCGCACGCTTTTCTCGACCAGCACGTCCACCACGGCCTCCTGGAACGAGGCGGCGACGTCGGCCACCCTCTCGGCCGCGAGCGGCGTTTCGCCGCGGCCGCGCACGTTCTGGCCGTAGCACTGGTAGAGCACGGCGGTCTTGAGGCCGCTGAAGCTGAAGTCGAACGAGCCGGGCCCGAGCCTCGTGCGGGGAAAGGCCACGGCCCTGGGGTTGCCGCCCCTGGCCGCCCGGTCAATGGCGGGCCCGCCGGGGTAGGCGAGGCCGAGCACGGAGGCGGCCTTGTCGAATGCCTCGCCGGCCGCATCGTCGGTGGTCGTGCCGATCACGTCGGTGTCGATCGGGCTCTCGGCGTGGAGCAGGATCGTGTGGCCTCCGGAGGCGATGAGGCCGACGAGCGGGTACTCGAGCGGTTCCGCGAGAGCGGGCGCATAGAGATGGGCCTCGAGGTGGTTCACGGCGGCGAGCGGCACGCCGAGGAGCCAGCTCAGCGTCTTCGCGGCCGCCACGCCGATCAGCAGCGCGCCGATCAGGCCGGGGCAGGTGGTCACCGCCACCGCGTCGAGCGAGTCGAGGGCGGCCCCCGCGCGCTGGAGGGCCTGTTCGATGGTGGGCACGACGGCCTCCACGTGCGCCCGGCAGGCAATCTCGGGCACCACGCCGCCGTACTTCGCGTGCAGGTGCTCCTGGGAGGCGACGACGCTGCTCAACACGCGCGTACCGTCCTCGACTACTGCCGCCGCCGTCTCGTCGCAGGACGTTTCGATGCCGAGGACACGCATGGGGGAACCTGACGCCTGGAGACCCTGGGGTGGCAGCCGCGGGAACGCGCGGGCCAGCCCACGGAATCCGCGCCCGGCGAGCGGGCGGCAGACTCAGACATTGTCTCAGCGCTTCTGGACGACCATGATCGCCTTCAGCGCATCCACGGCCCGCACGAGGGCGGTATCCACGAATTCCTTCTTCTCGCCCTCCTTGCGGACGTCGGGCCTTATCTCGCCCTCCTCGAGGGGAGGTTGGACTTCGGGCTTGGGCGGCTTCGCGCCGTTGCTCGACTCACTCACCCGCTCGTCGCGGAAGTGCTCGCTCAGGCCGAGCTCGTCTTCCATCGTCATCTTCACCTCGAGGTCGGGGTGGATGCCCCAGGGTTCGTTCTCCTTGGCGTCAATCTCGCGGTGGATCAGGCGGCCGGCCGGCGTGTAGTAGCGGGCCGTGGTGAGGCGGAGCTTGCAGCCGCCCTCGAGCGACAGGATGCTCTGCACCGAGGCCTTGCCGTAGGAGCGCTGGCCGACGATGATCCCGCGATGGTGGTCCTGGATGGCGCCTGCCACGATCTCGGAGCCGCTGGCGCTGAAGTTCGACACCAGCACCGCCAGGGGGAAGTTCGGGAAGGTGCCCTCCTTCTGCGCGTCGAACTGGTGCGACGTGTCGGGGCTACGCCCCTTGGTGGACACAATGATGCCCTTCTCGATGAAGAGGTCGGCCACACCCACGGCGCTGTCGAGGAGGCCGCCCGGGTTGCGCCGCAGGTCCAGCACCAGGGCCTGCATCCCATCGGCCAGCAGCTTCTTCACCGCCTGGGTCAGCTCGTCCACTGTCGTGCGCTGGAAGTTGTTGATGCGCACGTAGGCGACCTTCGCCCCAGGGTCCACCATCCGCGCGGCGCGGACGCTCTTGACCTTGATGATGTCGCGCGTGATCGTGAGCGTTTCGCGCTTGCCCGTGAGCTGGTGCACCACGGCGATGGTGACCTTGGTGCCCGGCTTGCCGCGCAGGCGCTTGACGGCGTCCATCAGGGTCATGTTGTACGTGTTGTGTCCCTCGATCTCCACGATGCGGTCGCCGGGCAGCACGCCCGCCTTCATGGCCGGCGTGTCCTCGAGCGGCGTGATCACGGTGAGGATGCGGTTCTGGTCAACGGTGATCTCGATGCCCAGGCCGCCGAACTCCCCCTCGGTGTCCACCTCGAGTTGTTCGACGTCCTCGCGGGTCATGAACTGGCTGTAGGGGTCGAGCTCGGCGAGCATGCCCTTGAAGGCGCCGTAGAAGAGCTTCGAGTCGTCCACCGGCACCACATAGTTGCGCTTCACCTGCTCGAGCACGGTGACAAAAGTCTTGAAGTTCGCGTAACTTTCCTCGCGCTTCTCAGCGCCCGGCGCCACCTTGAGAACGAGAAGGAACGCAACCAGCACAAGCAGGACGATTTCACGCGCGCGCATTCGGGCGCTCCTGATTCCCGGCGGATAGCTGCCCAGCCGTGTCCCACGGCTGCCGCCTGGTGTACATGGGAAGGCCGGCGGCCAACGGTGGCCGCCCTGCCTCATTATATGAGGTTGCGTGCGGGCGGTCAAGGTTCGCGCAGAGCAGGCGCGTCTGAATCTCCGGATTCGTGTCGAGGGCTGAACGGCGCTGTGGCCCCCGGCTGCACGATCCCGTGCAGCCGGCTGCACGGCTTCGGCCGGCAGGCAGGGGACAGAGCCACGGGCGCGGTGGGGGTCCGTCCGCCTAACGTGCTGTAGTGCAAGTGGTTGCGGCGGATCGGCTTCTGCATGGCCATCGGTGGCACACGGGTTGCTTATTACCCTTGCGTCAACTCTGGGGAGATTGACAAGTCGGCGTCAGAGACAACAGGAGGAGGGCGTGAAACGGTTGTTACCACGCCGTGCCGCCCGTCCCCTCCCGTGGCGTGGGTAGCAATCGCTTGCCACTCTTGTTGTCACAACGCCGACCTCGACAAGGCGAAAGGATCGCTGCTCGTGAGTGGTCCTTTCGCCTTCTATTATGGACCTCTCTCGCCACCAGTTGCGTGCCCGTGGCCAATCCGTTAGAATCCCAAGCGGGAGGCAGACTTCAAGGCCAACTGGAAGCCGCTTGCATGCTGGACGCTGAGGCGATTCGGGCATCGCTGAACGACGGATGGGCTCGGGCCGAGTTGCGGGTGCTGGGCAGCGTGAGTTCCACCAGCGACATCGCGTGGGCCTGGGCCGATGCAGGGTGCGCCGAGGGCACCGCGGTGTTCGCCGAGGAACAGGTGCAGGGCCGCGGCCGGTTCGGCAGGGCCTGGCTGAGCCCCAGGGGCCGGGGGCTCCTGATGTCGTTCGTGCTCCGGCCCGAGACGGGCGATATCGGCCCCGCGCACATCACCGCGCTGGCCGCCGTGGCCGTGGCTGAGGCCATCGAGGCCGAGGCGGGCCTTGCAGCGGGCATCCGTTGGCCGAACGATGTGGTGATCGCCGGCCGCAAGGTGGCCGGCATCCTCACGGAGTGTCGCGGCGCCAGGGTGGCCCCCTGTGTCGTGGGCATCGGCATCAACGTGAACACGCAACGTGGCGAACTCCCCGCGGAGATCCGCCCAACGGCCACCAGCCTGGCGATCGAGGCCGGCAGGCCGTTCGCCCGCGAGGCGCTGGCGGGCGCTGTGCTGAGCCGCGTCGGCCGGCACTACCGCGAGGCGCTGGCGGGGCGCTGGGCCGGCGTCGCGGAGCAATGGGCGCGGCGGGCCGCCCTGCTGGGGCAGGCGGTCCGCGTGCAGACGCAGCGCGGCCGCCACGAGGGGCGCCTGGTCGCCAGCGACCCCCTGCTGGGCGTTGAGCTCGAATTCCCCGGCGGCGAACGCCGGGCCTTCCGGGCCGAGGAGGCCCTCCGCGTGATGCCGCTGCGCGGAGGCGCGGACTCGGATTGAAGGAGTGAGGCATGCTCCACGCCGTCATCATGGCGGGCGGCAGCGGCAAGCGTTTCTGGCCCGAGAGCCGGCGCAACCGCCCCAAGCAGGTGCTGCCCATCGTGGGCAGCCGCCCGATGATCGCCGAGACGCTGCGGCGCCTCGAGGGCCTGGTGCCCGTCGAGCGCACGACCATCGTCACCCACGAGTCGCAGGCGGCCCCGATCCTCAAGTGCCTGGGCGTGGGGCCGCTGCCGCGCGTCCTCGCCGAGCCGTTCGGGCGCGACACCGCCGCCTGCATCGGGCTGGCCGCAGTGCACGTGCAGCGCGACGACCCCGACGGGATCATGCTCGCCATGCCGGCCGACCAGGTGATCGAGCCGGCCGCCCGGTTCCGCGAAGTGATGCTCGCGGCGGCCGAGGTGGCGGCGGAGCGGGGCACCCTCGTCACCTGCGGCATCCGGCCGCGGCACCCCGCCACCGGCTATGGCTACATCCATCGCGGGGCGCGTGTGGCCGAGGCCCGCGGCGTTCCGGTCTACGAGGTCCAGCGTTTCCGCGAGAAGCCGGCCCTGGCCGTGGCCGAGGAGTACCTGGCCTCGGGCGATTACTACTGGAACAGCGGCATTTTCTGCTGGCGCGCGGGCACGATCCTGGACGCCTTGAGGCGCTTCACCCCCCGGCTGCACGCGGCCCTCGAGCGCATCGGCGGCGCCATCGCCACCCCCAACGCCGCCACTGTGTTGCGCGAGGCGTATGAGCCCCTCGAACGCATCTCCATTGACTACGCGGTGCTCGAGCGCGCCGAGGAGATTCGCGTGGTCGAGGCCGACTTTGCGTGGGCGGACGTTGGCTCGTGGGACTCCGTCCTCCGGCTCCGCGGCGCGGAGGCCGATGAGAACGGCAATATCCTCTCGGGCTGCTGCGAGGTCATCGACGTGTCCAACTCGCTCATCCTTGGCGATGGCGACCACCTGCTCGGCGTCGTGGGTGTCGAGGACATTGTGATCGTCCGAACGCCCGACGCCACGCTCGTCTGCTCGCGGCGCCGCGCCGAGGAGGTGAAGCAGCTCGTGGACGCCATCGAGAGGAAGCATCTCACCCGCTATCTCTAGGGGCCCGCGCGTGCGCGTTCTGGGGATCGACTACGGCGACCGGCGCATCGGCCTGGCCCTCGGCGACACCGACGTGGGGATCGCCATGGGCCTCCCCACGCTGGAGCGCCGCTCGGCCGGTGCCGACATCATCGAACCGCTTCGCCGCATCTGCCGCGAGCAGGGCGTCCGACGCATCGTCGTCGGGCTGCCCGTGAATATGGACGGCACGCAGGGCGAACGGGCGCGGCTGTCGCTGGCCTTCGCGCAGGGCTTGCGCACGGCTCTGGACATCGAGGTGGAGACCTTCGACGAGCGCCTCACCACGCGCCAGGCGGATCGCGCGATGCTCGAGGGGAACCTCTCGCGGAAGAAGCGGGAGGCCCGCGTGGACCGCCTGGCCGCGCAGCTTCTGCTTCAGAGCTATCTCGACGCTATGCGGGGGCCGAAGTAGCCCGCTCGGCCCGCGAGGCGGCCAGGAACGCCATCCCCAGCACCAGCGGCGCCAGCAGGCTCACCAGCGCCACGCGGTAGCCCGCCCAGTCGGCCATCGCCGCGAAGAGCGTGCAGCCGAACACCGAGAGCTTCTGCGTCACGCCGTAGAGGCCGAAGAACTCGCCCACCTGCTCGGGGGGCGCCACGTCGAGCACGAACTTGCGCCCCGCCACCCACACCCCGGCCAGCCCCCCGCTGCCGAAGACAAGGATCGTGGGGATCACCACCCACGGCTCGCGGGTCGCCGCGGCCACCACGATGCAGAGGCCCAGGCTGCCCGTGGCCGCCAGGAGCGCGCGCTTCGAGCCGAGGCGATCGGTGAGCCACCCCATGCCCATCCCGAGGATGAACGCGCTCACGCTCATCCCCACCAGCACGCCGAGCGACCCCTTCTCCGTGTAGCCGGCCCCCTTCATCAGATACGATCGCGTCCACATGATCAGCGCGTTCACCACGTCGGTACACAGGAAGTTGCCGACGAAGAAGCACAGCACGGGGCGGGCATGCCACAGCCGCCGCAGCGTGTGGCCCAGGCCGCGGAACCGCTCGGCCACCATCTGCCGCGTCACGCGCGCCCGGTCGGCGGGCGGCGAGGCGTGCACGAAGAGGAAGACCGGCAGCGAGCTCGCGAAGAACGCCACACCTGCGACGAGGAACGCGGTGCGCATCGCGCCCGTGGCGCCTACGGCGAACTGCGCGATGGGCAGGGCGATGACCACGCCCAGATAGCCCAGCCCCACGCCGAGACCCGACACGCGCCCCTGGCGCTCGGGCGAAGCCACGACGGGCAGCAGGCAATCGTAGAAGACGAGCGACGCCTGGTAGGCGAGGTTGGCGACGCCGAAGCACGCGAGTGCGGCCACCAGGACCAGGCCCGGCGCGGGCGAGCCGGCCGCCGCGTCGTAGAGCCGGTCGTTCGCCGCCACGCCAATCGCTGCCGCCGCCCCGCAGCACGCGAGGGTGAACCAGAACAGGTAGCGCTTCGCCCGCCCCGTGCGGTCGGCCACGGCCCCTGCGATGGGCACGAACAGCCCGGCGACGATCATGGAAACCGTCTGCGCGATGCCCGTGTAGAGGTCGCGCCCCGCCAGCCTGGCCATGAAGACGGGGAAGAACGCCGTCACCACCACCGCCGAGTAGATCGTGTTGGCGAAGTCGTACATCGCCCAACCGAAGATGGGCAAGGGGCGGTCCCTGTGGCAGGATTCAGTGGCCATCGAGCACAGCGCCTCATAGGGGGAGCCGGCCGAAGCGCCCGCTCAACAACCGGTCGGCAGCGGCGAGGACCTGGTCGGGCGTGATGCGCGTCATGCAACGGTGGTCGGTCGTGCACACCTTCTTCTGGCACGGGCCGCAGTCCACCTTCACCTGGACGATGATCTGCTTCTCCAGGTTCACGTTGGTGTAGAGGGGGCTGGTGGAGCCCATGATGCACACGACCGGCACGTCGAAGGCCACGGCGTAGTGGCGGGCGCCCGTGTCGTTGGTCACAAGCAGCGAGCAGCGGCGCACGAGCGGCTTGAGCACGTCCAGGTCCAGTTCGCCCGGCTCGGGCAGGACCGGCTTGTGCGCCATCGCGCCGGCGATCTTCTCGAGGATGGGCCGCTCGGCGGGCGAGCCGAAGAGGATGATGCGGAAGCCCCTGGCGGCCAGCGCATCGGCCACGACGGCGAAGCGGTCGGCGGGCCAGAGCTTGGAGGAGCCGAAGGCGCCGCCGGGGTTCATCCCGAGGAGGCGGGCGTCGGGGCCGACCTGGTGCCTGGCCAGCAGCGCGTCGCCGCGGGCCTGGCACTCGGACGTGATGAACAGCTCTTCGCGTTGGCTGAGGCCCTGGCAGCCGAGGTGCTGGCAGAGCGTGAGGTAGTAGTCCACCATGTTGCGGGGCACGAAGCGCCCCTTGCGGTCGCGCGGCGGGGCGATGGGCGCGCTGAGCAGCAGGCCGCGGCGCCGGCGGTCGTAGCCGATGCGGTGGCCCACGCCGCCCAGCCAGGCCTCGAGCGCCGTGCGGAACGAGTTGGGCAGGATCACGCCCAGATCGAAGCGGCCCGCCCGCAGCCGGCGTGTCAGCGCCCAGAAGCGGCCCAGGCCGCGGTCCTCGGTGGCGATCACCTCGTCGAACCAGGGCGATCCGGCGAGGACAGGCCTGACGTAGGGCCGCAGCACGACGGCCAGATGGGCGTCGGGGTAGTTCTCGCGGAGCGCGCGGAAGGTCGGCGTGGCCATCACCACGTCGCCCACCCAGTTGGGGGCGCGGACGACGATGCGTTGGGCTTCGACCTTCACGGGCAGAGGAGTTCCTCGACGAATCGGCAGAGGGTGTGGCCGGCCGCGGCGTGGCACTCCTGCACGGTGGGCGTGTCGGGGCCGGGGGCCTTGATACACACGTCGCACTGGTTCGCCATGGCGCCCCCCGTCGCGCCCGCGAAGCCGACGACGCGCATCCCGAGGCGCCTGGCCCTCTCGATAGCCTTGAGCACGTTGGGCGAGTCGCCGCTGGTGGAGTAAGCGAGCAGCACGTCGCCCTGGCGGCCGAGGCCCTCCACCTGGCGGGCAAAGATCGTCTCGAAGCCGTAGTCATTGGCCACGGCGGTCATCACCGAGGTGTCGGTGGTGAGTGCGACGGCGTGGAAAGCGGGGCGCTCGCGCCGGAAACGCCCGACCAGTTCGCCCGCGATGTGTTGGGCGTCGGCCGCGCTGCCGCCGTTGCCGCACAGCAGCACCTTGCCGCCCGAGCGCAGGCAGGCCGCCACGATCTCGACGGCCCGCGCGATGTCGCCCGCCGCCTGCTCGGCGAATCGCCTCTTGGCCTCGGCGCTGGCCAGAACGGCCTCGCGCACACGCTGCACCAGGTCGCTCATCTGTCGCTCCGTCCGTGGGCATCCAGGATCTTCCGCACGATGCGGCTGGTGGAGTGGTAGTGGGACATGGGGGCGCGTTCGATGCGGCCGCCGTAGCCCTCCACGATCTCCCATCCGACCACCTCCTCCTTGCTCTTGTAGTCGCCGCCCTTCACCAGGATGTCGGGCTGGAGGAGCTGGAGGAGCGGCCGCGGCGTGTCCTCGGGGAACACGGCCACGTAGTCCACGTGGTGCACCGCCGAGAGCAGTTCCACGCGTTCGGCCTCGGTGAGGACGGGGCGGCTGGGGCCTTTGAGGCGGCGGATCGACTCGTCGCTGTTCGTGGCCACGATCAGCACGTCGCCCAGGCTCTTCGAGTGGCGCAGCAGCGAGATGTGGTTGGCGTTGAGCAGGTCGAAGCAGCCGTTGGTGAAGACGATGGTGCGGCCCTGGCTCTTGAGGGTGCGGACGATCTGGGCGAGTTCCTCGCGGCTGCGCAGCTTGGTGGGCGCCGAGCCGCCGGCGCGCTCGAGGTCGGCCACCCGGTGCATCTCGGCCGCGATCTCCTCGCGCGACAGGGGCACCACGCCGATCTTGGCGACTTCCAGGCCGCCCGCGAGGTTGGCCGCCTCGACCGCCTCGTCCCAGGAGCCGCCGGCGCCGAGCACGAGGCCGAGCACGCTCAGCACCATGTCGCCCGCGCCGGTGATGTCGTACAGCTCTCGCGCCCTGGCAGGGAACTTGCGGGGCCTCTGGCCACCCCGGTAGAGGGCGATGCCGTCGCGGTCCATCGTCACCACACAGGCTTCGAGTTCGAGGCGGCGCAGCAGGCGGCGCCCGATTCTGTCCACCTCCGATCGTCCGACGTTCAGACCCGCGGCCTCGGCCGCCTCGACGAAGTTGGGTGAGATCGCCGAGCAGCCGCGGTAGCGGGCGGGGTCCACGCCCCGCGCGGGGTCCACGAGCACCCGTTTGCCGGCACGCCGGCATTGGGCGATGAGAGGCGCGAGGAGTTCGGGCGTGAGCACGCCCTTGTTATAGTCGGGCAGCAACACGATATCGGCCTGGCGCAGCGTGGGGCCGATGGCGGCCAGCAGCCGCTTCGCCGCGGGGCCGGGCAACGGCGAGGCGTCCTCGTGGTCCACCCGCAACACCTGCTGGCCGCGGGCGAGGAAGCGGGTCTTGACCGTGGTCGGGCGGTCGGCCAGGGGGACGATGGCTTCCAGGCGGACGCCGCGCTGCTGCATTCGCTCGCGCAGGCGGTCCGCCGCGGCATCGGCGCCCAGAGCGGTGGCGAAGGCCACGCGCGCGCCCAGCACGGCCAGGTTCACGGCCACGCTGCCCGCGCCGCCGCAGCGTTCCTCCTCGCGCTCCACCTTGAGCACCTGGATCGGGGCCTCGGGCGAGATGCGGTCCACGCTCCCCCACACGTAGCGGTCGAGCATGAGATCGCCCACGACCAGCACCCGTGGCTGGCCGATCGCGGCGAACTTGCGGGCAAGGTCGGGCGTCACTCGAGGTCACTCCCTTCCGATTCAGCGGCCCCGTCGTCGTCCTCGGGCGCTTCCGTTTCCGCCCCTGGGGCCTCCTCGGGCGGGCGTTTGCGCCAGCGCGAGTGGAGCCAGAACCACTGGTCGGGGTGCTTTCGGACGAACTCCTCGATTCGCTGGGTGAACATGGCCGTGTTGGCCACCACGTCGGCCTTGTGGTCCCCGGTGCGAATCAGCTCGAAGGGCGGGTCGCAATGGAAGCAGTGGAAGAGCCTGTGCCCCTCTCGGTACGTGTAGCCGGCCAGCACCGGCACGTCGAGCTTGAGGGCGAGGCTGGCCGGGCTGGGCACGGTGGAGGCCAGCTTGCCGAAGAAGGGCACGAAGACGCCGCCCTTGCGCTGATTCTGGTCAATCAGCATAGCCACACAGCCGCCGGCGCGCAAGTGGCTGAGCACCTGCCGCAGGGCCCCCTGGCGTCCGATGACCTTGAGGCCGCCCTCCTCGCGGAAGCGTCGGGCCCGCTCCTCGACGAGGCGGTTCGACAGGGTGCGTGCCACCACCAGGGCGGAGCCGGCCGCGTGGCCGAGGGCGCGGCCGGCCAGCTCCCAGTTGCCGAAGTGGCCGGTCACCACGATGGCGCCCTTGCCCCTGGCGAGGGCCGCCCGGAGATGCTCGGCCCCCTCGACCCGCGAGAAGTCGGTCAGCTTCATCTTCCGCAGGATCTTGGGCAGCATGAGGTCTTCGACAAAGTTGGTGCAGACGTTGCGGTAGACGCGGCGGACCAGCGCCCGCGCCTCCTCGGGGCTCAGCCCCAGGGCCCAGGCGGCGTTCTCTTCGGCCACGCGGCGGTGCCCGCGGTCGGCCAGCCGCGTGAGCGCGCCCAGGACGCGCCCCAGCCCCAGGTGCGCGCCGATCGGCAGCAAGCGCACGAGGCGCTCGACGCCGACCATGTACAGGTACTCGGCGTACTCGCGGACCCGGCTGCGGCGTTTGACCGGCATCGTGGCGGCCTCTCAATCGGCCCGCAGGGCGCGCTCGATGGCCTCGACCAGCAGGTCGCGCCCGCTCACCACGGCGAACTCCACGGCGAGCACGTGCAGGGCGGGCCCGCCCTGGGGAAAGGCGGCGATCTTCACCGCGTCCTTCTCCGTCGTCACCACGGCCTCCGCGCCCGCCCGCTCGGCCTGGCGGGCCAGGGCCTCCAGGTCCGCCGCGGTGTACAGGTGGTGGTCGCGGAAGGGCTCGTGGTGCAGCAGCTCGGCGCCCAAGGCCCTCAGGGTCCTGGGGAGTGCCTCGGGATTCCCCAGGGCGCTGAAGGCGAACACCTTGCGCCCCTGCACCCAGGCGAGCGGCCTCACCTCGCGCGTGCCGTGGCGGCGAAAGCTCACGGGGCGGTGCTCGGCCCGCACGATGGGACATCCGCGTGCCAGCTCGCGCACGCGGAGGGCCACGCTGTTCACCTCGGCCTCCGTGGCGAGGTCGCACCGGGTCAGCACCACCAGATCGGCGCGGCGGAGCGCCCGCACCGGCTCGCGCAGCAGGCCACGCGGCAGCAGATAGCCGTAGCCGAAGGGCAGCAGGGCATCCACCAGCACGATATCCAGGTCGCGCCCCAGCGCCACGTGCTGGAAGCCGTCGTCCAGCACCAGGCATTCGGCCCTGTGCTCGGCGATGGCGCGCAGGCCGCTGGCGTAGCGGTTGGCGCCGACCAGGTGGGGCACCTCGGGCAGGCGCTGGCGGAAGAGCAGCGTCTCGTCGCTCTCGCCGCCGCGGGCCTTCTGGCCGTAGCCACGGCTGAGGATGGCGACGCGGAGCCCGCGCTCCTGGAGCCACTGCCCCAGCCAGACCACAAACGGCGTCTTGCCCGTGCCGCCGGCGGTGAGGTTGCCCACGCTGATGACGCAGGCATCGAGGTCGCGGCACATCAGGAGGCCCCAGGCGTAGAGGGTTCTCCTCGCGGCGCAACCGAGGCCGTACGCCGCCGCGAGCACGCTCAGGCTCGCCCGGACCAATGCTCCGCCCAGCCCGCCGCGGCGGCCACTGACGTAATCCAGGTAACGAGCGAGGGATTTCGACATAGATTTCCTACCGGCCCGGGGTATTCTAGCAGGGCCTCGCCGTGCCTGTCAAAAGGCGGCGCGGAGCGTCCGGAGGCTGAATTGATTTGACTTCCGGCCTTGTGAGCCCTATACTTGAGGCTTTGAAGAGGGCGAGGCTTCGAGCCGAAGCCGCGCCCTCTTCCTGTTTAGGCCAGGTGGGTGCGATGGACGTCAAGGCCCCTCTCGGCACCGAGGACATCCTGCCCGAGCAGGTCGTCGCGTGGCAGCGCGTCGAGGCCGCGGCCCGCGCGCTCTTCGCCCGCTACGGCTACGGCGAGATCCGCACCCCCATTTTCGAGTCCACCCGCCTCTTCGTCCGCTCCATCGGCGAGGCGACCGACATCGTCGAGAAGGAGATGTATACGCTGGGCGAGGGAGCGGACAGCCTGACGCTGCGCCCCGAGGCCACGGCGCCGGTCGTGCGTGCGTACCTTGAGCACAACCTCCACAAGACCCGGGCGTTCCAGAAGCTCTACTACATCGGCCCGATGTTCCGCCACGAGCGCCCGCAGGCGGGACGCAAGCGCCAGTTCCACCAGATCGGCGTCGAGGCCATCGGCGGCGCCGACCCGCTGCTCGACGCCGAGGTGATCGCGCTGGCCTGCCACCTCTTTGACGACCTGGGCGTCGCCGGCTACCGCGTGCGCCTCAACGCCATCGGCACGCCGGCCTCGCGCGGCGGCTACCGCGACCTCATCAGGGCCGAGCTGTCGGCCCAACAGGACAAGCTCTGCCCCGACTGCCGCCGCCGCCTCGACCGCAACGTGTTCCGCGTGCTCGACTGCAAGAACGCGGGCTGCGTCGGCATCAGCCGCCGCCTGCCCCGCATCCTCGACCATCTGCCGCCGGAGGAGCGAGCGCACTTCGACCGCGCGGCCGAGGCCCTGCGCTCGGCGCACGTCCCGTTCGAGGCCGACCCGTTCCTGGTGCGCGGCTTCGACTACTATACGGGCGTGGTCTTCGAGATCACCCACGGCGCGCTGGGGGCGCAGGACGCGCTCTGCGGCGGCGGGCGCTACGACAACCTGATCGCCGACCTCGGCGGCCCGCCCCTGGGTGCGGTGGGCTTCGCCATAGGCTTCGAGCGGCTGCTCATGGCGCTCCAGGCCGTGGCCGCGCCCGCGGCGGCGCCGGCCCTCGACCTCTACGTGGCCACGATGGGCGCGGCCGCGCGCCTCGCGGCGTTCGGTTACGTGACCGCTGTGCGGCGCGCGGGCCTGGCCGCCGACACCGACTACGAGGGCCGTGGCCTCAAAGCCCAGATGCGCACCGCCAATAAGCTGGGCGCCCGGTTCGTCGTCGTCCTCGGCGACAACGAGCTGGCCGGCGGCCTCCTCAAGCTCAAGCACATGGCCAGCGGCGCCGAGACCGAGGTCTGCGGCGTCGAGGCCATCCTCCATGCCATCCGTGAACACTCGGGCCAGGGGGCCGGCGGGGTGGAACTGAACCCGTGATGCGTGATGCGTGAGGAGAGAGGGCAGGAACCCTCTCTCCTCGGCTGCTCACACGTCACGTTTCACGCATCGCGCGTCAAGCCCCCGATACGCCACCACCGTTCAGAAAGGGCATCCGCCAGTGAGTCTCAAGCGCACCCACACCTGCGGCGAGTTGCGCGCCGAGCACGTCGGCCAGGCCGTCACCCTCTGCGGCTGGGTCCACAGCAGCCGCGACCACGGCGGCGTCATCTTCATTGACCTGCGCGACCGCTACGGCATGACCCAGGTGGTCTTCAACCCCACCCACCGCAAGGCCGCGCACGACGCCGCCGAGCGCTTCCGCTCGGAATGGGTCATCGCCGTCCACGGCACCGTCCACCACCGCCCCCAAGGCATGGTCAACCCCAGGATGGCCACAGGCGAGATCGAGGTCCATGCCGACGAGGTCGAGCTGCTCAACGAGGCCCAGACGCCCCCCTTCGAGATTGACGACACCATCGAGATCGCCCCCGAGACGCGCCTGCGCTACCGCTACCTGGACCTCCGACGGCCCGCCCGCCAGCAGGCGCTCATCTTCCGCAGCGACCTCTTCCGCCTCATCCGCAACTACTTCGCCGAGCGGCGGTTCGTGGACGTGGAGACCCCCCTCCTCACCAAGAGCACGCCCGAGGGCGCCCGCGACTACCTGGTGCCCAGCCGCGTGAACCCCGGCCACTTCTACGCCCTGCCCCAATCGCCGCAGCTCTTCAAGCAGATCCTCATGGTCGCCGGCCTCGACCGCTACGTGCAGATCGCCAAGTGCCTGCGCGACGAGGACCTGCGCGCCGACCGCCAGCCCGAGTTCACCCAGCTCGACGTCGAAATGTCCTTCATTGACGAAGAGGACATCCACCGCCTGATCGACGGCCTGCTCGCCGAAATCATGCACAAGATGCTCGGCCGCACCCTCGAGACCCCCATCCGCCGCCTCACCTGGCAGCAGGCCATGGACCGCTACGGCACCGACAAGCCCGACCTGCGCTTCGGAATGGAGTTCGTGGACATCGCGGACATTGCCGCGGCCAGCCAGTTCCGCGTCTTCAGCGAGGCCATCAAGAGCGGCGGCCAGGTGCGCGGCTTCAACGCCAAGGGCGGCGCCAAGTACACCCGCAGCCAGCTCGACCGCGAGCTGCCCGAATGGCTCGCCCAGTTCGGAGCCAAGGGCCTGGCCTGGATCAAGGTGGACGAGACCGGCGCCCTGGCCTCCTCCATCGCCAAGTTCTTCAGCGACGACCAGAAGGCCGCTCTTCGGCAGGCGATGGATGCCCAGCCCGGCGACCTGTTGGTCTTCGTGGCCGGCCCACCGGCCGTCGTGGCCACGGCGCTCGACGAGCTGCGGCGCCGCATGGCTCGCGACCTCGGCCTCATCCCGCCCGACGCCTTCGCCTTCTGCTGGGTCACCGACTTCCCGCTCTTCGAGTGGAACGCCGACGAGAAGCGCCCCGACCCGCGCCACCACCCCTTCACCTCGCCGCACCCGGAGGACCTGGCGTTCCTGGAGGCCCGGCCGCTCGACGTGCGCGCCCGCGCCTACGACATCGTGCTCAACGGCACCGAGATCGGCGGCGGCAGCATTCGTATCCACCGCTGCGACGTCCAGCAGCGCGTCTTCCGCCTCCTCAACATCGGCGACGAGGAGGCTCGCGGCAAGTTCGGCTTCCTCCTGGACGCGCTGGCCTACGGCGCCCCGCCCCACGGCGGCATCGCCCTGGGCCTCGACCGCATCGCCGCCCTCCTCCTGGGCTACGACAGCATCCGCGAGGTCATCGCCTTCCCCAAGACCCAGCGCGCCATGGACCCCATGAGCGGCGCCCCCTCGACCGTGAGCGACAAGCAGCTTGCGGAGCTTGGCATTCGCGTGGTGGTGTGAGAATCGCTGTCACCCCAAATAACACCGAGCCCGGAAGCATCAGGCTTCCGGGCTCGGTTCACTATTGGTCCCGCGCGCAGCCATGCACGCACTACATCTTCACCGGCCGCGAGTTGGCCTTGGCGCTCTTGACGGCGGCCTCGATGAACTTCATATGCTTCACGCCGTCGTGGATGTTGGCGTACCTCGAGCCGTCGCACTGGAACGGCTGGCCGTCGTTGTAGAGCCGGACGTCCTTCTCGAACTCACGGTGGAGCCGGGCGAAGGCGTCGTGGAAGGCCTCCACGTGGCCGCTGGGGATCGTGGTCTCCTTGAGCAGGTCGGCCGGCACCTCGCCCAGGAAGTCGTCCTGCGCGGGCACGGCGGCCCGCCAGTACGCGCGCTCGACGCCGCTCGGCAGGCGCAGGGTGACCAACTCGGCGTCCTCCTGGCGCCACACGAGGCTGCCCTTCTCGCAGTTGACCTCGATGCCCAGGTCGTTCTTGTGGCCGATGGCGATCTGGCTGGCGCGAATCATCGCCTTGCCGCCGTTGGACAGCTCGCAGTAGGTGGTGAAATGGTCGTCGAGCTGGCGGCCCTTGAGGAACGTCTCGATCATGCCGCGCACGCTCACCACCTCGAGGCCGGTGACGAAGCGGAGCTGCATGAAGGCGTGGGTGCCGATGTCGCCGCCGCAGCAGCTCGCGCCGGCGCGCTTCGGGTCGGTGCGCCACGAGGCCTGCTGCTGGCCGGTCGTCTCGAGCCGGGTGGCGAGCCAGCCCTGGAGGTAATAGCTGTCCGCCCACCGCACGGCGCCCAGCTTGCCGCTCGTGATGATCCAGCGGCTGAACCAGCTCGACCAGTGGCCGATGTAGGTGTGGGCGATGCCGAAGGGCACCTTGTACTTTTCCACGGCGGCGGCGAGTTGCATGGCCTGCTTGGCCGTGATCGTGATCGGCTTCTCGCAGAAGACCGGGATGCCGGCCTTGATCAGCTTCATCGCGGGGTCGAAGTGCACGAAGTTCGGCGTCACGATCAGGGCGTAGTCCATCCGCTCGCCCAGGGGGAGCCTCTTCTGCTCGTCAATCATCTCGTCGTAGCTGGCATAGCCCTTGATGGGATAGGGCCACTCGGCGGCGAACTTCATCGCCAGATCGGGCTTCTCGTGCAGCGCGCCGCACACCACGCGGCGGGTGCCGTCGAAGTGGATCGCCTTCTGGTGCGGATTCACGATGAAGGCGCCCCCGCCCCCGCCCACCAGCCCCACATTGAGCACTCTCTTCGACATCGCTCGGTCCTCCGTCAAAGGGGTTGAGCCACGGAGCGCCCTCGATGCGCGCCGCCGTCGCGCCCGATTGTAGCATGGCGCGAGCCTTTGTCAACCCGCAATCGCGCCTGGATGTGCCCATAGTCTGTTCTCCGTCATAGTAGGGGGTGGTGTCGCAGCAAGTGGGCGATTCCCTTGAGGATACGGTAGAAGAGGAACTGGGCTGGTTCGGGTGGGCTGGTTCGGGGGGCTGGTTCGGGGGCCACCATGGGCTGGTTCGGGGGCCACCATACTTGATTGGGGGGCTGGTTCGGGGGCCACCATACTTGATTGAGGGCGTGTCTGCCGCGGACTCTGCGGCGGGCGTGAGGCGTTTGGGAGAAGGAAACTGCGGCGTGATCTCTTGCTTCCGAGTCGGTCTTCCAGTCAGGCATGGTGTTTCCTGAGTTCGCCCCGAACTCGCCGTCAACCTCGATTGCCCGGCAGCCCGCTTGACGCGCAGGGGGCCTGCGGGTATCCTCTTTCAGGGAGCCGGCGAAGGGGACCCCATCGTGGATCAGGCGCTGCCCACTCTCGTGATGGCCCAACGCTCTCCCCTGCCCTTCATGGGCGTGTCGCTGCGCAAGCGGTCGGCGTTCTACACGCAGCTCGCGCGGATGCTGAACGCGGGGATCGGGGTCCAGCGCTGCCTCACGCTGCTGGCCGGCCAGGGCGGCTCGCGGCGCCTGTCGCGGGCGGCCGGGGCCATGGCCGAGCACGTGGGCGCAGGCAACCCCCTGGCCGCGGCCTTCGCCCGCCATCCGAACCTCTTCCCCGCCAACGAGGTGCGCGTGATCGAGGGCGCGGGGCTTGCCGGCCGCGAGCCCGAGGCGATGCTGCACATCGCGCAACTGCTCGACCGCCTCGCCCTCGCGCGCTCCAAGGTGGTCTCCGGGCTGATCTACCCCGTGTGCTGCCTGCTGGCCGCGTTCGTGGCGCTGCCGCTGGCCATCGCCTACGTGCTCGGGGGCGCCGACGCCGCGCTCAAGCTGCTCCTGGGGCAGCTCGCTTCGGCCGGCACCTTCGCCGCCATCGCGATCGCGGTCTACGTCGCCTTCCGCTCGATCCCCGACGGCTCGGCGCTGAAAACTGCCGTTCACGCCGTCGCCCTGCGCGTGCCGCTCTTCGGCAAACAGTTCCGCCGCCTGGCCCTGGCCCGGTTCGCCGACACGTTCCAGAGCCTGTACGGGGCCGGGGTGATGCTGCCCGAGGCGATGGCGCGCGCCGCGATGGCCTGCGGCAATGTGCACCTCGGGGGGCGCATCCTGCGGGCGACGCCGCAGGTGGCCGACGGCGGCTCCGTGGCCGAGGCGCTGGCCCAGACAGGGGCCATCCCGCTCATCGGCTTCAACCTGCTGCAAACCGGCGAGGTCTCGGGCAAGCTCGACGCCTCGCTCCAGAAGTTCGCGCAGTACCAACACGAGGATCTCGAGATCGGCATCGAGCGCCTGGCGAGAATCCTGCCCATGATCGCCCTGTTCCTGATGATCCTCATTCTCGCGTCCGCCGTGCTCTCGGCCTGGGGCGCGTACATCGGGAGCATGACACGCTTGACGGGGGGCTGAATGCCGCGGCAGCGTCTCTGGTTCCTCGTCGGCCCCACGGCCAGCGGCAAGACGGCGGCCGGCATCGAGGTCGCCCTCCGGATCGGCGCCGAGATCCTCTCGCTCGATTCGATGTCGCTCTATCGCGGCATGGACATCGGCACGGCGAAGCCCTCCTCCGCCGAGCGCGCGCGGGTGCCGCATCACCTGATTGACCTGGCCGAGCCGCACGAGGCGTTCAGCACGGGACGCTATCTTGAGGCGGCTGAGGCGGCCATCGCCGACGTTGCTGCGCGCGGCAGGCGGCCGCTCTTCGTGGGCGGCACAGCGCTGTATCTCAAGGCCCTCACCGAGGGCCTCTTCCAAGGCCCGGCGGCCGACTGGGAACTGCGCCACCGCCTGATCGCCGAAGCCGAGGCGAAGGGCGCGGCCGCACTCCACCAGCGCCTCCAGGCGGTTGACCCGGCCGCCGCCAGCCGAATCCATCCCAACGACGTGCGGCGCATCGTTCGGGCGCTCGAGGTCCACGAGGCCACCGGCCGCCCGATCTCGGAGCAGCAGACCCAGTTTGGCAGCCCCTCGCCGCGCTTCGAGTGCGTGTTGGCCGGGATTCGCCGCGAGCGCGCGGATCTCCGCGACCGGATCAACCGCCGCGTGGACGCAATGTTTGCCGCGGGCCTGGTCGAGGAGGTCAGGGCGCTGCTGGCCCATCCCGGGGGGATCAGCCACTCGGCGGCCCAGTTCGTGGGCTATCGCGAGGTCATCGCGCACCTTCGTGGCCAGCTCCCCCTTGCCGAGACCATCGAGCGGGTGAAGACGCGCACCCGCCAGTTCGCCAAGCGTCAGGGCACCTGGTTCCGACGCTTCCCACAGATTCGCTGGGTGGATGCCAGCCCCGCAGACGGCCCAGCGGCCCTGGCCGGCAAGGTGCTTGCTGCGTTCCAACCCGGCTGAGGCCACATGTCCATATGCACCAAGATATTGCGTCGCTGGCTAAAAACCGCCGCAAATGCCCCTAGCCCAAGTTCGTCAGTTCGGGGGCCGGAAGGCCGCGATTTGGCGATTCTCGGCCTTCCGGATCAAAAGTCTAGACTACATGGCCGATCAAGTTGTTGAGCCGGCCCAAGCCACTTCGGCCGGCCCAGGCGCTCCGGGAGCACCAGGCCCAGCCGATCAAGGAGGGCCTGCT
>Ga0209381_1000242_pt1 | contig 149828 bp, 131 predicted proteins | sample DewCreD2012metaG_FD_184111 | JGI IMG/M metagenome (GOLD analysis project Ga0209381, IMG submission 184111) | Hot spring sediment bacterial and archeal communities from British Columbia, Canada, to study Microbial Dark Matter (Phase II) - Dewar... ...
CCATTTTTCTTCGTCCTTTTCGAACCACAGTAAAAGCAAATTTTTTATTCATGACATTCAAATTCCCCAAAGTTCGATATTTATTGGTGTTAAACACTATGTCAGCCTGAAATATGTCCATTAAGCCAAAAATTAATGAAAAAATGCCGCCCTAAAGCGGCATTAATTATGGATAACTATCGGTTTTTTTCGCTAAACTCCCGTCCTAACCGTAGTGCCTTAAGGTTAAGCTGAACCACATCGTCGCCCTTTCTACCAAAAAGCAGGCGAATTCCTTCCTCTATCCTTTCAAAAGGTATATCTAGAAATAGCGATGCAGCACCAAGCATTACTATGTTTGAAGCCTTAGTTGAGCCTGCTTCTTTAGCAATAGCATCGGCATCAATAGCAATGTGGTTCTTCACAGCCTTTATTTTGGATAGGATATCGTCGATATTGGGATAATCGGGAATGTTTTTAAAGGGGGTAACATTGGTTACCAACCAGCCTGTTTGTGCCAAGAAAGGTAAATACCTGAGACCCTCCATGGGCTCAACAGAAATAATCATATCGGCTTTGCCAGCCGGAATGAGGTCGGAGGCAATTGGCTTATCGGATATTCGAAGGTGCGACTGTACGTCGCCGCCACGTTGGCTCATACCGTGCACCTCGGATTGTTTGATGTAGAGATTGCTGTTTACGGCGGCAAGTCCAATGGCTGCTGCAATTGAAAGTATTCCCTGTCCGCCTACGCCTGCAAGTATTATGTCGTTTTTCATGATCGAAGTCGTTTTATGTTACTCATTAGTCTCTTTCTTCTCAGCCTTTTTGCGTCGGGCAAAGGTCTGGATACATTCACGCTGAGGAATAATAACCGAAACGCCATTGTAAGCCAGCTCTTCTTTAATAATTTTCACGTTTTCCTCGTGATTTTTCTTTAAGGGGGTAACAACCCTGATGTGGTCGGGGTGTACGCCAATACCTTTGCATATTTCAACAATTCGTCCGGTGGCCGAAGAGTGCTGGCCCCCTGTCATTCCGGTTGTTGAGTTGTCCGATATAATAACTGTGATAGGCGAGTTCTCAACAACAGCGTCCAAAAGGCCGGTCATTCCGCTATGTGTAAATGTTGAATCGCCAATAACAGCAACAGCTGGAACAAGACCTGCATCGGCAGCGCCTTTAGCCATGGTAATGGAGGCTCCCATATCAACACAGGAGTTTATGGCATTGAATGGGGGCAACGCCCCTAAGGTGTAGCAACCAATGTCGGAGAAAACCCTACCCGTTCCGTATTCCTTTAATGCCTCATTCAAATCCTCATAAACATCTCTATGCCCACAACCCTGACAGAGTGATGGTGGACGGTTTTTCACAACCTCAGGCACAGGCTGACCCTCGGTAACCGTTAACCCTAGTGCTTTGGCAACAATGTTGGGGTTTAACTCGCCGTCGCGGGGTAATGTTCCGTCTAAGCGCCCATGAATGGTTTTACCAATGTTTAGGAAACCTTTTATCATTTCTTCAACAAGGGGATATCCTTCTTCAAGTATCAAAAGCTTTTCGCAACTGTTATAAAGGTCGGTAACTTGCTTGCGTGGTATTGGGTATTGGCAAATTTTAAGAACAGGAAAGGGACATTTGTGGTCAGGAAAATTCTCAATAAGGTAATTATAGGCAATGCCAGTGGTTATTATACCTAAGCTTTTATCATTTCCCTCAATCAATTGGTTATAGGTTGATTTTTCCGATTCTAACTCCATGGCCGACTGGGAAACCAGCAGTTTTTTGTAGTTCTTGCGAGCAATGGCGGGAAGCAGAACAAACTGGCGTGGATCTGATGGCAGTCGGAGTTGATTTTGGGATCGTGACTCGCGACGCTGAACCCCGGCTCTTGAGTGAGCCATGCGTGTTGTAATACGCATTAGAACTGGAACGTTAAGTTTTTCCGACAGTTCAAACCCGAAGTATGCCATATCGTAGGCTTCCTGCTGGTTCGATGGTTCCAGAATAGGAATCATTGAGAACTTCCCGTAAAAGCGTGAATCCTGCTCATTTTGTGAGGAGTGCATCGATGGGTCATCGGCTGAAACTACAATTAGCCCACCGTTTACCCCGGTTATGGAGGCATTAATAAAAGCATCGGCGGCTACGTTAAGCCCAACATGCTTAAAACATACCATGGCTCTTTTGCCGGCATACGACATTCCAATGGCTGCCTCCATGGCAGTTTTCTCGTTAGCAGACCATTGCCTGTGGATATTCAGCTCCGCAGCTTGCTTTGAGCCCTGAACATACTCCATTATTTCGGTTGATGGAGTGCCCGGGTATGCGTATATTCCTGAAAGCCCACCATCAATTGCGCCTTGCGCTATCGCCTCGTCGCCTAATAGTAGTAACTTGCTGTAATTCATATTGTCAATGTATTTCTTTTTGTTTTATTTGGGTTGAATTTTGAGTGGTGAATCCTGATGTGTTACATAATAAACTCATAGACCGCCAAAGCGCTTTAAAAAGCCAACATTCATTGCTACATTGTGCAGGTAGTAAATACAGCTCACATCCATTAAACTTACAATTTGTAATTGATGCTAGTTAATCAATTTAATGTTGTTAGCAAAAATACAAAAAACAATTATTGCAATAAAGTAAAATGATGAAAAATATAAAATATTGTAACTAGGTGGTCATTCAATAATTGTTGCAATAATTTTTCGACTTCCGCCGTGTTTCCGGAACTCACAAAGGTATATTCCTTGCCAGGTTCCTAGGTTTAATCTTCCGTTAGTTATGGGTATCGATATCGATGTTCCTACAACTGTAGTTTTTATGTGAGCTGGCATATCGTCATCGCCTTCCAGGTCGTGCTTAAAGTAAGGTTCCATGGGGTAGTGCCTGTTAAAAAAAGCATTCAAGTCGGTTCTAACGCTGGGGTCAGCATTCTCATTGATACTTAGTGCTGCTGATGTATGCTTAATGAATAGGTGAAGCAAACCTAGCTGTGGTAACTCAGGCAGCTGGTTAACTATTTCTGCAGTTACCAGATGAAAACCTTGGGGGTAAGGTCTTAGCTCTATCTCTATCTGTTTTGCCATACTACATCAATCGTTTAATGTTCTGGTGAATGAAATCGAAAGCCCAGTTCTCAATGTCATCCCTCAGGCTATCGTATGCTTTTCGGGTAAGAGAGTCATCTTTTTCAGTAACTTTGGGGCTATCGAAATGAAAAACATATAGGTTTTTATATCGCAAGCTGCTACTTGCAGTTTTTGCTACGTTATTATCCAAAACCAGGACAATGTCGAATTCTTTATAGGTAAGCGAGTTAAGGTTTTTGGGTTGATGCTTGGTTATATCAATTACAGCATCCATCATGCTTTGGGCTGCGTTGAAGTCAAGTTGAGCTGGTTCAATTCCTGCGCTGGTTACGTTGGCTGCACCTCGGGCATAATATTTAAACCAACCTTCGGCCATGGCCGAACGGCAGGCGTTGTTCTGCGAAACTATAAGTATTTCCTTCATCCTTTTTCAGTTATGATTTTCCGAACAAGATATAAAAAACACAATAAAGGTAAAGATTTTGAGTTTATGGTTTACGATGTTTGGTTCGATTACTACCTTTGGGGGGTAAATTTCCAATAGCAAAATGAGCGTAAAATCGCCATATTATATCTTTCTATGTGTTTTGGTGATATTTATCACAGGTTTTACGTCGCTACACGCTCAGGAACGGAGGGTGAAGATATCTGGCATTGTTAAGGATACGCTTAGTATACCTATTCCCTCGGCAAGCGTAATTATTGTAGGAAGTTCCTTAGGGGTTTCAACCGACGACGAGGGGAGGTTCTCAATCACAGTAATTGATATCGATACCCTTACCATTAGGTTCTCGTGCCTTGGATATCAAACTCAAGAAATGAATGTTAAAGCTGAAAGGGGTAAGTTCCTTGAGGTTTTTTTAAAACCATCGGAAGAGCATATTGAAGGGGTTTACGTTCGTTCGCAGCAACGGAGGGTGGGGAATATTGAGCGCATAGGAATTGATGGATTAAAAGCGTCCCCGAATGTGTCGGGAGGGTTGGAGTCGCTGGTAAAGCTTTTACCCGGGGTATCATCGTCCAATGAGCTGAGCTCACAGTACAGCGTTAGGGGAGGAAATTTTGATGAAAATTTGGTTTACGTTAACGATGTTGAGGTTTACAGACCTTTCCTGATTCGGTCAGCTCAGCAGGAGGGATTGAGCTTTGTAAACCCCGATATGGTTGGGGCTGTTGAGTTCTCATCGGGTGGGTTTACGGCTGAATTTGGCGATAAGATGTCGTCGGTGCTTAATGTACGTTACCGTGAGCCTAAGGCAAATGCTTTAAGGGTCAGTGCCGGTTTGCTGGGTGTTTCAGCAACACTGGAAGGAGTTGCCATTGGCAACTCGCTTACCTACCTGACAGGGATGCGCTATAAGACATCGCGTTATATGCTCAACTCACTGGAAACCAAAGGCGATTACACCCCTTCGTTCTTCGATTGGCAAGGCGTAGCTAACTATAAACTTTCAGAGAGGATTACCATTGGGATGTTGGGCAATATAGCCATAAATCGTTTCGATTTTCAGCCAAGGGTTCGTGAAACCCGCTTTGGTGTTTTTAACAACACCCTTCAGCTAAAAATATACTACGAAGGCCAAGAGAAAGACAGGTACTTATCGTCAATGGCTGCCTTAATTACTGCAATAAGGGTAACGTCCAATTTTAATGTCAAGGTAATTGGGTCATCGTATTACTCAAACGAACAGGAAACCTACGATTTACTTGGGCAGTATTTCCTGAATGAGCTCGATAACTCTATGGGTTCGAAAACCTATGGCGATAGTTTGATAAATGTTGGGATTGGAGGATTTCTGGATCATGCCCGCAACCATATCAACCTTAAGGTTCAAAACGTAAACCTGCTTGGTGATGTTTGGTTTGGAAGAAGCCAAACCAGATGGGGGGTACAGTTGCAGCGTGAGGCTTTAAGCGATGAACTGCTGGAATGGGGATTGGTTGATTCATCGGGATACGCATTACCTTACACAGGCTCACAGGTGGGGCTTGACAGATTTTTTGGGGCGGCATCAACTATTGAGTCGTACCGCACAACAGGGTTTGCTCAGACCGATTTACAGTTTAACGTTGGAAGTTGGCAGTATAGAACTAATGTTGGTTTTAGGCTAAGCCACTGGAGCTTTAATAAGGAGATTTTTTTTAGCCCTCGCTTGGCGCTGAGCTTTAATCATTCAAATTATAGGAGTTTACAGTATCACCTTTCGTTTGGGTATTACTACCAACCTCCCTTTTATAGGGAGATACGTTTGGCAAATGGTGAGCTAAATAGAAATATCAAAGCCCAGCAATCCATCCATGCACTTATGGGGGCGGAGTATTACTTTACGGCATGGAGTCGACCGTTCCGATTGAGCCTAGAGTTATACAACAAATGGCTAAACCGCTTAATTCCATACTCAGTTGATAATGTACGTTTACGCTACTCAGGTGAGAACCTGGCAAGGGGATATGCGCGGGGAGCCGACCTAAAGCTAAATGGAGAGCTGGTTCCCGGGGCCGAATCGTGGCTCAGCATTTCAATTCTCAAAACAAAGGAGGATAATCTTTACGACTCATATACCGATGAAGGTGGGAATACGGTTTACCCCGGATACTATTTCCGCCCGACCGATCAAACATTTTCCGTTAGCTTGTTTTTACAGGATTACCTGCCTGGCGATAAAAGCTTTAGGGTTAACCTCACCGGGGTTTACGGTAGTGGCTTGCCAATGATAGATAGCACCGTTCCTGATAAACGAAGTTTTAGGATGCCATCGTACAAGAGGATTGATGTTGGATTCACAAAATCATTTTTTGACAGTGGGAAACAGCTGGTGGGTAATTTAAAAGCGGCTAACCTCTCAGTAGGGGTCGATATTTTTAATCTTTTCAACTTTAACAATACGGTTTCCTATTTGTGGGTGCAAACTGTAGCCAACCAGGAGGGGAACTCGTATCGGTTTGCCGTGCCCAACTATCTAACTTCGCGCAGAGTTAATGTTAGGTTTCAAATGAATTTTTAGCAATATCTCTAGAATAAACGGGGGTAATCCTGATCGAATTTGTTTAAAATTTTTGAGATGATTGCCTCACGCAGGAACTTTGATTTGTTCCTTACCTTATACCGCCTGCAGTAGTGGTTAATGGCTTCTAACTCGCTGGTGTTAAACAGTATCTCTTTTCTATGAACCCGTTTTAGCTTTTCGGTATTGAACCCTCTACGTCGGCTATTCATCGGTTAAATGACTTTTTTTGCAAATAAACCAACTTTTTTCCTCGGTTTTCATTATTGGTTCAAACAGTTATCAAAAAGTTTTTAACAACTGCTATATGTAAACCTCTTTAATAATTTAGTTTGTAGCAAATTAGTTCCTTTTTACCATTTAACTCACACTGATCAATTTTGATTATTACCGAAAACGTTTTAAATTTAGGATTTATTAACATAACCTTTGTCATTATAACCGTACGTTATGCTGCAGAACCATAACAATAACCTTGGCTTAGGATACCTTTTTAACATTAGTCATTTTTTATCTAACCTAAATCGATACTATAAGGCGGGATTTTGGTATTGGGATTCAGTGACAAACAGAATTCATTTAGGGAAAAGATTTATGAACGCATTGGGCTTTAAGGATTCCGATGTTGATAGTATTCCCCTTGATGATTTTTTCAAATTAGTTCATAAAGATGATAAAAAGGCCCTAGAAAAATCGTTCCAGAGGTTAAAACATAATTCTGCCTTACACCAGGAGCTGGATTTTAGATTAAAGATTCGTGAGGAGTGGCAGCATAAGAGGATTTTTGCATTTACCGTTAATGATAGGCCTGGTGCAAGTAACTACTACATTATTGGACAGTTCAAAAATGTTGACTCAGGTAAAAGTGATACTGATACCAATGATGAGTCCATTACATTCGAGCGATTTGCCAATCTGCTGCAAAAGCATCAGCTAGCTTTACTTGAGATTGAATTAGATGGCACCGTTGTGAACTGGAATAAAAGTTCCTCAAGGCTTTTTCAGTTCGATTCAGCAAATGCCCAATCAGTTTCGCTTAAGGATGGCTTTGCCGATGATACATGGAAAAAGTTTCAGGAATGGTTGCTGGGCGGTTCAGGTAAGCCTTTTACCTCAACCTATAAAAATATCAATGGAAACGAGTTTAGCCTAAGCTGGTCAAAACTTACTGATAATCCTCAAGAAAAAAAAAGGTATATAGTAGCCGCTCGCGATATTAGTCAGCTTGTTGAATTTCAAAACCAAACTAAAAGGCACGATTTTCAGAATGAGGTAATATCTTCGTTCTTCTTTCAGATTAAAGGACAAGCAACGCCGGATGAAATTTTTCTACTACTTGGCCAAACCATTGAAAAGGCTTTTCCAAGATCAGTATCAATTGTGTTTTCCTACAGCGCCGACGATAGCTTTGTTACGCTGGAGTCCATTTTTGGAGCAAAAACCAAAACTTGGGATACTTTTATTGATGAGCTAGGATGGAACCCGGTTGGCCGTAGGCTTTTTATAGAAAAGGAGAAAATCGCCACCTTAATTTCGGCTAACGTAGCGGAGAACATTATCCCCCTCAATGAGCTGCTCGATGGCATTGTATCAGCAACAACTTATAAAGTGTTTGAGAGAACCTTCAAGATTGGAAAAAGCTACATTTCCGGGATTGTTAAGGACGACAGGCTGCTTGGTGGAATCATACTATTTCAAACACCCGATTCTGAACCGATTGATACACAATTCTTGAAAAGATTATCGGTAATAGCCTCAACTCTTATCGATTTGAGTAAAGCGAATCTGGATTTAAGCCAAAAGGTTGATGGGTTGAAAAAACAGCTCGCCGAGAAGTATGAGCTGTTAACATACATCAATCACAGCATAAGAACCCCGCTTAACTCAATAATTGGGTTTAGCAGTATGCTCGATTTTACTGAACTAGACAAGTCGCTGCAAAACGAATACCTAAAAATCATCCAAAACCAAAGCAAATCGCTTTTGGACCTTACCAATGAATTGCAGGATTTTGTCAGAATAAGCACTGGTGCACTCACAGTAATTAAAACCAGGCAAAATGTAAATGATTTTTTTCAGGAGCTAAAAGCAAATACCGAGTTCCGATTAGGGTTGCTGGAACTCTACAATATTAAAGTTAACTATACAATCCCTGCAAATACCGATTTCCTGGAGCTCTACATCGATTCCGGGCGCCTGATTCAAGCACTAAGCATTTATTTTATCCAATTCATAAAATTCATTCAAACCGGAAGCCTAAATGTTGGATATTTTATTGAGGACGATAAGATTAAGATTTTCATCCATGAAGGGGACTCGTCAATTGACTCAAAAATCAGAACATTATTTACGGAGGACTTAAAAGCCTTGCTAAGCGGCACCTATAGTCACTCTTCCCATTTTAACATTTTGTTGGCCAACAGGATTTTAGCCTTACTTGAGGGTGAGGTGGAGGTATTCAACGATGGCAAGTTAAAGTTTGAGGTGAAGTTTGGTTTAATTGCGAATGAGATTCAGCCCCAAGCCGATGAAATGAATGAGGAACATGCCATAAAGAGAATTGAATTCAAGAATAGTGTAGTTCTAATTGTTGAAGATGAAGAGGTTAACTATTTAATCCTAAATGAACTTTTAACGGCATGGGGGGTGTCAACCATTTGGGCTAAAAATGGTAGAGAAGCCGTGGATTTAGTAAGTTCGCTTAACCAGGGTATTAACCTTATACTTATGGATATTCGGATGCCGGTAATGGATGGTTATGCAGCAACCATGGAAATAAAACAAGTTAACCCTGCTATTCCTGTGGTGGCACAAACAGCCTTCTCGGCACCACAGGAGCGTTTAAAAGCTCAGGCTGCCGGATGTAATGGTTACATCACAAAACCCATCGACCCAAACATTTTACACCATGTTCTCGAAATGTATTTAGCCTGATTCATCGCAATAAGCTATTTTTGCAACTCGTTCCGGGTTTAACACTATCAAAATATGACTTTAACCATTCAGGAGAGATTAGGCCTACTCCGAAAGCAGATGAAAAAGGCTGATGTAGATGCCTACATTGTTCACCACAGCGATCCACACCTTAGTGAGTATATTCCCGATTACTGGAAGGAACGCGAATGGCTGTCGGGGTTTACAGGTTCTGCCGGTACCTTAGTGGTTACCCAGAAGAACGCTGCCCTTTGGACTGACTCCAGGTACTTTATTCAAGCCGAAATGCAGCTAAGTGGCACTGGCATAGAGCTGTGTAAAATTGGTATGCCTGAAACGCCTGACATTCAATCGTGGTTGGCTCTTAATCTTAAGCAAAATTCAACAGTTGCCTGCAATGGGCTGCTCATCTCGCTATCGAATCAAAGAACCCTTAGCGAGAACCTAAAAGCAAAAAGGTTCAAAGTAAAGTATGACATCGATTTAGTACAAGGAATTTGGGACAATAGGCCTCCAATACCACAGCATAAGGTTTTTGTTCATACTGCTGAATTCGCCAAGGTTTCGGTACAGGAAAAGTTGGGAAGAATAAGGAAAGAATTACTGGTTCGAACCGCTACGGCATACCTGATGTGTGCACTCGATGAGATATGCTGGACTTTTAACCTAAGAGGTGCCGATATTTCCTACAATCCTGTATTCCTTGCATACGCAATTGTTGACGATGATAAGGCAACGCTTTATGTTGATGAAAACAAGTTAACCGATGAGGTTATTCAATTTCTTGCCAATGAGCAGCTTACAGTAAAGCCATATAACAAAATTTTCGACAAGTTAGCAAAGCTTAAAAAGAAGGACGTGCTGGTATTAGATCCTGCAAAAGTTAACTACTCCATTTGCTCTGCAATACCCAGTAACATAAAAATTATTGAAGCAACCGGTTTGGCAACCCAAATTAAAGCCCGAAAGCAACCTGTTGAGGTTGATGGCATTAACGATGCGATGATTCAGGATGGAATTGCCATGGTTGAGTTCCTATACTGGTTGGAGCAGAACGTTACATCGGGTAAGGTAACTGAGATTACTGTTGCTGAAAAGTTATTAGAATATAGGAGCAAACGCAAGAATTTTGTCCACGAAAGTTTTGGAAGTATTGTTGGATACGCCGATCATGGGGCTATAGTGCATTACAGCGCAACCCCTCAAACTTGCTACACCATCAAGCCCGAAGGTTTCCTATTGGTAGATTCCGGTGGGCAGTACCTAAATGGCACTACCGATATTACCCGCACCATTCACCTTGGCAACCCAACCCTCCAGGAGAAACGCGATTACACGCTTGTTTTGCAGGGTATGATAAGGCTTTCGATGGCAAAGTTCCCTAGGGGTACGCGTGGTTCACAGCTCGATACGTATGCCCGAATGGCTTTATGGAGTCAGGGCCTGAACTATGGGCACGGAACAGGGCATGGTGTTGGATACTTTCTAAATGTTCATGAGGGGCCGCAACAAATTAGACCGGAAAATCATCTTCCCATTGAGCCCGGTATGGTTATGTCCAATGAGCCTGGCCTTTACAGGCCCAATTCCTATGGCATAAGGATTGAAAACCTAATTGTTTGCGTTGACGATGAAACTAACGATTTCGGATCATTTCTGCGTTTCGATACCCTAACCCTTTGCCCAATTGATACCAAGGCCATTGACCTTGATATGTTAACCGTTCAGGAGCGAGAATGGTTAAACCATTACCATCAGCTGGTTTACTTAAAGTTGTCGCCACACCTGGCAACAGAGCATGAAAAATGGCTAAAGGAAATTACCAAACCCTTATAGGAAATAAAGAAGGCTGTCGGTTTCCGACAGCCTTTTAACTATTCACCAATAATCTTAACCAGAACCCTTTTTCGGCGCTTGCCATCGAATTCGCCGTAGAAAATTTGTTCCCAGGGACCAAAATCGAGTTTGCCGTTAGTAACGGCAACCACAACCTCTCGTCCCATAATGGTTCGTTTAAGGTGGGCATCGGCATTATCCTCAAACCCGTTGTGTTTGTACTGTGAGTAGGGCTTCTCGGGTGCAAGTTTCTCAAGCCACACCTCAAAATCCTGGTGCAAGCCACTTTCGTCGTCGTTAATGAATACGCTCGATGTAATATGCATGGCATTCACCAGGCATAATCCTTCCTTAATGCCACTCTCAGCAAGGCAAACCTCAACATCGCGAGTAATGTTAATATACTCACGCCTACTCCTAGTTTCAAACCAAAGTTCTTTGCGATACGATTTCATTGCTATTTAAGGTTAAGCTCTGCTACAATAGTTTCAATTTTTTTGTCGAGTTTTGCCAATGCCGTGTCAATATCATCGTTTGCAGCCATAGAGCCTTTAATACCTATGTAGAATTTTATTTTGGGTTCAGTCCCCGATGGGCGAACCGATACTTTGGTGCCATCGGCAGTAATGAACTGCATTACATCGGATTTTGGCTGGTTTGTATGCTTTTCCTTTCCGGTATGAACATCTACGAAAACTTGATTTTGGTAGTCGATAATGGAAGTTACCTTTGATCCGCCAATGGTTTGTGGGGGTTTACTTCGAAAAGCATCCATCATCGCTTTAATCTCTGCTAAGCCATCTATTCCCTTACGGGTAAGTGAAACCAAATGCTCTTTGAACAGGCCATATTCCTTGTAAATATCGCTCAAAATATCGTACAGGGTTTTGTTCTGGCGTTTAGCCCAAGCTGCAATTTCGGCGAACATGGCGCAGCTGATTACCGCATCCTTATCGCGGACAAAATCGCCATAGAGGTAACCGTAGCTCTCCTCGCCACCGGCGATGAATTTCTTTACCCCTTCAAATTCGCGAATCTTTTCGGCTATGTACTTGAATCCGGTGAGTACCTCGTAGCAATCAACCCCAAATCCATGGGCGATAGAGCTAATTAAATCAGTGGTAACAATTGTTTTAACAACAAACTCATTGCCGGTAATACGGTTATGTTCATGCCACTTTTTGAGTATGTAGTAAATGAGAATTGCAGCTGCTTGGTTCCCGTTTAGCAGGGTAAACTCGCCGTTAGGTTTTCTAATTCCAATACCAACACGGTCGGCATCGGGATCGGTGGCCATGGCAATCTCGGCATTTGTTTTAATGGCTCTATCAATGGCCATTTGCATAGTGGCACGTTCCTCAGGGTTTGGCGATGCAACCGTGGGGAAATTACCATCAACCACGCATTGCTCATCAACGGTGATAATATTTACAAAGCCAAATTTGCGAAGTGCCATGGGCACTAGGTTTACACCTGTTCCGTGAATTGGTGTGTAAACTATCGGCATATCCCGATATTTTTCGATGATATCGGGCGAAAGCGAAAGCGTTGAAAGCGTATTCAGGTAAATCTCATCTATCTCCCTACCAATTTTGACAATTAGGTTATCGTTTCCTTTAAAGTTAACCTGTTCAATGCTTGAAATAGCCTTAACTTCACTGATTATCCCCTTGTCGTGGGGTGGAACAATTTGGCCACCATCTTCCCAGTAAACCTTATAGCCGTTGTATTCCTTTGGATTGTGCGATGCAGTTACAACAATACCACACTGGCACTTGAACGTTCTGATAGCAAAGCTAAGTTCTGGAGTTGGCCTAAGGGCATCGAACAGGTAAACCTTGATACCGTTAGCACTTAGAACCCGTGCTGCCACGTTGGCAAATAGGGGGCTGTTGTTCCGTGAGTCGTGTGCTATGGCAGCCCGTATTTCAGGCAGATGTTTAAAGTTGTTTTTTAGGTAGTTACTTAAGCCCTGAGTGGCCATCCCTACCGTATAAATGTTCATTCTATTTGTGCCAACGCCCATGACTCCGCGTAAACCACCGGTACCAAACTCCAAATCGCAGTAGAACGATTCAGTAAGCTCCTTAGGGTCGTGTTCTATCAGCTGAGCAACCTTTGCTCTGGTTTCTTCATCGAAAGGCGGATTAAGCCATTGCTTGGCTTTTTCCATTATTACCGTATCAACCATATTGTAGTATTTTTTTTAGTGTTTTATCCTGAATATTCCTGAAAACATTTCACTAGGCTTTGCCTCCAGTGTGGTATCTCCATTTCCAGCAAGTTAGTAATTTTTTGCTTATTCAGTACGCTATACTGAGGTCGAATTGCTTTAGTGGGGTAATCGTTGGTTGTAATGGGTGTTATTTTTGTGGTTAACCCAGCCTGTTTGATGATCTCGTAAGCAAAATCGTACCAGCTGCAAACCCCCTGGTTGGAAAAATGGAAGATTTCAGGTATGAATAGTTTCCCAGAAGATTCAGCGATTCGAAGAATAGCATTAGCAAGATCGTTGGCTAGGGTTGGGGTTCCGGTTTGGTCAAAAACCACTCTAAGCTCTGGGCGCTCCTTTCCGTATTTTAGAATGGTTTTCATGAAGTTGTTTCCGTAAGCTGAGTATAACCACGATGTTCTGATTACCATGGTATTGCCAAAAGCCATTGACCGTTTTTCTCCTTCAAGCTTACTTTGGCCGTAAATCGATAATGGGTTTACGTTATCGGTCTCAACGTATGGGATATTACCCTTACCATCAAAAACGTAATCGGTTGAAATATGTATCAGCTTAGCATCCCCTAAGCTGCATTGTTCTGCAAGGTTTGCGGGTGCATGGGCATTCAGGGCGAATGCCTTGTCTTTTTCATCTTCGGCCTTATCTACTGCGGTATAGGCTGCACAATTAACAACAACATTAGGTGTATACTTTTTAAGTGCCATCAGAACCGATTCTTTGCAGCTGATATCGGTTTCTTCAATGTCGGTATAAAAAATAGTTAAATTTGGGAAAATATGGCTTTCCCTTTTAATGGCAGTTCCAAGCTGACCGTTTGCTCCGGTTACAAGAATTCTCATAAAAGCTAGTAGGTTGAACCATAAACGAAGTTAAGCTCGGCATCCTTCATTGCCGGATGAACATTATCCTTAGCCGATACTATGGCTTGCTCCATTGGTATTTTCCAATCAATCCCAATTTCAGGATCGTTGTACCGAATACCCCTATCAGCCTCAGGTTTATAGTATTGGTCACACTTGTAGTTAACTATGGCAAAATCGCTTATAACAGCAAAGCCGTGTGCAAAACCTTTTGGTATCAAAAGTTGATACTTGTTTTCATCGGATAGTTCAACCCCAACATATTGTCCAAATGTGGGTGAATTTTTTCTGACATCAACCACCACATCAAAAATTTTACCGGCAACAACTCTAACCAATTTGGATTGCGAGTAGGGCGAGAGCTGGTAGTGCAACCCACGGATTACATTTTTTCGTGAGAACGATTCATTATCCTGAACAAAATTGTAATCAATTCCCAATTTTTTTAAGGCATCTACATTGTAACTTTCTAAAAAATAGCCCCTATGGTCAGTGAAAACCTTTGGTTTAATAATCAGTACATCGGGAATTTGGGTGGGTTCAATAGTCATACCGCAACATTTAAAGGTAAACTTTTTCGTTTGCAATTCTGTAAAGGTATTGCCCATACTGGTTGTTAGCCAGGGCTTCAGCAAGTTTTAACAGTTGCTCCCTGGAAATAAAACCGTTTCGGTAAGCAATTTCTTCGAGGCAAGCAACCTTAAGACCCTGCCTGTCCTCAATGGTTTGAATGAAGTTAGATGCTTGAAGCAAGCTCTCGTGGGTTCCGGTATCGAGCCAGGCCATGCCACGCCCCATTATTTTAAGGGTTAGCCTACCCTCGTTCAGGTAAAGCCTGTTAAGATCGGTAATTTCTAGCTCACCCCTTTTGGAGGGTTTAAGTGATTTTGCCTTTTCAACCACATCGTTGCTGTAAAAGTAAAGGCCTGTAACGGCAAAGTTTGATTTTGGATGCTCGGGTTTTTCCTCTAAGCTAATTACCTTACCGGTTTCATCGAACTCAGCTACTCCATAACGGTGGGGGTCTTTAACATAGTATCCGAAAACCATAGCACCATCATTAAGTTTGGCGCTTTCCTTTAGCAGTTCGCTAAGGTTACCTCCGTAAAATATGTTATCGCCAAGAACAAGGCAAACGCTATCGGAACCAATAAATTCCTCTCCAATAATAAAGGCTTGCGCCAAACCATCGGGCGAGGGTTGAATAGCATACTGAATGGCTAAACCCAGCTGTGAACCATCACCAAAAAGATCTTGGTATAAGTGGATATCTTTTGGTGTAGAAATAATGAGTACCTCCTTGATCTGTGCTAGCATTAGCACCGATAGGGGATAGTAGATCATTGGTTTATCGTAAATGGGGATAATTTGCTTTGAAATGCTCTTGGTTATTGGGTATAACCTTGTTCCTGCTCCCCCCGCTAAAATTATTCCTTTCATAGATTCTTTTATGTTATCTTCATCAATAAAAATCACTACACAAAGGTAGGCTTTAGTATTAGTTTCGCAAAATCTCAATTACAGCTGTTGCTTGAAATATTCAATGGTTTTTGTTAGTCCTTCATCAATATTCACCTTAGGTGTCCACATAGGAAGGATTTTACTGGCTACTTCCATGTCGGGCTTACGTTGCTTTGGGTCGTCAACAGTGGCAGCCTTGTAGACTATTTCCGATTTACTCCCTGTAAGCACGAGTATCATTTTAGCTATGTCAACTATTTTATATTCCATAGGGTTACCTATATTTACTGGGCCGGTAACATTTTCAGGGGTATTCATCAACATAATCAGAGCATCAACCAAATCTTCAACATACATAAAGCTGCGGGTTTGGGATCCATCGCCATAAATGGTGATGTTTTGGTTGGTTAAGGCCTGAACGGTAAAATTTGAAATTACCCTGCCGTCGGTTAGGCTCATCCTTGGGCCGTAAGTATTAAAAATACGAGCAATCTTGATGCTTACGTTATTTTGCATATGGTAGTTAACAAACAGGGTTTCGGCACAGCGCTTGCCCTCGTCGTAACAGGCTCTTGGCCCAATGGGATTTACATTGCCCCAGTAATGCTCAGGTTGGGGGTGTGTCTCAGGATCGCCGTAAACCTCGCTGGTTGATGCTTGTAATATTTTGGCTTTTACCCTTTTAGCCAGCCCCAGCATGTTAATAGCACCCATTACTGATGTCTTAATGGTTTTTATGGGATTTTGCTGGTAGTATATTGGCGAGGCAGGGCAGGCCAGGTTGTAAATTTCGTCAACCTCGGCATAGTAGGGAACGGTAACATCGTGCCTAACCAACTCAAAGTATGGGTTAGCCAGCAAATGCACAATATTTTGCTTGTTTCCGCTGAAGTAATTGTCGAGGCAAATTACTTCGTTACCCTCGGAAAGCAACCGCTCACAAAGGTGGGAACCAATAAAGCCTGCTCCCCCCGTAACCAATACTCGTTTTCGCATCTTTAATCGCATTTTCTTTACCAAAAGTAAGTAATTTCAGCCATATTTGATACAAACCAACCAAACATGTTGATTTACATTTCAAAATAATTGGGTAAATTTGATTTTATTTTAGAAAGTTATGTATTTTTGCAAGTTGAATTTTATCTACAAATAATGTCTAACAAATTAACAATCTGAAAGTTAATGACAATGAATGACGAAATGGCCAAAGAGGCTTTAAAGAATCAAAGCGCTGGAATACCCGATTTTGATTGGACATCTTACGCAGATGATCATGCCTACGATCAAAACCAGCGCAAAGAACTTGAAAAAGTTTACGATCAAACCCTTTCAACCGTAGCCGAGAATGAGGTGGTTGAAGGTACTGTTGTTGCCATTACAAAACGTGAGGTTTTTGTAAACATCGGCTACAAATCCGAAGGGGTAATAAGCATCAACGAATTCCGTTACAACCCTGATTTAAAGGTTGGCGATAACGTTGAAGTTTACGTAGAAAGCTCCGAGGATAAAAAAGGACAGCTTGTGCTATCGCACAAGAAAGCCCGTGTAATGCGTTCGTGGGAACGTGTTAACGAGGCCTTTGACAAAAATGAAATTATTAAGGGTTACATCAAGTGCCGTACCAAGGGTGGTATGATTGTGGATGTGTTTGGTATTGAAGCATTCCTGCCCGGTTCGCAAATTGATGTTAAACCTATCCGCGACTACGACGTATTTGTAGGAAAGGTAATGGAATTCAAGGTTGTAAAGATCAACCATGAGTACAAAAACGTTGTTGTATCGCACAAAGCGCTTATTGAGGAAGAACTTGAACAGCAAAAGAAAGACATTATTGCTAAGCTCGAAAAGGGTCAGGTTCTTGAAGGAACCGTTAAAAATATTACCAGCTATGGTGTATTCATCGACCTTGGCGGCGTAGACGGACTTATTCACATCACCGACCTATCGTGGGGTCGTGTTAACCACCCCGAAGAGGTTGTTCAGCTCGACCAGAAGCTGAACGTGGTTATTCTTGATTTCGACGACGATAAGAAACGCATTGCGCTTGGTCTCAAGCAGCTTACCGCGCATCCTTGGGATTCACTCGATCCAAACCTTAAGGTTGGGGATAAGGTTAAAGGTAAGGTTGTTGTTATTGCCGACTATGGTGCATTCGTTGAGATTGCCCCCGGCGTTGAGGGCTTAATCCACGTTTCTGAAATGTCGTGGAGCCAGCACCTACGCAGTGCTCAGGAGTTCCTAAAGGTAGGCGATGAGGTTGAAGCTGTTATTCTAACCCTAGATCGCGATGAGCGCAAGATGTCGCTCGGTATTAAACAGCTCAAACCAGACCCCTGGACAAACATTGAAGAGAAGTATCCTGTTAACTCCAAGCATAAGGCAAAAGTTCGTAATTTCACTACTTTTGGTGTTTTTGTTGAGTTAGAGGAAGGTGTTGATGGTTTAATCCACATTTCCGACCTGAGCTGGACCAAAAAGATTAAACACCCTGCTGAATTCACCAATATTGGCGATGAGATTGAGGTTGTTGTTCTTGAAATCGACAAGGAAAACCGTCGCCTAAGCTTAGGTCACAAGCAGCTTGAGGAAAACCCATGGGATGTTTTTGAGACCATTTTCACCGTTGACTCAGTTCACGAAGGAACAATTGTCGAAATTTTCGACAAAGGCGCTGTAATTGCTTTACCATACGGTGTTGAAGGTTTTGCTACACCTAAGCACTTGGTAAAGGAAGATGGATCAACTGCTAAGGTTGACGAGAAATTAGCCTTTAAGGTTCTTGAATTCAACAAGAGCGCTAAACGTATAATCGTTTCGCACAGCCGTACTTTTGAGGATGAGAAGAAGGTTGAAGATAAAGCAGAAAAAAAATCTAAGGCCTCTTCCGCACAAAAAGTTGTAAAAAAGTTGAATTCTAACATAGAAAAGACTACCTTAGGGGATATTTCTGAGCTGCAAGCTCTGAAATCGGAACTCGAGGCAAATCAGAAAAAATCTGATACCAAGAGCGAAGAGTAATAATTGAGTTGCGAAAGTTTAACCATTTAATCCTGAAAGAAATGGAATTCAAAATTCAGAAATTCGAGAAGTTCACCCAAATTGAGGTGCTTGAAGAAAAACTTGATACCAATATTGCACCCAGTTTAAAATCTGAGTTGGTTTTAATCTCAGGCAATGGTGAGCGTAACATTGTCCTCGATCTGAGCAGTTGCCGATACTGCGATTCTTCAGGGTTAAGTGCTATTCTTGTTGCAAACAGGCTCTGTAAAAATGCCGGGGGTACTTTTGTTCTTACCGGCCTTACCGATGCCGTTGAACGTTTAATCACCATTTCGCAACTCGATACAGTGCTTAATATTGCCTATTCAAAGGATGAGGCAGTGCAAATAATTGAGAAAGCCGAAAACGAAGCTAAAAAGTGACGTTTTCAGTTACCATACTGGGTAGTAGTTCTGCATTACCTACATCTAAACGTTTTCCATCCGCTCATGTGCTCAATGTACATGAGCGGTTGTTTTTAATTGATTGCGGTGAGGGGACTCAAATCCAGCTCCGCAGGTTTAAGCTCCCCATGAACCGTATTAACCACATCTTTCTTACCCATTCCCATGGTGACCATGTGCTGGGCATTTTCGGGTTAATATCAACTTTCAATCTTTTAGGGCGCAAAACCGATTTACATGTTTACGGCGTAGCCGATTTTGAGGAGATATTCTATAAAAATATCGACTACTTTACAGATCAAATGTCATTTGAGGTCATTTACCACGTTGTTGATCCTTTTAAGGTTGAAACAGTTTATTCCGATAAGCATGTAGTAGTAACAACCTTGCCCCTGCGGCATAGGGTTCCTACGGTGGGTTATTTGTTCCGCGAAGCGCCACGACCTCTGAATATACGTAAGGAGTTAATTGCCAAGTACAACCTTTCACTTACGGACATTTCTAAAATTAAAAAAGGTTCGGACTATACTTTGAACGATGAAACTGTTATACCCAATTCTGAGTTGACCTATATTTCTTCTATCCCTCGTTCCTATGCCTACTGTTCCGATACGCTTTACAGCGAAAGGCTTGTTGGATTGGTGAAAAATGTTGACCTACTTTACCACGAGGCCACCTTTTTACACTCGGAATTACGACTAGCCCGGTTAACCGGTCATAGTACCGCACAGCAGGCAGCAACAGTTGCCTTAAAGGCAGGCGTAGGGAAATTGCTAATTGGGCACTTCTCATCGCGGTACAAGAATGAAAAGGATTTGCTTAAGGAAGCGCAGGAAGTATTTGCGGAAACAGCAATCGTAAACGACGGCCTCACATTTTCGGTTGAACCAAAATCAACCTATTAATCAATTATTTAAGCTATTTAATCATAAATAATAAAACCGATAAGCAAATCGGCCAATAATTTGTTCTATTTTCTTACCTTTGCAAATCAAAGCGTTTGTTTTACCATGCATCAAAAAATTTTAATACTCGATTTTGGCTCCCAGTACACCCAGCTAATTGCCCGAAGAATTAGAGAATTCAATGTTTACTGCGAGATTCATCCCTTTAATAAAATTCCAAGGCTCGACAACACGGTGAAAGGTGTAATCCTTTCCGGCAGCCCATTCTCCGTAAGGGATGAGAATGCTCCTATGCCTGACTTGTCCGCAATAAGAGGAAGGTTTCCTTTGCTGGGGATTTGCTACGGCGCACAGCTATTGTCGCATACAAATGGTGGAGAGGTTTTACCTTCAGCCATAAGGGAGTACGGCCGGGCCACTTTGGAGATTGTTGATAGTAACTGCCCGCTTTTCACAAGCCTATCGCCAAAATCGCAGGTTTGGATGTCGCATGGCGATACCATTGCAAAAATCCCTGATACCTTTAAAGTTGTTGCCAGCACTGCCGATGTTAAAGTAGGCGCATTCAGCGTGTTGGGCGAGCAAACCTACGGTATTCAGTTTCACCCGGAGGTGTATCACAGCGTTGAGGGCTCAAAGCTACTCAAAAATTTTGTAGTTGATATTTGTGGCTGCAACCAGGATTGGACACCCGCATCGTTTATCGACGAAACTGTATCGAACCTCAGAAACCAATTGGGTAATGATAAGGTTGTTCTGGGCCTCTCTGGTGGGGTGGACTCATCAGTTGCTGCCATGCTGCTGCATAAAGCAGTGGGCCCAAATTTGACCTGTATATTTGTCGATAACGGACTTCTTCGTAAAAATGAGTTTTCGCAGGTGTTGGAGTCATACAAAACTTTAGGTCTCAATGTAATTGGGGTTGATGCCAGTCAAAAATTCTACAGTGAGCTAAAGGGTGTTTCCGACCCGGAGCAGAAACGTAAAATCATTGGGCGAATCTTCATTGAAGTTTTTGACGAGGAAGCGCATAAGATAAAGGATGTTAAATGGCTTGGTCAGGGAACCATCTACCCCGATGTTATTGAATCGGTATCGGTTAATGGCCCATCAGCCACCATAAAATCGCATCATAACGTGGGCGGACTGCCCGAAAAAATGAACCTAAAGGTAATCGAGCCTTTACGCCTACTTTTTAAGGATGAGGTTCGCAGGGTGGGGAAGGAGTTGGGCTTGCCCGGAGGTATCCTTAACCGTCATCCTTTCCCTGGTCCTGGGCTGGGCATAAGGATTCTAGGCGAGGTTACACCAGAAAAAGTACGCCTCTTGCAGGATGCCGATAGCATTTACATACAAGGATTACGCGAAGCTGGACTATACGATAAGATCTGGCAAGCCGGAGCCATTCTACTTCCTGTTCAGTCAGTAGGTGTAATGGGCGATGAGCGTACCTATGAGTTCGTGGTAGCCTTACGCGCTGTTACCTCTACCGATGGTATGACCGCTGATTGGTTCCATTTCCCACACGAATTCCTGGCACGTATATCAAACGAGATTATCAATAGGGTAAAAGGTATTAATAGAGTGGTTTACGATATCAGCTCAAAACCCCCTGCCACAATAGAGTGGGAGTAAAATTTTATTATTGTGTATGAAAAAACTGTTGTCAGCTTTTCTTTTGGTTTTTGCCCTGTTTCTTTCGGCAGGAGCTCAAAACAATTCCAGCTTTAGCGCATATAAATTTGTTCGCTTTATTCAGTATCTATCAGGGAACTACGTTGATACCATAAACGTAAATCAGCTGGTTGACGATGCCATAGTTGAAATTCTGGGTCAGCTCGATCCACACTCAATCTATATTTCAAAGGAAGATGTTCAGGCCATGAACGAGCCCCTTGAGGGAAACTTTGAGGGTATTGGTGTTGAGTTTAACATTCTTAACGATACCTTAATAGTTGTTAATCCCATTTCCGGAGGACCGTCGGAGCGTGTTGGCATAATGGCCGGCGATAGGATAGTTGAAATTAACGGGAAGCCAATTACCAATATTGGACTAAAAATCCCCGATGTGCATAAACTGCTGAGGGGTCCAAAAGGGACCAGGGTTGATGTGAAAATTTTGCGTAAGGGTGTTTCACCGCTACTCGATTTTACCATAATCCGCGATAAAATACCCATTTACAGTATTGATGCTGCTTACATGGCTCGCCCGGGTGTTGGGTATATCAAAATAAATCGTTTTGCTGCCACCACCGAGCAGGAGTTTGTTGATGCACTTGAGAAACTTGAGAAGGAGAAAATGACCGACTTAATAATCGATTTAAGGAACAACGGGGGAGGATTTCTTAACTCGGCTTATGAGCTGGCAAGCTACCTTTTAGAACCCGGCAAGCTAGTGGTTTATACCCAGGGTAGGAATAGCCCCCGAACCGACTACTTCTCGCATTTCCGTGGCCGTAAGCCATTTAGGGGCCGGCTGGTAATAATTACCGACGAAGGTTCTGCCTCGGCAAGCGAGATTCTTGCTGGTGCAATTCAGGACTGGGATCGTGGCATAGTTGTAGGTCGCAGAACTTTTGGTAAAGGACTTGTACAGAATCAACTCCCATTGCCTGATGGTTCTATGATTCGGTTAACCGTGGCAAAATACTATACTCCTACTGGTCGAGCCATACAAAAACCATATAAAATGGGTGATGTAAAGGACTACTATTCTGATTTGGATAAACGGTATAGTAGGGGTGAACTTTTCAATCAGGATAGTATTCATTTTCCCGATTCGCTTAAGTATACCACTCTGGTTAAAAAGAAGCTGGTGTATGGAGGAGGTGGAATTATGCCCGATATTTTTGTCCCGCTTGATACAGCTTACTACTCTGAATACTATGGAAAACTTGTTAGATCAGGTTTAATTAACCAGTTTGCAATAACCTGGGTTGATGCTAACCGTGAATTGCTTAAGAAGAAATACCCAAAGTTTGAAGTTTACAACAAAAGTTTTGAGGTTACCGATGCGATATTGGATGAACTCTTTTCCTATGCCGAGTCTCGGCAAATAGCACGCGATAATACTGGTATTCAAACATCCAAGGCTGAGCTAAAACTCCAGCTAAAGGGTTTGTTTGCCCAGTCGCTTTTTGGTTCAGGTTTTTACTACCAGGTTACCAATGAACGTAACGAATCGTTTATTAAAAGCCTTGAGGTGATTAGCAATTGGACTCGATATAAGCATTTAGTACAATAATTTTTCATTTTTTTAAATTTAAGTGTTTTAATAATTTTCACAGGTCGTTTTTTGACCAATTAATAATGTTATGGAGATAAATAATGAATTCAGGCAGTTGGGTTTATCGGAAAAAGCCCTTCTAGCAATTAAGAAAAAGGGTTTTGAGCAACCATCGCCTATCCAGAAAATAACCATTCCGGTATTGCTGAATGAAAGCTGCGATATAATAGCCCAGGCTCAAACAGGTACCGGTAAAACAGCAGCCTTTGGCTTACCAATAATCGATCTACTCGATGGTCAACCCAAGGGCATTAAGGCATTGGTACTGGTACCAACACGCGAACTTGCACTGCAGGTATGCGACGAGATGTTATCGCTAGCCGATAAGCGAATTATTATTACCGCTGTTTACGGTGGACAATCGATCTCGGAGCAACAGCGCCGAATAAAAAAAGGTGTTGATGTGGTAGTTGGTACACCCGGTCGCATACTTGACCTAATCAACCGTGGTGATCTTGACTTTAGTCAACTCCAGATTTTCGTGCTCGACGAAGCCGATGAAATGCTTAACATGGGCTTTATTGAAGATATTGAAGAGATAATGCGACATACCCCTAAGGAGAAAAGGGTACTGCTGTTCTCGGCCACAATGCCCGATCGTATTGTGAAGCTGGCCAAAAATTACATGAAGGAGCCTAAGCGGCTTGAGGTTGACAAAGCAAAACCCACCACTGGTTTAACGGATCAGATATACTTTGAGGTTCGCGAGGGCGATAAGTTTGATGCTCTTACCCGAATTATTGACATTGAGCCCGAATTTTACGGACTGGTATTCTGCCGCACCCGCAACGATGTGGATGTACTTACCGGAAAACTAATTGAACGGGGCTATGCTGCAGAGGGTCTACATGGTGAAATTTCGCAGGCACAACGTGAAAAAACCCTGAGCCGGTTCCGTAAAAAGCATATCAATATACTCATTGCCACCGATGTGGCAGCCCGCGGAATTGATATAGTTGATTTAACCCACGTGATCAATTACAGCTTACCACAAGACCCTGAATCCTACATTCACCGTATTGGACGAACAGGGCGTGCCGGCAAGCAGGGAACAGCTATTACATTTGTTTCGCCCGAGGAATACCGTAAGCTGAACTATTTCCAGAAGGCGACAAAGGTTAATATCCGTAAGGAACTGCTTCCAACTGCTGAGGATATTGTGGCTGTTAAGCGCGAGAAGATTAAGGAAGAATTATTTGAGATTATAAACCAGGGCAACTACACTGATTACCTTGGAATGGCTGATGATCTTATTGAAACTAACAGCCCCGAGGTGGCCTTAGCAGCCCTGCTAAAGCTTGCCTTTAAAAGCCAGCTCGATGTATCGAGTTACACCGAGATTAGAACTTTCCGTGTCGATACCAAAGGAACCACTCGTCTTTTTATCGGTCTTGGGAAGAACGATGGCATGACACCCAAAAAGATCTCGGAGTTTATTCGTAAAGAAGTGAAGATACCCGATAGAAATATAGATGACATTTTGGTTCGCGACGATTTCTCTTTTATCACTGTACCCTTTACCGATGCTGAGAAAATTCTCTCAGCATTCTCTAACAGAACCCAGGATGGAAAACCTTTGGTAACAAAAGCAAAACCCAAGAAATAGATAGCTTAGCAATCATGAGCGAGAAATTTCAAATGGTAGCCAAAACCCTTCAGGGTTTGGAAGATGTATTGGCTGAAGAGCTGAAAGAAATTGGCGCTGAAAACATTGAGGTTGGATGCCGCTCGGTTTCCTATTACGGGACCAAGGAAACTCTCTATAAATCAAATTTTTGGCTAAGAACCGCTCTGCGAGTTCTAAAACCTATTTATGTTTTCAATGCCCGTACAATTGATGAGTTCTATGGAAATGCCCGTAAGTTCGATTGGACTTCAGTAATGGAACTTTCACACAAATTTGCTGTGGAGAGCGTTGTAAACTCGGAGCTATTTCCACATTCACGGTACATTGCTTTAAAACTGAAAGATGCAATAGCTGATCAGTTCCGCGATAAGTTTGGTAAGCGTCCTTTTGTCGATCCCAAGAAGCCTCACATCACCTTTCATATTCATGTGAATAACGATGTATGTACCGTATCGCTCGATTCATCGGGCGAGTCGTTGCACAGGCGAGGGTACAGGGTGGCACAGGACGTAGCGCCAATTAACGAGGTACTTGCTGCCGGGCTCATCAAGCTATCGGGTTGGAATGGCGATTCCGTGTTTATTGACCCCATGTGTGGTTCTGGTACCATTCTAATTGAAGCAGCTTTAATTGCCTACGGTATTGCTCCGGGTATTTTCCGCCAACACTTCGGGTTCGAGAACTGGCTCGACTTTGATGAGCAGCTTTTGCAATCCATTTACAACGACGATAGCAGGGAACGCCATTTTGATTACCTGATACTAGGCCGCGACATATCAAAACAAGCCATTGCATCGGCCATGGAAAATATCAAAGAATCGGGCTTGCATAAAAAAATTGACTTGGGTGTAGCCTCAATTTTCGATTACAATCCTCCCAGGGTGGATAAGGGAGTTGTAATAACCAATCCGCCTTACGGGGAAAGGTTAAAAAAGGAGCAAATTGAAAATTTCTATAAACAGCTTTCCGATGTTTTTAAGAGTAAGTACATAGGGTACGATGTTTGGATCATCAGCTCAAACCAGGAGGCGCTCAAAAGTTTTGGACTCCGCCCCTCAAAAAAAATCAACTTGCTCAATGGAGCCCTGGAGTGTAAGTATCAGCGTTTTTCAATGTATAAGGGAACTTTAAAATCAAAGCAGAGCTAAGCCGTATGAAAATACGGCTTTTTTTGTTTAAAAATCGTGCTTACTTTCTTGCTTTTATCAATTAAAATTTTATTATATTTGTTTAAATGTAAATTACATAGGTGTTGCCTGAACCTAGTACAAACCATTCGATGAGCGATTTTATTTCAAAATGCTATGCCAAAATGCATAGTGGCGATGTAATTGTAGCCTATAAGGGTGAGATCAATGCAAACATCATTGCCGATACACTTGGGTTGGTAGAAGCAAAGCTATCGCACGAGATGGTTGAAAATTTGGTTCGGAAAAAACTTTACAATGTGATGGTTGAGTGCCTTCAAAATCTTTTTCATCACGTTGATAAAGTATCACTCTCAGAGAATGAGCCAAAAATAGGTGCATTTATCCTTTCCAAAACAAACGATGGGTATAGAATTGCCACCGGGAACCTTGTACGTAACGATAAAAGTAATGTTCTTAAAGAAAAAATTGACAAGATTAATTCTCTGTCAAAGGATGAGTTGAAAGAATTTTATAAATTTGTTCTGAATAATCAGACGTTTTCCGAAAAAGGTGGGGGCGGCTTAGGGCTTATTGATATTGCCAGGAAAACGGGTAACAAGTTGAATTACGAGTTTACTCCATATAACGATGAGTACTCTTTTTTTAATTTGAGTGTATTGGTAAGTGAATAATTAAAACTACAATATTATGGAATTACTGAACATTGAGGGAACGCCTAAAACTCCGACAGTTATACTTAACCCCAGTACCGGAGTTATTGAAATAAAGGGTCGATCAATCCCTGAGAATTCGATTGAATTCTATCGTCCTGTTGTGGAATGGCTCGATGAATACACAAAAAATCCCCAGCCAAATACCGTTGTTAACGTACAGCTGGAGTATTTCAATACTTCCTCCTCAAAGTGTATTCTTGATGTTTTTAAAAAGCTTGAGGTTCTAAAGAAGAGCCAAAAAGATGTTATTATCAACTGGTACTATGAGGAGGATGATGAGGATATGCTTGAAGCCGGTGAGGATTACGAGTCAATCATCAAAGTTCCCTTTAAAATGATTCAGATAGTGGATTAAATACCTATTACTTTAAAAAAATAAGGGGCAAATATTGTTGCCCCTTTTTTTATGCTTTAAATCGAACTCATTAACCTTCAGTTTCACCGCCCAGACTTTCCAACCACTCAAGGAGGCGTTTGAGGAGTCGGTAGTATAGTACCAAGTACATCAGAATGCTCGACAACCAAATCACAATTACATTAACCCAAATAGTACCTAGGTAGTTGCCAAAGAAGGGTTTTACAGGGGCGTAAAAGTGGGCACGTACAAATTTTGATTCGGGGAACTGGTATATGGGGTCAATCTTCTGGATTAGTTGATTTTTATACTCGATTATTCGTTCAACCTCGCCTGAGTTCCGTACAAACTCACTTAAACTCTCGTTGTGGTAACGCCTTTTCAGCTCAATGAACAGCTGTTGACCATTGGGTTGGCTATTCTGGAACGATGTAATATAGCTATCCTTTTCCGCGCTTGCTTTGTTATATAGCTTAACGTAGTGCTTTCGGAGTTGCTCAAGAAAATCGTTAAGCTCTTTCAGGATATCAGCATTAACCTCCTCCGGGGTTAGCATGGTGTACTTGCTAAAAATTAGGTGTGAGGTTCTGGCGGCTGTCATTTCCTTTATTAGCTCATTCCTAATTAGCTCTAGCGCATTTCTTATTTCGGCTTTCTTTTCCTTATCGTCAAGGTTTCGGATACAGAAATCAACTTTATTCTGAATTGATTTCAGCCAATAGTTACGCTTGTAGTCTGATAAGCTCATTGCCTCATCGAAACGGTAAAGCGGTTTCATGTACCTATTTTCCTTGAATTGGTACACCGCCAAGGCTTCATAGGCCCAACGGGATACAATTAGTTCCCCGTAAATAGGTATTTTACTCGGCGATGAGATGGTTGGGTTTAGCTTCTCATACTTAACAATGATACCGCTCAGAATAATTTGTGGTATTACAAGGAATGGTATAAGAATATATATGGTAACAACCGTTTTAAAGCTATCCGATATCACTAACCCCATCATGTTTGCGGAGAACCATGTGCTGAAAAGAACTAGCCAGTACTCAAAGTACATTCCTTTAATTTCCATTATACTGTTACCAATTGCTACAAACATCAGCGCCTGAAAGGCTGAAATGCCTAAAAGTATGGTAACCTTCGACATTAGGTAGCTTGACCAGCTTAGGTTCAGGAACGCTTCGCGTTTCAGTATTTTTCTATCTTTTATTATTTCCTCAGCGCTAACCGTTAAGCCAACAAAAATCCCTACTATAACCGACATGAACAGGTAAACCGGTAGGTTGCTGTTTTCCAGAAGGGTGTAGCCAAGCTTATTTGAAACGTCAACATTATAGTACTTAATGATATAGGCTAAAAGCAGAGCAAGTAGAGGTGTTTCAAAGATATTAATTATCATGTACTGGCTGTTGGCCAGTTTGCTTAAAATGTCGCGCTTTACAAAAATTCGAAGCTGCTTAACCCAGTTAGGAATTTTAAAGTGAATTTGAGGGAGTGAATTGGGTTGTGTGCTAGGGCTGGGGTTTTCGGGAGCAAATCGTTTAAAGTACTCATTCCACTCAAAAGGACTGATTTTTCGGGCTCTAGTTGGGTTTCCGTACTCATCGAGCACATTCGATTCAACAATGTTGAAAATCTGTTCGGGGTTTACGTTACCGCAAACAGGGCACTCGCTCTCGTTCCAGTTTGCCTGCTGCACTCGTGATTTGAAGTAGATAATTGACTCAATGGGATCGCCATTGTATATAAGGTATCCACCTGTATCCAGAATAAGTAACCTGTCGAACATCTTGAAAATTTCCGACGAGGGTTGGTGTATGACCACAAAAACTAACTTTCCTTTAAGCGTTAATTCCTTTAGGAGGTCAAGAATGTTTTCGGAATCCCTTGAGCTTAATCCCGAGGTAGGTTCATCGAGGAAGAGGATTGCTGGTTCCCTGATGAGTTCCAGTGCAATATTTAGTCGTTTGCGCTGACCACCGCTAATTTTTTTGTTAAGGGGTGAGCCCACCCGCATATCCTTGATTTCATATAGGCCAAGGTTTTGTAAGGTCTGGTTTACAGCAGCCTCAAGCTGTTCGTGGGTGTAGTTATCAAAACAAAGGCGGGCATTAAAGTATAGGTTTTGGTAAACTGTAAGCTCCTCAATCAGTAAATCGTCCTGCGATACAAAACCTATTTGTCCTTCAACCAACTCTTTCTGGTTGTGTATGTCAATGCCATTAATTAGAATATTTCCCTTTGTTGGTTTTTCGCTTCCGTTCAAAACGTTAAGTAAAGTGGTTTTACCAGCACCCGATGCGCCCATTATACCAACCAGGTGGCCGCTCTCCTGAACAAACGACATGGGATGCAACCCAATCTTTCCGCTTTTGAATCGGTATTCAATATCAATGGCTTCAAAAACAATCTTCTCCTTAATCTTATCCTGTACAAAGCGGCCAACAATGTCGCTAAAGTATATTGGCTTTATTTTGGAATTACGGATTGATGATCCGTTATTTAAAACAAAAATTTTATCCTTTACCAGTAAGTGCCCATTTAGGTAAAGTTCGTGTAAGCCATTGTAGCGGAGGAAAAAGATATTTGCCGACTCAACAAAAAGAATTTTTATGGGTTCATGAAGGCCTTCGGAGTAAAGATGCCTCAAGTTCTCGTAGGGGGGCTCTTTAGAGTCGTTTATAAGCAAGATATTCTGGTGTGGGATTACTGAATCGAAACCAGAGAGCACAAAATCCTTAAGGTTTTGAAACTCGTTCTCGGGAACGTAAAAGGTTTCGGCCACAGTGCTTATAAAGGCCATTTCCTGCTCTGTAACCTCGCCTTCATCAGGTTTTACAAATTCAAGCAGCCTGATTAGCACAACAATTTTTTGTTGCTGCTGGAGTTCCTCGTTTATTTGGGAACATATTTTAAGAACCCTAACCGAGCTGGATGAGGTTCTTTTTTTTGACTTGCTTTTCTCGCTTTGTTTTTCCTGGTATAGGTTGTAGTAGTAATCAAAAACCTTTAGGTACTCCTTGACCAGGTCGATATTGAGCTGATTCCTCAGGAACTCTTCTACAACCTTTCGCCTGTCGGCATAATCGTTATTCTCTTTCTCGTCCAGCGATACAGGACGGGCAATAATTGCAAAAAGTTGCATAAGAGCTTTTAGAATCGACTCGCTCATGGTTTACAGGGATTTACTGCTTAAAACCAATTAGTAGCATTACGTAGCCCGGAACGAATTGGGGATTCTTAACATCCACCTGAATTATGCAGGTTACTGTTGATGTAAACCGAAAATCCCAGAATGGGGAGTAGTTGAAGCTTTCATTGGTAAACAGCAGGTTCTTTTCGGTATCGTATACGGTAAAAACCAGTTTGCCTTTTTTGGCATTGGTGCACGCCGATATCCTATAGGTATTATCGGCGTAAAAGGTTGTTCTAAACTCAATTCGCTGGTCGGGTTTAAGGGCTGCAAAGTATTCCTGTCCATCGCTTATGAAGTTCGATGGGAAGTTGATAGAGCATGTTTTTTTTAGCTGCTCAATCTGTGAGAATGAGTTCAGGCTGATAAGTATTAGGGTTAATATGATTACAAAGCGCTGCATAACAGTATATTTATTCGGTTAGCGAGGATCGTATTTGCTCAATTTTTTTGCTGATAATTTTCAGGTGATATTCTGACATTACCACCCTCGATTGACTTCTAATGGTTATAACCCTATTTACCTCGTCAACAATTGGTTCGCGGTATGTGTAGGAGTAGATTATCCCGTCAAACTCATAGGCCAGGTCAATTAGGCTGTCGAGCAAATTGGCAAATTCGGTTGATTTATAGTAAAAAGGTGTAAGCAGCTCAACTAGGTTATCGAGTGGGTGTTTTTGTTCTCCAATACGGTTAATAATCTCTCTATCGTTGTGCTCTTGGGCAATTTTTGTCATTATAAACAGGCTTTCCACCCAACAGCCCGCCACAACCAATGCGCTTATATCGTAACGTTCGTTCTTTTTCAAGTACAAATCGGAACTTGCGTAGGTATCCGATATTATTTTAATCAGTGAGTCCTTATTCTCAATATTGTTCTCAATTCTTTCAAATATCTTTTCGTCGAACGATTCGGTAATCCTTAGCTGCTCACTTAGCTTTTTTATTACCCCTAGGTATTGGAGCGACTCCTGAGTTTTATCGTAAATGTTTAGGTAGCTTAAATCGGTACCATAGATACCAAGGTTTACCGCTTGCTTAAATGATGTAGTGTATCGCTGATAATTCTTTGTACTATTAATGCACATTTCATTGAATGGGATATTGTTCTTTTGAATCAGGTTTACCACCTGCCACGGCGAGGGGATTGGGAAAATGGCATTTTCTACCTTAACCAGTGTTGATAGAGTATCGGCTGCCGGTTGGGTCGTTTCGTTATCCTGTTTGGGTGAGGGTTTACAGGATGCTAAGAAAGCGCTTAAAAGTACTAGGGCTAATTTTGATTTGGGTAATCGTAAGCTCATTGTCAATGTTTCAATCATAAAAGAAAAATAGCTTTTTAACGAAATATTTACTAAGCAAAAATACCACAAATGTTGAAATATTCAGGTTTCTGCTTTGCTTTTTAAACCATACAAACTTTTTAGTATCAATTTAAACAATAAAGTTAACTATTTTAGCTTAAATTTCAATAGTGTAATTCCTAAAATTTTAGATATGAAAAGATTTTTTTCAACCTTTTTGATTATTACACTGGTATTTACAGCTTTTGGACAAAAGGAAATTACCCTGGAGCAGGCTGTATTACGTCAGGGTACGGAGTTTCGACCAAAAACCCTACCAGGTTTTAGCTGGTTGCCCGGAACCGATGAGTATTCTTTTGTTAGTAACGATAGCTTGGTCATTGTTAATGTTGCTAATCCAAAGAAAAATAGAGCAGTAACCTTATCGGAAGTAAATGAGGCACTTAAGACCAACCGCCTCCAGCCTCTTAAAAGGGTACCATCGGCGTGGCATGAAAGCAAGCAGCTCCGCTTCCTAGCAAGTAACTACTTTGTATTGTACAATCCTGTAACCAAAAGCATTACTTCAAAATTTTTGGAGGCCGATAATTCGGAAAACCACGAGTTCAGCCCTGACGGCAGGTGGATGTCGTATACCATTGGTAACAACCTATTCCTTGCAAACGCTCATGGTGAGGTTATTACCCTAACTAATGATACCCTTGATGGGATTGTTAACGGACAAAGCGTTCACCGAAATGAGTTTGGAATTAACAAGGGGACGTTTTGGTCGCCTTCTGGACGATACCTGGCATATTACCACATGGATGAGAGTATGGTTACCAAATATCCATTGGTTGATATATCAAAGCGGGTTGGCGAGTTGGTGAACATCCGGTATCCCATGGCTGGTATGCAAAGCCATGTGGTAACCGTTAGGGTTTACGATACTCAAAACGGTTCAACGGTTGAACTAAAAACCGGGGAACCCCGTGAGCAGTATTTGACCAATATCGCATGGACTCCAGATGAACGTTCCATACTGATTGCTGTTCTGAATAGGGAACAAAACCACATGTGCATGAATCGTTACAACGTAAGCACTGGCGATTTTGAGTTAACCCTGTTTGAGGAGAGCAGTAGTAAGTATGTTGAACCACTTGAACCACCTTTATTCATTAACAGCAACTCATTTCTATGGCTTAGCCGTCGCGATGGTTGGAATCATATGTATCTCTATTTAACTGAGGGCAAACTTGTTAAACAGCTCACTAAAGGGGAGTGGGAGGTTACAAGTATAGATGCCCGGGATTTTAAGAATGGCTTGATTTACTTTACGTCAACCCAGGAGAGCCCACTGGATAGGCACTTATACTCCGTTTCAATAAAAGATGGCTCAATTACAAAGTTAACAACTGGCTCAGGAACTCACCGCTGCCTTATTAGTCCAAGCTATAAGTATTTTGTTGATTTTTATAGTTCAATAACAATTCCCAATAGGGTAGCTTTGTACACCAGAAAGGGAAAGCTAGTAAATCAGCTGGTTGAGGCGCCAAGCCCTTACAGTAGCTATAATGTTTCGCTACCAGAGCTAATCACGCTAACTGCTAGTGATGGTACTACTTTATATGGAAGAATGATAAAACCTACAAATTTCGATTCTACCCAAAAGTATCCGGTTGTAATATACGTTTATGGGGGGCCTCACTCACAGCTGGTAACCAATAGCTGGATGGGAGGTGCAAGGCTTTGGGAATGTTACATGGCCAATAAAGGCTATATTCTTTTCACACTCGATAATCGTGGAACTTCGAACCGGGGGGCAAAGTTTGAGCAGGCTATTCATAGGCAATTAGGAACAGTAGAGCTAAGCGATCAGCTTGTAGGGGTTAACTACCTAAAATCGCTACCCTATATTGATTCAACCCGAATTGGAGTTCATGGGTGGAGTTTTGGTGGCTTTATGACAATAACCATGATGCTTAGAGCATCTGAGCACTTTAAGGTTGGTGTTGCTGGTGGACCGGTTACCGACTGGAAGTTCTATGAAGTGATGTATGGTGAGCGTTACATGGATACCCCCGATGAGAACCCCGATGGATACAAAAAAGCCGACCTTAAGAATTATGTAACAAACCTGAAAGGAAAGCTTCTTATCATCCATGACGATATGGATAAGACGGTAGTTCCGCAGCATAGTCTCACCTTAATCCATGAGTTTATTAAAAATGGTATACAGGTTGATTTCTTTATGTACCCCCAACACGATCATAATGTAATTGGCAAGGACAGGGTGCATTTGATAGACAAAATAATACGATACTTCGACGATAATTTATAGTGCAAAGGATTCAATTATAAAGGGCAGGGAAACCCTGCCCTTTTTGTATTTTTACACAAAATATTTCTAATGAAGATCGATATTTCCTACAGGGAAATTTGGAGGGTGGCCTATCCCATTATTTTAGGAAGCGTTGCCCAAAATATCCTGAACATTACTGATACGGCTTTTCTTGGTCGAGTTGGAGAGATTGCATTAGGAGGTGGTGTTCTTGGGGGGCTGCTATACCACGTATTGCTTATGCTGGGTTGGGGAATGGCCATGGGTGGCCAAATTATAGTGGCCAGGCGAGTGGGCGAGGGGGCAAATGAGGCTGTTGGCCGTGTGGTTGAGCATTTACTTTTTACCCTTGGCGCATTTGCTATTCTTATAATGCTTTTTGCGTATACTCTTCATCCGGCCTTTTTTAGTATAGCAGTTAAGTCAAATCTTGTATGCAATTCGGCAAGTTCTTTCTTTGGGTTTAGGCTGTTTGGGCTGCCTTTTGCTTTTCTTACATACTCATTAAACGCATTTCTAATTGGAATTACACGGACAAAGGTGATTACACTTACATCGTTTATTACAGTAAGTGTAAATATAGTACTCGATTACGGATTGATTTTCGGTAACTTTGGGCTACCCTCCATGGGGATTCGTGGTGCTGCCTTGGCATCGGTAATTGCTGAGATTTGTGGAGCCACATTCTTGCTGGTTTACATTAGCCAGATGAATTTTAGTAAGTATAAGTTGTTCTACTTTTCGTCGTTTTCAAAAAAACTCCTGAGGTCAATAATGGATATCTCCTGGCCACTTATACTACAGTTTTCTCTTTCAATTTTTGTATGGTTTGTGTTTTTTCTCATAATTGAAAAGATGGGTGAAACTCCGCTTGCTGTTTCCAATATAGTTCGAAGCATTTACATTATTCTTATGATACCGATATGGGGATTTGCCTCGGCTACCAATTCGTTTGTAAGTCAACATATTGGCAAAGGTAAGTCGGAACAGGTAGTGATGCTGGTGGTAAAAGTAATGGTTATTACTTTGGCTTCAGTACTTGCCCTATCGGCTCTGATTCTTTTGCTGGGAGATAGCATTATTAAGATTTACACTAACGATGAGCACATAATCAAAGCTACACTCCCTGTTATTAGGGTTATTGCAATAGCTGCTCTTACTATGGCTTCGGCCTTTATCAGTTTTAATGGCGTTTCAGGTACCGGTAGCACTAAGGTCTCGTTTGCCATTGAGGTGTTCACACTGACAATATATTTAGGCTGGGCTTACCTTATTGCAATAGTTTTAAGCAAATCGTTGAGTTTAGTTTGGACCTCAGAAGTACTATATGGAATTCTGGTTACCGTAATCTCAATTACATATTTAAGAACTGGCCGATGGAAAAACCGGGTGGTTTAGCGTTACCACCCGGGAATAAAGTTAATACCCCAGTTTGCCGCTTTGAATCCGCCAAGCTGGTAGGGTATTGCATAGTAGGGTTCCAGAATAAGCATCCCGAATAGATTTATTCTAAGGCTAACCCCGGAACTTACAAATGGTGTTCGGTCGTTTACCGAGGTGGGTTTCCATTTTAAAGATGGTGGGTAATCGTTAGTCCATGCTATACCGGCATCGGTAAAGAACGCTAGTTCCGTGAACAATGTGCCCGATTTAATTAAGGTCAGGCGCTCAGGTCCAGTAAAAGGAATTCGTATTTCAAAGTTAGCAACCGCTATATGGTTTCCGGTTAGCTGGTCGATGTTTACATTGCCCGATTGACCATAGTTAATAAATGAGTTGCTATCGTATCCCCTAACATACCAAGGGTAGCCAATGTATAGCGGGTAAAGTATGTTGTCGTTTATTGATGTGCCAAATCGGCCGTAGTATAGGGTACGGAATGCAAAGCTAAGCGGTTTACGGAATATATATTTACGCATGTCGGCTAAAGCGCCCCAGTAGTTGTATTCCCCAAGAGTTCTTGAAACCTGGAACCGCATTCTGTTCCCACGCATGGGCGAGGCTATTCCAAAATCGGAGTTATCGTAAACATAGGCAAAGCTCGATTGCTGTAACCAGAAGCCCGGGGGTACTTCTCCCTTCTTGCGTTCGGAACCATAGTAGTAACCATCAATGTAATAGTTTGAGTAAATATCGGCCCTATAGTAGTAGCGGGCAATGGAACCACTAAGTTCAAACCGTTGAGTAGACGACAGAGGAAAATACGAAAGCAGACCTGTGGCTGTTTCGAACATTCGAATCTGGATGAGCTGAAAATCTTCAACTATTACAGGCTCGCCATTTATTTGCCTGTGAAGTGTATCGTATCCGTATTGCCCGAAAGAGTAGGGGATATGGGAGGCTGTTACACCCCATGTTATGTACTTTTTTTGCTGGAGAAATGCCACTTGCCCGCCAAAATCATATATCTCGCCGTTAAGCGATAGTCCGGTGTAAACCATGTTCTTTCCGGTGATATCGCTAAATAGCATTTCTACCCCGCCGGCCATACCCGTTCCGTATGGCGAGGTGCTTATACCCATGCCGATATTTGAAATATAATCGAGCTTGAATTTGGGCTTAAACGGTATGGTTTTAAATGAATCGACCAAGGCCACAGGCAGGTTTTTATCCGAGAGGTTTTTATCAACTAAACCTTCAGTTGCCCTATTTACAGGAGGAAGAATAGATGCGTTAAAATCAACCTGGTATGGATTTATCCTAACCGGTTTAAAATCGGAGGTGTCGGCTGTATAAATGGAGTACTTACTTTTAAAGAAATGGGAGTAAACCACCTCATCGTTTTCACGGGCAACGCTCATGGCTGGTGCAAGGGGTGTCATTCCCGAAATACCAGTTAAAATCCTGGTCATTCGGTACACTTCGCTGCTTTCAATGTTAAACCTGAAAAGGTTACGGTAGCCATCGCAGTTTGAAAGAAAGTAAATTTCCTTGTTGTTGGCCGCGAACATCGGGTTTACATTATCGGCGCCAGGAAGAATATCGAACACAGTTACGGTTTTGGTCTCAATATCGAGCGTTGCAAGGTTATATCCAGTTGTTCCGTTTGCTGATGTTTGTGAGGGTTTATCGGTAGAAAAAACAATGGTTTTGCCATCGCTCGACCAAGCAGGATGAATATTACACCAGGGGTCACTTGTTAGGCGACTAACTTTTTTGGTGCTTAAGTCGTACTGGTATAAATCGTTAATCCCATTCACCAGCCCCGATACCACAATGCTATTACCATCGGGCGACCAGGCAGGGTAGTTGAACGATGGAACACCAGGGATGCTAAATTCCTGAACGAGTTTGCCGTCAAAGACATCAACAATAATCAGCTTACTTTTTCCCTTGCTAAAACCTACAAAGGCAAACATTCGGCTATCGGGCGACCATGTCCCGGCCGACTCAATAAAGTTTAGTGCATCTATCTCGTTGTCGTGCACTATGCTCGATAGCCTTCTTATGATCTTACCGCTTATGGCATGAGCCAAGTAGAGGTCAATTGAAAAGAGGTCCTTTTCGGAGTAAAAGGCTACGTATCGCCCATCGGGGCTAACCGACGGCGAAATGTTTATTTCGCCGGCGTTCCGTTCAAATAGTATTCGGGTTCCGTTTGGGTCCTCAATCGTATCGGGCATGGTTCGCTTAAAGTAGTCGTAGTAAACCGATTTCCAGAGAGTTGAGAACGATTGCTCGTTCAACCCAAGGTAACGCATGAGTGCAAAGTTGTAGCCCCGCTTTGCGGTTTCCTTGAATATTGGGTTTATAAGGCTATCGCCGAATGTTCGCCCAATAAACGACCAGAATGCATGTCCCCAGCGGTATGGGAAGTACTTATTGGGGTAGTAGGTCATATCCTCAAGGGTGGGAAACCTGTCGTTAATAACAGCATCGCGCATCCACATGGCGGTTTGGTAGTCGTAGGTGCCCAGCGATAGGTACTCGGCCATGCCCTCTACCATCCAGAGAGGAAGGTTTCGAACGGAGTTGAGTGAAGTGGAATCGCCATTTATCAATGAGTTATACTGAAAGGCGTGCACCAGCTCATGCCCAAGAACATGATCGGTTTGCTGCCACGTTTCCGTTAATGGGAAAATTACCCGGTTTTTCAAGGCTTCGGTTACGCCACCTGTTCCTACACCAACACTCCCCGATATTGCCGTGGTTTGCTGGAAATCGGCATGATCGTTATAGAGTAGAATAGGGTTTTTTGTCTTTATGGAGTCCCTGAAAACCTGGTAATGCCTATCGTACCACTTCTCGGCTGAAAGCGATATGGCATTTAGCAAGCTATCGTTTTTCAGGTAGTGGTAAACCTCAAAATTTGGGGTTTGGTAAACGTTAAACTTTATGTTCTTGTAAATGGGTTTATTTCTACCAAAATATTGGCCATAGGTTATTTGACTAATGAAAGTAAGTGCCAAAAGAATTGAAATAGAATAATTTCTATTCATTTTATCTAGGATTTTTGTTTTAATCAGTAAACCTGCAAGGTAAGTTTTTTACTACAAAAATTGAACCTTAATCAAGTAAATTTAACCAAATCTTAGTTGAAATGGTTTAAAATTTAACCTAAATTTATGGAAACCAAAACCCCAATAGCTATGGAAAACAACCACACAATTTTAGGTATTAAAATTACCGATAGAATTAAGGAAGCCGGCGAGGTTCAAAAGGTTTTAACCCGTTATGGGTGCTCAATTAAAACCCGATTGGGTTTACACGAGGTTTCCGATGACTTCTGCAGCTCCTCAGGGCTAATATTACTGGAACTTACTGGACCCACCGATGACCAGGTAAAATTACACGACGAGTTGGTTAAAATACCCGGAGTTATAACCCGGAGAATGGATTTTTAGGGATTTGCTTCAATACAGATTTGAGTTCGGTCAAAGTAATATTCGGCCGAACTCTTATTTTATTGCATTGATGTATGATTGAGGTAAGCTATTTGGGTGGTTTATTGATAGACGTTAATATTTGCAAAACTCAAAACAACCTAGCCGCCAAAAGAGTTTTACTGTCTAAAAAATTATATCTTTGCCAATTAACGCAAATCAGGTAAGGATGTTTGAGGAAAACGGTGAGTTGAAAAAAACAACTATACTTGTAACTAACGATGATGGATTCCGGTCTGCTGGTATTGAAGCACTGGTTGAAATGGTAAAACCCTTTGGGAATGTTGTAGTTGTTGCTCCGGAGGAAGGGCATTCAGGCATGTCGCATGCTATAACCATTAAAACTCCCTTGAGGTTGAAAAAACACAAACGTACCGACGACGTTGACTTCTACTCCGTTAACGGCACCCCGGTGGATTGCGTGAAGCTTGCCATGAACCAGCTGTTTACAAGTAAGTTACCCGACCTGGTAGTATCGGGCATTAACCATGGTTCAAACTCATCAATTAGCATAATATATAGCGGCACCATGGCAGCTGCCATTGAGGGATGCCTATACGGTGTTCCTTCCATTGGTTTTTCCATCCTTGATTACGATGAAACCCCCGATTTTACTGCTACAATTGAGTATGGAAGGCTCATAGTTAGAAATGTGCTTGAAAATGGGCTAACACCTGGTTCATGTCTTAATGTGAATGTTCCTGTTTTGCCGCTTAAATCAGTTAAAGGGATAAAGGTAACACGCCAAAACAAAGGCACCTGGCGCGAGGAGTTTGAAAAACGAACCGATCCCAGAGGGGTTGATTACTACTGGCTAACAGGATACTTCCTGAACGAGGAACCTAACGCAACCGATACTGACGAGTACTGGCTTAACGAGGGGTATATCACAGTTGTACCGGTTCATGTCGATTTAACCGATTACAAAGAACTCGATCGTATAAAATCGTGGCGATTTGACCAAATTGTAATACCGCATGCAGAAAAAAATAAGTAAACAGTGGCACGGATACCTACTTGGAACTTTGCTGCCAATTATCACACTGGTAGTTATGTATTTATCGCTTGCCAGCAATTTTGAGTTTATCGATTTTATAAAATATTTAAATGTACGAGGCGATTTGTCCAGAGCATTATCGCTTGCCGTGTTACCCAATCTTGGCCTGTTTTTTGTGTTTATTTGGACTGATAGGCTCAAGGCAGCTCAGGGGGTTTTGGGTAGCACCATAATTCTTGCTCTTATTATTGTATTCATGCGTTTTATGTAGATCAGAAATGAAATACTTTATTGTTGCAGGCGAAGCATCGGGCGATTTACACGCCTCAAACTTGATGAAGGGCATCAAAAAAAATGATCCTAATGCCGATTTCTGTTACTTTGGTGGCGATTTAATGGTTGAGCAGGGCGGCACCCTTTTAAAGCATTACCGCGATATGGCTTTCATGGGTTTTTTGGAGGTTTTACTCAACCTCCGGACCATAAAGGCTAACATGGAACTCTGTCAGCAAAGCATAGTTCGCTTTAAGCCCGATGTAGTGATTCTGGTCGATTATCCCGGTTTTAACTTACGCATTGCCAAGTTTGCCAAGTTATCAGGATTTAAGGTGTTTTACTATATAGCACCAAAGGTTTGGGCTTGGAAAGAATCGCGAGTTGAGAAGCTGAAACGCTTTGTCGATAAGCTTTTTGTAATTTTCCCTTTCGAGATAGAATACTTCAGGTCAAAAGGGATTGACCCGATATACGAGGGCAACCCTTCAATAGATGCCATTGCTAACAAGCTGCCTCATCCAATACCTTTAAATGAATTTTGTGAGAAAAATGGTTTACCTCAAAAACCAATAATTGCTCTAGTTGCAGGTAGCCGAAAGCAGGAAATACGTTACAATTTGCCTGTAATGTTAAATGTAATCAACAGGTTTCCCGAGTATCAATTTGTCATAGCCGGAGCTCCATCGTTGGATTATAGTGTTTACCAGCCTTATATCAGTGACACTGGTGTAAATGTGGTATTTGGTCAAACCTACCAGTTGCTCTCCTGCTCAACACTTGCCTTTGTAACTTCCGGGACAGCAACGCTTGAGGCGGCGCTCCTGAATGTTCCGCAAGTGGTTTGTTATAGGGGGAACTTTTTTTCCATGCTAATTGCCTGGATAGTTATTAAGGTGAAGTATATCTCACTGGTGAACCTGAACATGGGGTTTGAAGTAGTTAGGGAAGTAAAACAGTACGATTTAACACCAGATACTCTTTACAACGAGGCCAAAAAACTTTTACCCGGCAATCCGGAACGCGAACGCCAACTGGAACTTTACGGCCAGCTCAAGGATAGACTTGGTAGGATTGGCGCATCGGAAAGAGTGGGTAAAAGAATTGTGGATTTGATAAAATCATCTTAAATACTTGCTTATGAGGTTAGCTCTGTTTTTGTTATTGCTTTTTCTGCCATTCCTATCGAATTCGCAAAAGTTAAGCATAAGCGTTTTTAACGATACTAATTTAAATACAATACTGGTTACACCCACCAAAGGGGAGTACAGCATGGTGCTTGGCGATAGTATGATTACTATTAAGCCATTACAAATACTTTATATTAGTCGTCAAGGCGATTCTGTTCTGGTACGTGATGAGAACCAAAGCCATGGTTCGTATAAGCGGGTTACGCTAATTGGCCAAACCGGCGAAGATGTTTTTCGCCTAAAGCCTATAATTCCGTCAAAGCCAGCTCGTTTGTACGACGATAATATTACTTTTTATGTTGAGTTTAATCGCATTATGGCTGTCAACATAATTGACCGCGAAAAGTATATTGCAGCGGTTGTTCTCGCCGAAACCGGCCCGAATAAGGAACCTGAATTGTATAAGGCGCAAGCCTTGCTTGCCCGAACTTTTACGGTTACCCATATCGATAAACACCAGTCGGAGGGCTTTAACCTTTGCGATCAGGAGCATTGTCAGGCATACAAGGGAAGGCCTGAGGCATTCCAGGACATTTACGATGCCGTTCTTGATGTTAAGGGTTTAATTGTTGTCGATTCTACCTTAAAACCAATAAGTGCAGCATTTCATGCAAACTGTGGAGGCCAAACAGCAAGCTCCGAGGATGTTTGGATTCAGGCATTACCCTACCTCAGGAGTGTAAACGATAGGTTTTGCACATCGGCACCCAATGCCCGGTGGGAAAGAACGATACCCCTTACCGAATGGAAAAAATTTCTTGCTCAGCAAGGGGTTGACACTGCTAAAGTAACACGCGATAACCTTAACTTTTTCCCCAAGGAGAGGCCAAAATACTATACAGTCTTAGGTGTGAATATCGCCACAACCACCGTTCGAAAGTATTTCAAGTTGCGATCTGCCTGGTTTTCGGTGTCGGCAGGGAAATCGGAGGTGCGGCTTTCCGGAAAAGGGTATGGGCATGGTGTGGGAATGTGCCAGGATGGCGCATTGGCTATGGCCCAGCGCAGTTTTACTTACGATAAGATAATCCAGCATTACTTCAAGGGTGTCCAAATTATTGATATTTCCAGGGTTAATCTTGATTCTATCAAGCCCGACTCCTTGGAGGTTAAGCCTTTTGATGTGTTACAGTAATTTTATTCTAAAACGCAAGCATCTATGAAGGCAATTTTTATTAGAGAGCTTCAGAACTTTTTTTCCTCGTTAACCGGATACGTTATTGCAATTATCTTTCTTGTTCTTACAGGTTTGTTCCTTTGGGTTTTGCCCGGTTACACCAATATACTCGATTCAGGGTATGCAACTTTAGAATCGTTGTTCTACATTGCACCATGGCTTTTCCTTTTTCTTGTGCCAGCTGCAACTATGCGGATGTTTGCCGATGAAAAAAAATCTGGTACCATTGAGCTAATTTTCACGAGACCCATTTCCGATACTGCCATGGTTCTTGGGAAGTTTTTTGCATCGTTGGTGCTAGTTGCCATTGTAATTCTTCCCACATTCATTTTTGTTTACAGCGTATCAAATCTAGGGAATCCTGCCGGAAATCTGGACTGGGCTGCAACCTGGGGCTCATATATCGGATTGTTTTTCCTTGCATTGGCCTACGCAGCCCTTGGGCTTTTTGCCTCGAGTTTAACCGATAATATGATTGTTGCCTTCCTTTCAGCTGTTGCATTATGCTTTGTTTTTTACGATGGATTAGCTTGGGTAGCCGAGCTTCAATCCATGGAGTGGGCACGGTCGGCATTACTGACTCTTAGCATAAGTGAACACTACAGCTCGGTTAGTCGGGGTGTTATCGATTCGCGCGATGTGGTTTACTTTTTATCCATATCATCTGTTTTTCTTGCTCTTACCCGCTTAAAACTTCAATCGCGCAAGTGGTAAAACCCAAAAATGGAGCATTATGAGTTTTAGTGGAAACATGAAACTGAAAAACATAAAGGCATTCGCTGCATTGCTGCTCATTCTTTTAGTGGTGAATGTGTTTTCGTCGTTTTTTTACCTTCGAATCGACTTTACCGAAGATAAAAGGTATACCATTCAGCCTGTTACCCGTGAGGTATTACAGGGATTAGACGATATTGTGGTTATCAGGGTTTATCTTGATGGGGAACTACCAGTTGCCTTTGTTAGAATGAGAAAAGCCCTTGCAGAGACCCTGAGTGAATTTAAACAGATAGCCGGGAAAAAAATTAGGTATGAATTTGTCAACCCATACTCTACATCGGGGGCAAAAAAGCAGGAGCAATTGTTTCGCCAGCTGGCCGATAAGGGACTTGTTCCAACCAACGTTCATGTTAAGGATAATGAGGGTGCAATGATTCAGCGCATCATTTTTCCCGGTTGTTTAATTACATACAGGGGTAAGGAGCTGGCGGTGAATCTTTTAAGGAACAACCCAAATCTTTCGGGCGATGAGAATATTAACCTATCCATACAAAACTTTGAGTATGCTCTGGTTGATGCAATTGACCGCGTAATAGCCGAAAACAAGCAGCGCATTGCATTTATTCAGGGGCATGGCGAGTTCGATGAGTTTGAAACTGGTGATATTGAGCGTGAACTAGCCCAATACTACCAGGTTAGTAGAGTGATTATAAATGGCGACCCCGATGCTTTAAAACTCTATAAGACTATTATTATTGCCGGGCCTAGCAGGCCAATGCCTGAGGCTGATAAGCTCATTATTGATCAGTTCATTATGCAGGGTGGGCGAGTGCTGTGGTTTGTTGACCCTGTTAGTGTCAGCATCGATAGCTTGTCATCAGGTGCTTCAACCCTAGCATTTATGAATCAGCACAACCTTGACGATATGCTTTTCCGCTATGGCGTTCGACTTAACCCATTACTAATTCAGGACATTCAATGTGCTGTTATTCCGGTAAACTCTGCCCTTGTTGGGCAGGAACCCCGTTTTGTTCCTGCTCCTTGGCTTTACTATCCATTGCTCACGCCCCCAGCCGATAACCCTATTACAAAGGGTTTAAATCTTATTCTAGCCAAATTTACTAGTCCAATCGATACCGTTGGTATGAGTGATGAGGTTAAAAAGCGGATACTTTTGTCTACATCCAAGGAGACTAAGCTTGTGAAAATTCCCGCATTAATCAACCTAAGCCAGGTTAGCAAGGGTATTACCCGTTATGAGTTTCAGCATTCAATGCTTCCTATTGCCGTTGAGCTGCAGGGGATTTTCAAATCCAACTTTCGGAATCGGCCAATAAATGCATTACTTCCAAATGGCAATATCAAATTCAATGATAAAAGTTGCTTTACCAAAATGATTGTAGTTGCCGATGCCGATATCATTCGCAACGACATCCAGCGTCGTCCAAATGGCGCCTATGTTATTCCGTTGGGCTACGACAGGTTTACCCAGCAAACTTACGGAAATAAGGAGTTGGTGGTGAACATGGTTAAATACTTGTGCGACGATAATGGGCTTCTCAATTTGCGTTCGAGAGATATTAAGCTTCGACTTCTGGACAGGAAACGGGCTGTTAGTGAGCGGTTTTACTGGCAGCTGGTTAACATGGTTTTACCATCGCTTATGCTGGTAATTGCTGGAATTGTTTGGAATTTTGTTCGGCGTAAAAAATATACTTTTACAAATGTCAGGTAAAAAGATTTTTTTTCTTTCACTGCTCATAGTCCTAGGGATAGGTATTTTCTATTTTTTCCATTGGTATAGAGAGTTCCGCCAAACGAATTTTTCCTATAAAAGCTCAAGCATAACAAAGGTTGAGCTGGTTATGAAGTCTGATACCCTAAGGTTGACAAAATCAAATGGCCATTGGTTAATAAATGAATTTTTCATTGCCGACTCTTTCGCAGTAAGCAATTTTATCGATATTTTGCAGAGTATTTCAGCTATTGCACCCGCTACTCTAAAAACCAATGACAATTTAGCTAAACTGCTTCAAGGGAAGGATATTGGAGTTTTCATTTATAAAGGGAAGCGTTTAAGGAAGGAATACAGAATTGCTTCAATAGCAGAATTCAACTATAAACCTGTCGTCCTGAATAGTGGTTCGGGAGTTCCCTACTACGTTGAATCGCCTAATGCTGTTAATAATTTAGTAGAATACTTTTCAGTTAACCCTGATAAATGGCTTGCGGGTAAGCTGTTTATCGAGCCGGTTGAGGAGATAAAAGAAATCAAGGTTGTTTTCCCCGATAAGGAAAAGGGTTACAGCATTGTATTTGGTGGAAACCAAATAATATCATTATTTAACTTTGCAGGGAATATGGTGTCGAACATTAACCTTGCAAACATCAGCAATCTGTATTACTCGCTCGATAATTTTAAGTTGTATTACCCTACTAAGGCCGAAATGGTTTCTGCAATACCTGAGAATTTAATTGCCAGCTTGCAGCTCAAAATGCTAAGCGGAAAAACCTACGAATTCACTTTTTACCGGATAACCGGTAAAGGATTTACAAACATTCTTGGTCAAGAACTCGGTTACAACCCCAACCGCCTATTGGTAAAGCTATCGGAAAATCGTTTTTTGGTTGGCACCTATCTGCACTTCCACTATGTTCTTTGCCCCATCGATGTATTTGTAAATAATTATGAAAAATAGTGTGTGTTATTAGAGTAAAATTTTGTATTATTGAAATCCTTTTGAGTTTTGAATTGCATTGATTTTCAATTTTTAAACCAAAAGAATCTATTAACTGTTTGACAGCTAAAGGATAAATCAGTTAGGTAAAAGGAACTAATTAAATTACAGAGATATGAAATTTGTTGTATCAAGCACCATGCTACTGAGCCACTTATCGGTGGTAAGCAGGGTAATCAGCAGCAAGAACACCCTACCAATTCTTGACAACTTCTTATTCAAGTTGGAAGGTAATGAGCTGGAAATCACAGCATCTGACCTTGAATCGACACTTACAACAAAAATTACCCTCGATAACGTACTGGGTGATGGTTCAATTGCGATTCCCTTTAAAATTCTTATCGATACCCTTAAGGAATTCTCGGAGCAACCCTTGACTTTCGAAATTGACCCTGGTTCCCTCGCAGTTGTTATTCACTCGGAAAATGGTCAGTTCAACATTGTTGGCCAACCCGCCGATGATTTTCCAAAACCCGCTGAGCTTAGCCCAGAGAGCAGGGTTAGTGTAAAGGTAGCCGCCGATGTGATGCTTAACGGTATTACCAAAACCATTTTTGCCACCGCCGACGACGAAATGCGCCCCGTTATGAATGGCGTATTTATTGAACTAACCGCCGAAGGGATGACCTTTGTTGCTTCCGATTCACACAAGCTGGTTCGTTACCGTCGCAAGGATGTTCAGGTTGAAGAGTTTTCATCGTTCATTCTTCCAAAAAAGCCTGCTAACCTGCTTAAGTCTATTCTTGCAAAGGAAACTGGCTCAGTAAATGTTGAGTTCGATAGTAAGAATGCCCGCTTTACCATGAGCGGTTACACACTGGTTTGCCGATTGGTTGAAGGGGAGTACCCAAACTATAGCGCCGTTATTCCTGTTGATAATCCAAACCGTATGATTATTGATAGGGTTGATTTTTACAACTCAGTTCGTCGTGTTTCAATCTATTCAAATGCTGCAAGCAACCTTATCAAGTTAGGTTTAACATCTAACCAGTGCGAGGTTTCAGCTCAAGACCTCGATTTTTCGGTTTCCGCCTACGAACGCTTAAACTGTGACTATCAAGGCGATGAAATGGAGATAGGCTTTAAATCAGCCTTTCTGGTGGAGATTCTGGCAAACCTTTCCTCAACTGAGGTGGTTCTTTCCATGTCCGACCCTTCACGTGCAGGGCTCATTTTCCCTCACCAAAACGAAAACCCCGACGAAGATGTTCTTATGCTTCTAATGCCAATGATGATTGGTGCTTAGAAATAAACTTAATTACTTCCCCGGCCATGGCTTGGGGAAGTTTTTTATTTATAAAAGGTAATGTAAATGGCATTAAATATTAAGAATCCGCTGGTAGTATTCGACCTGGAAACTACCGGAATTGATGTAGTCAAGGATAGAATAGTTGAAATTGCTGTGCTAAAGGTATTTCCTAACGGTAACCGGGAATCGAAGGTTAGGCGAATAAACCCTGAGATGCCTATACCACCTGAGGCTACTGCCATCCATGGAATAACCGACGACGATGTTAAGGATGCACCAACCTTTAAGGAGATTGCAAAATCGTTGGCAAACTATATTGAAGGCTGCGATTTTGCTGGTTTCAACTCCAACAAGTTCGATTTACCCCTATTAGCCGAGGAGTTTCTCCGTGCTGGAGTTGATATTGAACTGAAAAAAAGAAAGTTTATCGATGTTCAAACCATCTTCCATAAAATGGAAAAGAGGACCCTTGCTGCAGCATACAAGTTTTACCTCGATAAGGACTTGGTGAATGCTCACAGCGCCGAGGCCGATACCCTTGCTACCTTCGAGATCCTCTGCGCTCAGGTTGAACGGTATCCTGAGCTAAAAAACGATGTCGATTTTCTGTCGGAGTTCAGCTCATTTAACCGCAATGTCGATTTTGCAGGCCGTATTATTCTCGATGACAAGGGGGTTGAGGTATTCAACTTTGGAAAGCATAAAGGTAAGCCAGTTATAGATGTTTTAAAGGCTGAACCCAGCTACTACTCATGGATGATAAATGGCGAATTCCCCTTGTACACCAAAAAGGTACTCACTAACATTTACTTAAAAATGAAACAAAAATAGTTGGTTCTGCTGTGTTAACTTATATTAACAAATGCTATATTTACACCAGCAAAATATAAATGGATTAGTATGGCATTGATTGAAACATTCCGTCGCCAAGGCGACTTTCTTTTTAGGTATCGGAGCTATTTGCCAGTTGTGTTAGTTTTAGCTGGAATTGGCTACTATGTTTACCTTCTGGTAACCAAGCAGTATTCATATAATGCATTTTACTTTTTTGCATGCTTTGGGGTGAGTGTTATTGGATTGGTTATACGTGCAATTACCATTGGCTATACTCCAAAAAATACTTCGGGAAGGAATACTAAGGAGCAAGTAGCCGATACTGTTAACACATCAGGAATGTACTCGCTGGTCCGCCATCCGCTTTACCTTGGCAATTTTTTCATGTGGTTTGGCCTTGCCCTACTAACTAAAAGCTACTGGTTTGTTATATTTTTCCTTTTAGTTTACTGGCTCTACTATGAACGGATAATGTACGCCGAAGAATTTTTCCTACGCAATAAGTTTGGATCAGATTACCTCAATTGGGCCGATAGCGTTCCCACGTTTTTTCCGCGCTGGTTTAGGTGGCGCTCCCCAAACAATTACTTTTCCATCCGTAACGTAATTAAGCGCGAGAGCATAGGGCTTTTTAAGTTAGTGCTACTGTTCTTTGTTTTTCAGTATATACACGATGTGGTTTCAAACGGAGGTAAACTCCTTGAGCTAAGTTCGTGGGGCAGGGTGTGGTTCACTGCCTTTATTATTATTGGAGTAGTTTACATGGCTTTACGAACCATTCGCAAAAAAACCCATTTGCTCGATGTGGATGGCCGTTAAGGTACAATAATGCGTAACCCCTTATTTACTACTGAAATCCTAATTTTTCTATCCATTATAATGGGTTCACCATCAAAGTGGACAACATCTTCGCGTTTACGCTTTATTACAACCTTTTGGGCCTTACCGGTTTGTAGGACTGTGCTTTTATTAATGGTTCGTGTAAATAGCATTGCACCAATGGCTGGTGCTTGAAGCAGATTTATGGGCGACATTATGGCTATATCAAGCAACCCATCTTGAATATTGGCATTTGGTGCTATATACGCATTATTGCCATATTGCGATGCATTGGCACATGTAATGAGAAATGCTTTCACTTTCATTTTTTGCGTGCCATCAATTTTAACCTTGTATTTCTTGGGTTTGTACCTTATAAAGTCAGTTAATGCTACCTTAACATAGTTTATAAAGCCACGGCCTCTCTCTTTGGCAAAGCGGTAACCGATGTGAGCATCAAAACCCACTCCACAGGTACAAAAGAATGGAAGACCGTTTACGAGTCCATAGTCTATTGCTTCAACCTTAAGCTTATTTATCACCTGTATTGCTTTTGCTGCATCGAGGGGAATTTTTAGATGTCGTGCAAGACCATTACCTGAACCTAATGGGATAATTCCCATCACGCAATCAGTATTTATCAGGGAACTGCCAACCTCGTTAACCGTGCCATCGCCACCAACAGCTACAAAATACTTGAAGCCCTCGGCAATCTTTTCGCTTATGATCTGAAACGCATCGCCTTTTTTACGGGTGAATAGGATCTCGGGCTCAAATGTCTCGTTATCAATTGTATTATTAATGATGTGAAGTATGCTTTCCTTACCGCGTGTTCCAGATATGGGGTTTACAATAAAAAGTATTCTTTTTCGGGTGGACTTTGCTATGGAATCGGCCATGGAACTAACTTTTGAACATGCAAAAGTAAAACCTTTTTTAATAGCATCAAACTAACTACCTTTGTTTGGCTTTGCTCATTTGTTGAAATAAAAAACTGTTCGTAATGAAAATCATTTGCATTGGTAGAAACTATAAGGATCATGCTAAGGAAATGAATGCTGATGTGCCTGAGGTTCCTGTATTCTTTATTAAGTCCGATAATTGTTTGCTTCGCAACAATCAACCCTTTTTTTACCCTGATTTTACAAGCGATTTGCAATACGAGTTGGAAGTGGTGCTGAGGATTAACAGGTTAGGGCGGAGCATTAAGCAAAAATTTGCCCACCGCTACTACGATGCCATAACCCTTGGTATCGATTTTACTGCTCGCGACTTGCAGCAAGAGTGTAAGGCAAAAGGGCTACCCTGGGAAATATCCAAAGCATTCGATTACTCTGCTCCAATAGGAACTTTTATTCCTAAAGAAGAGCTGGGCGATTTGAATAGTTTAAACTTTCGACTTGAGGTAAACGGAAAGGTTGCACAGCAAGGAAATACTGCCAACATGATTTTTGGTTACGATGAGTTAATTTCATACGTGTCACGATTCCTTACCTTCAGAACCGGCGATCTGCTTTTTACCGGTACCCCAAGCGGTGTAGGGCCTATTAACGTTGGCGATAGGCTACAAGCCTATTTGAACGACAGGCTGATGCTCGACTTTTTTATTAAGTAATGGTTTTACAGCAAAACTATTGTCGTATTCCCTTTAACCTTAAATGGGTATAGCTGAGGTAACCTCAAGTTCTAACTGTAACCTTTTGAAAAAGGTTAACGGGTAACTAGCGGTTAGTGTGCTTAATGCGTAGTCAATGGTTTGTTCAATGCTGTTCGATTGAATTACCAACTGTTCATGCAAGGTATTTACTACAGCGTATGCGCTATCCTGGTAGGTAATGCCTTGCGATATTTCACCTTCAAGTTTTGTGAAAAAGTCCATGATTTCGCGGTAACGTTGCCTTTGCCTGTCGGAATAACGGTGTAGCGAGGAGTATGCATTTGTAAAACTTGTAAACCTATTACGTAGATTTGCCAGAACCTTGCGTGGAAGTTGGTCGATGCTAATGCCACGCTTCAGGTAAATATCAGTGTACCGAAAAACGCCAACAAATCCAAGTGCGTCAAGATCATCGGCGGTGGATACAAGTAAAGCCAGGTCGAGCATGTCATCGGGCTTAGTAACCGGGTGTTGTTTTACCGATTTGTCGTCGTGTAGCTCTACGGCCTTAGCTATCGAAATTTTTTGTGAATCGTTCAGGTCGGGAATTTGGCTGATATATTGCTTACAGAGCTCTGCACCTTCAGCCCCGTGCTGCTCGTGAATGGTTTTGGTTAAGCCAGCATCGTGAAAGAAACAGGCAATTATTGCATTTTCAATTAGCTGATCGGTGATTGTCAAGCCAGCCTTATGGAGTTCAATCAGTAAACCCCGGCAATGCAGCCATACCCTGATATGGTGTTGCAAATCGTGTGAGGGTAACGACACGTTTTTGAATATACTCTCAAGGTGGCGGTATAGGTTCGACAAGTGTTTTGTCTCAATCCTATGAATTTTAGAGAGTAACTCTTCCATGGTTTGTAAGTAGTTTATGCAAAGTAAATAAAAAAGCAGGAAAAATTTTCCTGCTTTTACGTGATTTCGTTAGAATTGTTTTAAGCCATTTCCTTTGATTTGGCAATAATTTCATAGGCGATATCGAGAATTGTGGTATCGTCGAGGGTTACTATTCCGCCATCAGGCCCCGGTTCTAAGTGAAAACCCACTGCGCCTCCATCCTTGTAGTTGGTTCCACCAAAATAATTGCGGACAGTTTCAACATTAACGTTCAACCTGTCCGCAATTACCTGCATGCTACCATCAGGAAGGCTATCTTTAACCCTCCTGAGCTCATTAAATGTGATTATTTTAGTCATAATTACAGGGTTTTTTAATGATTTTTACACCTTAAATATAAAGAATTAAGTTCAAAATGTAAAATGATTTAACTAAATTTTAACGTTAAAAAAACACATTATTTTCTAAATTTTTATACGAAATTTCCTTTTCTAAGTTCTAATATCGAAGTAGTGGAAAATATTACTATTCAGGAAATAGGAATGAAGTTAAGACGTAGACAATCAATGCGTTGGATACAAGGTGTTTGATTCTGAATTACTTTTTAAACTCCATAGATATTATAGTTCTAAACTTTTTCAAGAACCTTAATATCTTTGTGGAAAATGTAGGCCTTTCATGATTAGACTGGTGGTAACCGATTTGGATGGCACACTCCTGCGCTCCGACCATAAATTTAATGACGAAGATATGGTTTCCCTCTACCGTTTGGGCGAAATGGGGATCATCCGAGCCATTGCTACAGGTCGTTCACCATATTCAGCAGCCACTGTATTGCCCGATGATTTTCCTATCGATTACCTTTTGTTTTCTTCCGGTGCAGGAATTATGCGTTGGTCCGATAAGTCGATTATTCATGCCAACCAGCTTTCACCTGAAATTGTTCAGTGCGTTATTGCCTTGCTTGAGGAAATGCATGCCGATTTTATGGTTCATGAGCCAATCCCTCTAAACCATTGTTTCCATTACCACAGTTCAGGTAACCTAAACTCTGATTTTGAACGAAGAATAAACCTCTATAAGGATTACTCTCAACCCTTAATAACCGGTGTGCCATTTCCAGGACCTGCTTCGCAGGTGTTGGCCGTTTTACCCGATGATATTGAAAGGTTCAATGCTATTTCCAAGAAGTTAAACGGAGTTCAGGTAATAAGAGCAACTTCACCGCTCGATGGCAAATCAATTTGGCTTGAGATTTTTCCCGAAGGAGTCTCAAAATCTGGAGGGATTCAATGGTTATGTAGCTTTATTGGTGGAATTAAGTCCGATGATCTGTTGGCCTTAGGCAATGATTACAATGATATCGATATGCTTACCCTTGCCGGTGAGGCATTTGTGGTGTCAAACGCACCCAGTGAGCTAAAGAACAAATTTCAGGTTGTGCCGGTAAACGATGAGGCCGGTTTTTCACATGCAATAAAAAGGGTGCTAAAAATTGATTGATTAGGTTTTTAAAGTATCTCCTTAACCTCTTTCTTTAAAAATTCAATGGCCAGCGAGGTGGGGTTTATTTCTAGTTCAGCGTAAGTTTCAAGAATTTTTTTGCTCAAATCGAAGCAGCTATCGTTTGGAGCAACTTTTTCGCTGCAAATATTTATAAGCTTAACAATGTTTTCCTTTGCATTTTTAACCATCTCCCATGCCTCATTGCTAACATATAGCTGCTGGGAAAGGTTGTGCTCCCATTCAGCCCTAATGTTTCCTAGTAAAGCACTTTGTAGGTCGCTGGCAAGCATCCCCTTTTTGTTAACTCTTACAATTATTGATTCAGGCGAAATCCGCTCCATTAAGAGTATTAAGCGCTCGTATGCCTGAAGCCGGAGCGGTAGTGAAACCTTAATGGTATTAAACATTAATTCTGCCTTTTGCCTTCGGGTTTCATTCTTGATAAGGGTTCGTAAAGCAAGGTATCCTGCCAGGAATACCATGAGTGCGGGTATTGTGATTTTCAGAATCTCGGCAAACATATTTTAATGTTTTTGGGCAGTTTAGGTGTATATGAATTACAAATTAATTTATTTTTGAAACTCTAAAATTAGTAAAAGAATTTGGAATTCCCTAAAACGTAAAACCATGGAAAAGGTATCAGCCAGAATAGCAGCCCTTGAGGAGTCGCAAACCATTGCAATGTCCAAAAAGTCGCGTGAACTTGCTGCACAGGGTATCGATGTTATTAGCCTTAGCGTAGGCGAACCCGATTTCTTTACCCCCGACTTTGTAAAGGAAGCTGCCAAGACAGCCATCGATCAGAACTTTTCATTTTATACACCGGTTGCGGGTTACAAGGATTTGCTCGACGCTATTTGCGGTAAGCTTAAGCGTGAAAACAACCTCGAGTATCAGTCCGATCAGATTGTGGTTTCTGGTGGCGCTAAGCATAGCCTTTCGAATGTGCTAATGTGTGTTGTGGATAAGGACGATGAGGTTATTGTTCCCGCCCCATACTGGGTTAGCTATGTTGAGCTGGTTAAACTTGCTGAGGGGAAAAGCGTGGTGATTGAAACCTCCCTTGAGAGCGATTTTAAAGTTACACCAAAACAGCTTGAGGCTGCTATTACACCTAAAACCAGAGCCTTACTATTATGTTCCCCATCTAATCCAACGGGTAGCGTATATTCATACGATGAGCTAAAGGAAATTGCTCAAATTATTGAGAAACACCCAAATATCATCGTAATTTCCGATGAGATTTATGAGCACATCAATTTTATTGGCAAACATGAGAGTATTGCTCAGTTTGATTCTATTCGGGATAGAGTAGTTATTATCAATGGCGTTTCAAAGGGGTATGCCATGACTGGTTGGCGCATAGGATTTTCGGCATCGGCCAAATGGATTGCCAAAGCATGTGAGAAACTCCAAGGCCAGCAAACTTCCGGTGTTTGTAGTATTGCCCAACGCGCAGCCATTGCTGCATTTAACTCCGATGGCCAATACACCCGCCAAATGCGCGAGGCTTTTCGCCGCCGTCGCGATTTGATGTATGAAGGTTTCTCATCAATCCCTGGCTTCAAGTTGAATAAGCCACAGGGTGCGTTCTACATTTTTCCTGAAATATCGGAACTGCTTAACAAGCAGTATAACGGTGAAACCATAAAAACTTCCGATGACCTTGCCATGTTCCTTCTGAATCATGCACATGTTGCCGTTGTTCCGGGTTCGGCGTTTGGTTCACCAAAATGCATAAGGCTTTCGTATGCTACATCGGATGATAAGCTTAAGGAATCCATTGAGCGTATTAGGAAAGCAGTTGCTTTACTCAAGTAAAGCTATTTCCTTTTAACATTATATAGCATCGAACTACATGGTTATTTCGATGCTTTTTTTTATTTTAGATTAGTATTACTTTTTTGAAGATGAAGAAATTTGTAAAGTTTGGGTTGGTTATCGCCTTGGTTGGATTAGCGATTGGAGTTTTGCTCCTTTTAAGGCTCTATTTTACGTTTCGTGCTAACAATGTAGCAGTCTCTAAGGAGACATTAATATATATTCCCACAGGTTCAAGCTATAACGATGTTCTAAATATTCTTGATGATAATAAGGTATTAAAAAGTATCGACAGGTTCAAAAGGGTGGCACGATACTACGATTACGAAAAATCTGTTAAACCCGGTTGCTATGCATTTGAGCCCGGTATGAGTAACTCATCCATGGTTAAAATGCTTAAGTATGGACATCAAAAACCAGTAAAGGTAACATTTACAAGTATGCGAACCTGGCAACAGCTTGCTCAGCGCATTTCTTCACAGATAGAAGCCGATTCGGTTACACTTATAAATCTGTTTACCTCCGATACAGTAGCTTTTAATCGGGGTTTTAACCCTAACACTTTTATGGCTATGTTTATTCCAAATACATACGAGTTTTACTGGAATACCCAAGCATTAGGATTTATCAGTAGGATGTATAAGGAGTATAACCGTTTCTGGAACGAGAGCCGGATTCATAAAGCCAATGGTATTGGATTAACACCGGTTGAGGTATCAATTTTGGCATCAATTGTTGAGGAAGAAACCAATGTTAAATCGGAGATGCCAATAATTGCTGGGGTTTATATAAACCGATTACGCAAGGGAATACCCCTGCAGGCCGACCCAACGGTTAAGTTTGCCATTGGTGATTTTTCCATTCGTCGAGTGTTGACTCGCCATTTAGCTGTTGATTCGCCATACAATTCGTATAAATATAGAGGTTTACCGCCAGGGCCAATACGCATACCATCGGCATTTGTTATAGATGCTGTGCTTAATGCGCAAAAGCATAGCTACCTTTACTTCTGTGCTTCGCCTGATTTTTCTGACCGTCATCTTTTTGCCAAAACTTTGGCTGAACATAACCGAAACGCAGCGGAATACCGAAGGGCGCTTAACATGAAACGAATATATCGATAAAACTATGTGATATGAAAACTTTACCATTCATAGTGGCAGCTTTATTATCGTTGGTATCAAACGGACAAAACGATAGTATTATCAAGTTACCCGAACCTAGCCGGGTTAAGGGTAAAAACATCATGGAAGCTTTTGCTAACCGTGCCTCGGTTAGGGAATTTGATACTCAGGAATTAGACCTTCAGGAAATTGCTGATTTGCTGTGGGCTGCAAACGGTATTAACCGTCCTGCCGAAGGCAAACGAACCGCCCCAACAGCCATGAACACTCAGGATATTGATGTTTACCTTGTAAATAGCAAGGGAGCATTTCTTTACGATGCTAAGGCTCATGCATTAGTGCTAGTCAATAGTGGTGATTACCGTTCAGCTGTTGCTGGTTCACAGCAAAACTTTGCCAAAGCGCCTGTTTTTCTCGTAATTGTCTCCGATATTGCCCGCTTTCAGCGAGGTGATGAGATCCAAAAAATGACCTGGTCTGCCATGGATGCCGCTATAGTATCTCAGAATATAAATATATTTTGTGCTGGTGTTGGGCTAAAAACTCGCCCAAGGGTTTGGATGGAATCCGAAAAACTTAAGGAGATTCTTAAGCTAAAGGAGACTCAACGGCCAATGATGAACAATCCAGTAAGTCGCTAATGGGTAAAAGTATTTTTTGATAATAGGTTTTTTAAGATAAAAAATGCATTGAATTTTTTCGATGCATTTTTTGTTCCTCTATAGGAATATGTTGGCTTTTAAATGCTTATGCTATTCAAATCCCTAATGATGTAAACATCGTAATCGCCAAGGTATTGAAAACCGAACTGTTTGTATAGGTTAATGGCCTCATTATTATTGCGATGTACCTCGAGTTTTACCTGATAGCCCTTGGCCATGACAAACCTAAGCGATTCGCGTGTAAGCATTTTCCCAATCCCCTGCCTTTGGTAGCTTGGATGAACGCCAAAATGGTGCAAATGAATTCTACGACCATCAAAGGTCATCCAGCTTGTCCCAACTACCATTCCATCTGAATTTACAGCCACAAGCAACTTACCTCCCATGGCAATGCTTTGCAGAATTATATCCAAATTGTCGCCTCGCGCAGGATTTCCAAGGTTGGTGAGTTGCCAAACTTCACTTAACCCATCAAAATCGCTAGGTTGAAAATCACGAATGGTAATACTTTCCATAATTCTATACTTTAACAACGTAAAGCTGCCCCGACTCGTCCTTTGAAACCTTAACCTTGCTTCCCTTTTCGATGTAGCCGAATTCGGCAACGGCATCAAACCAATTACTTCCTATTTGAATTTTGCCCGATGGCCGAAGGGTAGTTATGGCAATGCCCTCGGCACCAACCATGTTTTTAATTTTAGTATCAATGCCAACAAACCCTTCTTCTTTATTCAAGTTACTTTGTAAGGCCAGATTTGGGAATAAGGGTGATGTTAGTAGTTTACGGCTAAGCCCTATTCCTCCAATCAGCCCAATGAATACAGCTAAAACAACAATTCCAAAGGGTTTGAGAATGGCCATCAGGTTAAAGTTAACCGGATCGCGGAAAATCTCATTATCAATCATGGCCAGGGTTAAACCTGCAACCATAAGCACAATTCCGGAAATGCCGGTAACGCCAAATCCGGGTATGGCAAAAATCTCAACCATTAATAGAATAACCCCAACAACAAAGACAATAATCTCCCAGTGTTCAACTAGCCCTTCGAGGTAAAGCGGCGCAAAGTAAAGAATGGCTGCTATAGCTGCTGCAGCAAGGGGAAAACCCACGCCCGGAGTTTGAAGTTCAAAGTAGATACCGCCAATGATGATCATTATGAGTATACCCGATACAATAGGATTGGTAAGAAAACCAATTATGCGATCGAGGAGCGATGGGCGAAACTCAGCGATGGTAAACGATTTGATTCCTGCTTGCTCCATTACCTCGTTTACGTTTTCTGCTTTACCTTCGCAGTAGCCATGCCTAATTGCCTCCTCGGCTGTGAATGTGAGGACCTTCCCGGAATCGATAATTCCTTCAATGTATATTGAGGGATCTACCATGGCCTCAGCAATTCTCGGATCGCGCCGCCATTTTAGAATAGTATCGTTCCCTGAAATAAGCGTATCGTAACCTTTGGCCTCAGCGGTTGCGCGCATGGTGCTTCGCATGAACGATTGGAATTTGTCGGGCACAACGTTGCCCGATTGGTCCACTACAGTAGCAGCACCAATACTCCCCCCTTTTCGCATATATATACTATCGCATGCAATTGAAATCAAAGCGCCTGCCGATGCGGCCTGGTTATCGATAAACACCCATACAGGAATTTTGCTATTCAGGATTTTGGTCCTAATGGAGTCGGCTACGTCAACCATTCCGCCATAGGTGTTCATATGTATGAGAATGATATCTGCCTTAAGGTTTTGGGCTTCCTCAAAGCCAACCTTCACCGACCTCCATGCCGCAGGCATGATATTCTCTTTGATATTTATCTTGTAAATCAGCTTGCTTGCAGGTAGGCTATCCTGTGCTTGGACTAGTGGATGTATGCCAGCCAAAAGCAACAATACAATAGGTCTTAGTATTCTTAAGGTTTTCATGGTATGGTTTTATATCGGTAAAAATATAAAAAAATGATGTTAGTTCAGTTTGGCCGATAGGGTTTGAAAAAGTTTTATAGCCTTAAATTTCTCATCATTAAGAGTGTATGATATGTTTTGTTTCAAATATCTAATGGCATCTTCGCGACTTACTGAGAGGGGACTAAATTCTTCAACCGCTTTTTCAATTGAGTTAACCCCAAGTTCAAGCCCACTGTTAAACTCATTTATAAACTCCTTGGGTAGCTGTTTTGTGGTTGCCCATACAGCAAACACAAAGGGCAAATCGTATGCATTGAACCACTCATTCGATAAATCGATAACATTAGCAAAATGATTTTCCGCTTCAAAAACCCTATCGCCTATTAGTACAATGGCTTCATTTTCCCCGAACAATTTATAATTATCAGAGGGTTTTAGAGGTATAAAGTCGGGTGTAATATTCCACACATTTTGGCAAAGAATTTTAACAAGGATTACTGAAGTGCGCGATTGGTAATCAAGGTATATTCTTTTTATATCGTTTAAATTACTATTACCCATTAGGGCTACTGAACGGACTTTCCCAATAGAGCCAATGCAGAAATTGCTTACAATATCGTATGAATTAAAATCGTTCAAGGCACCTACGGGCAACAGGCTTAAATCAACCTGATTACTGGCAAGTTTTCGGGCACATTCTGCTGGGTAATCGTATAAAAGTTCAATTTTGCTATATACCAATGAATGCTTTAATCCGTAAGCAAAAGGTGCTGTGTTTAAGTACGATATGGCCGATACTTTATACTTTTTCATAGTTGCAAAATGGTTTGCTAAGGTAGCAATTTTGAAAAGTTATTGAGTAATGCAAAAAAACCTGCTTACATAAACCTTTAACATTGAGTTATGTTTAGTAAATTTGGGCAAATTTTGTAAAACATGTTGAACCATAGTTTACATTCCATTTCTCCAATCGATGGCCGTTACGCAAAAAAAACAGAATCGCTGTCGGGTTACTTTTCCGAGTTTGCCTTAATAAAATACAGGATTTGGGTTGAAATAGAGTATTTTATTGCCCTTTGTGAAATTCCATTGCCCCAGCTTCAGGGGTTTGATTCATCAAAATTCTCCCTACTACGCGAAATCTACAAAAACTTTGGCGAATCCGATGCGCTGAGGGTTAAGGAAATAGAAAAGGTTACCAACCACGATGTAAAGGCAGTTGAATACTTCCTGCGAGAGAAGTTTGATGCCATTGGCTTTGAAACCTTTAAAGAGTTTATACACTTTGGTTTAACATCGCAGGATGTAAACAACACTGCATTTCCTGCAATGCTTCGCGATTCCCTACAGGCTGAATATCTTCCTTTGCTTGAAAAGGTAGTGGCAAAGCTAAAAGAGCTAAGTACTCAGTGGGCCGATATTCCCATGCTAGCTCATACACATGGTCAACCAGCATCGCCAACCCGTTTGGGTAAAGAGTTTCGGGTTTTTGTGGAACGCATCGAGGTTCAGCTAGAGCAGCTCAAGCACATACCATACTCAGCAAAGTTTGGTGGGGCAACCGGAAACTTCAATGCACATATTGCAGCCTATCCAAGTATCGACTGGGTAGGATTTGCAAACCAATTTGTGAACCACAAGTTGGGATTGCACCGGAGCCAAACTACAACCCAAATTGAGCATTACGATAACCTTGCCGCCATGTTCGATTGCTTGCGGCGTATCAACAACATTCTTATTGACTTTAGCCGCGATGTTTGGATGTACATCTCCATGGAATATTTCAAGCAAAAAATTAAGGAGGGCGAGGTGGGCTCCTCGGCCATGCCCCATAAGGTAAATCCTATAGACTTTGAGAACGCCGAAGGCAATTTAGGAATAGCCAACGCGCTATTTGACCACATGGCCAGTAAACTCCCAATCTCACGACTTCAGCGCGATTTAACCGATTCTACCGTTATCAGGAACATTGGGGTACCCATTGCACATTCCTTTATCGCATTAAAATCGATACTTAATGGGCTAGACAAGCTAATTGTAAATATTGATGCCATTAATGTTGACTTGCAGAGTAATTGGATGGTAATTGCTGAGGGTATTCAAACCATTCTTCGCCGCGAGGGTTATCCAAATCCATACGATGCATTAAAGTCCCTTACTCGAACAAATCAACAGGTTACACCTGATACATTTACAAATTTTGTTAATAGTTTGAATGTAAGCGAATCGGTAAAAAGGGAACTACTAGAACTAACTCCTTTTACATATCTTGGTATTAAATAGTTTTAATTATTGGCACCAAAACCATTCAAATTTAATTCAGTGAATAATTAGGTTACTTTTGCAATGTTTTATAAATACATGTTATGAAGAAATTTACCCGAATACTTAAATACCTATATCCTTTCAAATGGTATGTTGTTATTAATGTTGTTTCCAATGTGCTAGCAGCAATCTTCTCGCTCTTCTCCTTGGCTATGCTAATACCCTTTTTACAACTTCTATTCGGTACAGTTCCGCTTGTTGAGGTCAAGCCCGAGTTTGTCATTTCAGCCAAGGGGCTCGCACAATACCTCAATTACTATCTAAGCGAAATAATAAAAACTCACGATAGAGCATCGGCGTTACTATTTGTAATAGTATTAGTGTTAGTGGCCTCATTCCTTAAAAACCTATTCACTTACCTTTCGTTATACTATTTAGCTCCAATCAGAACCGGTGTACTACAGAATATGCGTAACCTACTTTACTGTAAGGTTGTAGATTTACCACTGGGATACTTCACCGAGGAAAAAAAGGGTGACATTATCAGTAAGATGACTAACGACGTAAACGAGATAGAGATTTCAATTATTCGTTCACTGGAGATGTTTTTCCGCGATCCTATAATCATTATTATTCACCTCATTGGCCTTATTTACATTAGCCCCCAGCTTACACTTTTTGTACTGTTGATATTGCCGTTAACAGGTGGTGTGATAGGTAGGGTAGGGAAAAACCTTCGGAAAACATCATTCAAGGGACAAACCAAGATGGGAATTATTCTTACCATGATTGAGGAAACCATAGGCGGGTTAAGAGTAATAAAGGCTTTTAATGCCGAGCAAAAGGTTATATCGCGTTTTGAAAGCATGAATAGCTTTTACTCCTTGCTGATGAAAAAGATGTGGCGCAGGCGCGATTTAGCTTCACCCCTTAGCGAATTCCTTGGCACCATTGTGGTTGTTCTTGTTCTGTGGTATGGTGGTAATTTAATTTTTGCAGGCAAGGGCAGTTTGGGCCCCGAGGCACTAATTGCATACATTGGAATTTTTTATATGATTATTAACCCTGCCAAGTCGTTTTCAAATGCATACTACAACGTACTTAAGGGACTTGCTTCAGCGGATAGGGTTGATACCATACTTAATGCCGAAAATCCTATCAAGGTTAGCGCGGGTGCTAAAATCATTGAATCGTTCAACCATGAAATTGAATACCGCAATGTTAGTTTTAAGTACCAGGACGATTGGGTTCTTAAAAACATTAACCTTACCATCAAGAAAGGTATGACCGTTGCCCTTGTGGGGCAATCGGGGTCGGGTAAAAGTACCATGGTTGACCTTTTGCCCCGTTTCTGGGATGTTACTGAGGGTGAAATTCTTATAGATGGTGTAAATATCAAGGATTACGACATAACCAGTTTGAGGAACCTGATGGGTAATGTTAACCAGGACCCAATTCTGTTCAACGATACCTTTTATAATAACATTGCATTCGGAGTTGATGGAGCCAAAATGGAAGATGTGGTAAATGCAGCTAAAATTGCAAATGCCCACGATTTCATTGTAGCCACACCCAATGGATACCATACCAATGTAGGCGATAGGGGGAGTAAACTCTCTGGAGGGCAAAGGCAGCGGGTTAGCATAGCAAGAGCTATCCTTAAAAACCCGCCAATCATGATACTCGATGAGGCAACCAGCGCCCTTGATACCGAGTCGGAACGGTTGGTTCAGGATGCAATTGATAACCTCATGAAGCATCGTACCTCACTCGTCATCGCGCATCGTCTCTCTACAATTCGAAAGGCCGACTTAATTTGTGTACTCCACGAAGGCGAAATAGTTGAGCGCGGGAAACACGACGAACTGATTGGTTTGAACGGTTACTATGCACGGCTCCATAGCATGCAGTTACTGTAACAGTGCTAAAAATTAAGAATTAAAGCCTCTTCAACATGAAGCGGCTTTTTTTATTCGGCTTGATTATTGTTGGACTGACCCGATTGACTCGTCCGGCAGAGCCGTTCTCGGTTCGAACCCTTTGGCTTGGTATGAATAAAAAAAGTAGGAACACAAGATTCCTACTTTCTGGCGGAGAGAGAGGGATTCGAACCCTCGGACCCGGTTACCCGGGTCAACGGTTTTCGAGACCGCCCCGTTCGACCGCTCCGGCATCTCTCCTGAAAACCTTTTGGGCTTGCAAAATTAATTACTTTATATCTATATGCAAATATATAGAACAAGTTTTTGCAAATGTTGTTACTTTTGTAAAAATATAAATATATTAATTAATGAATATGAATTTAAAGACCCAAATGGAACACTTTTACCAATGGTTCAAAGCAAGGAAAAGGATTACCTATCCTGTTCTTGGCGTTGCTATAGGTATAGTAGCGGGTTACCTTTACTATTATTATATAGGGTGTAACAGTGGCAGCTGCCCAATTACTTCATCGCCATGGAGCAGTATGGGTATTGGAGGGCTAATGGGGTGGTTGTTGGTATCAAAATAAAAAACGAAGGGGAACCCTTCGTTTTTTATTCTGGCGGAGAAAGAGGGATTCGAACCCCCGGTCCGCGTAAACGGACAACGGTTTTCAAGACCGCCGCATTCGACCACTCTGCCATTTCTCCGCTGCAAAAATAGTTGCTTTTTCCTTTTTGACAAATAGGTTGTTGAAAAAATGTTGAAAAAAGTATACTTTTACTTGCATTGTATCAAAAAAACGCTATAAATTAGCATCATATAAAGAGAATGTTTTTTAAAAATCAACAAAAATGGCTATCGAGGCAAAAAAAAATTTCAAAAAACTTGCATTTATTAATAAATGTAATAATTTTGTCTTTGATAGTCAACTAACTATTATTAACCCTAAATTCTATTTGTTATGAACAAAGCACAATTAATCGATGCAATTGCTGCTGAAGCCAAGATTACCAAGGCCGATGCTAAGAAAGCTCTTGACGCTTTCATCAAGACTACTGGTACCGCTCTTAAGAAAGGTGACCGTGTTGCTCTAGTAGGTTTTGGCTCTTTCTCAGTTGCTAAGAGAAATGCTAGAACTGGCCGCAACCCTCAAACCGGAAAGCCCATCAACATTAAGGCTAAAAAGGTTGTTAAGTTCAAAGCTGGTAGCGAACTTAGCGGAAAAGTTAACTAATTATTTGCCTTTTTTTCAAAAAGGAGAGCCTGCATTGGTTCTCCTTTTTTATTTTTGTTCTATGAAGCTGAATATTGACCCCAACGATAAAGAGCTACGCAAAAGGCTGATTGATTACCTATCGCAGTTTATTTACGATAGACGGTATCAGCTCTTCAGTAGTATCATAAGTAATAGAACACGCTACCTTACTGTTGTTCTTGAAGATATCTACCAAGCTCAGAATGCAAGCGCTACCCTTAGAACATGCGATTGTATGGGCGTTCAGGATATATATATTATTGAAAATAGCAACAAGTTCACAGTTGATAGCGAGGTTGATATGGGGGCTTCCAAGTGGCTTACTCTACATCGATACAACAAACTGGAAAATAACACCCTTGATGTGATTGACGCCCTAAGAGAAAAGGGTTATAGAATTGTTGCTACCACCCCGCACGATAATGATTGTAGTATTAGGGAACTCGATTTATCAAAGGGAAAGGTTGCGTTGCTTTTTGGTACTGAGCTTACCGGTTTATCGGAGCTCGCCTTACAAAATGCCGATGAGTATGTTAGAATACCCATGTTTGGCTTCACTGAGAGCTACAATATTTCAGTATCGGTTGCCATAGCCCTTTATGAGCTTACTAATAGGATCCGGAGTTCTGAAATTGAATACAGGTTATCGCCCGATGAGCAGGATGAACTGATGCTTCAGTGGCTGAGGGCTTCAATCCGCAGCTCAAGTTTGATAGAAAAACGTTTTTTTAGTGAACTTAAAATGCATTAGTCTGATTTTTTCCATCAATTTTTTGTAAATTCGTAAAAAATCACAGTAAATAAATTGGTTATGAACTGTATACTTGTAGATGACGATGAGATGTCGAGAAGGTTAATTGAGGATTATGCTTCACGGGTCGACTTTATCAACTTGGTTCGCTCATTCTCCAATCCTATTGAAGCACTTAGTTTTCTTCAAAACCAAAACGACGATGTTCATTTGGTTTTTCTTGATATCGAAATGCCCGAGATGTCAGGAATCGATTTTTTAGAGAGCAGCTCAGCCAAACCACAGGTTGTAATAATATCATCAAAGGAAAAGTATGCCCTAAAGGCATTTGACTATAGTGTAACCGATTACCTTTTAAAACCCATCACATTCCCTCGCTTTTTTAAAGCAGCATCCAGAGCTTATGAACGTTACAACCAGTTACGATCCCCATTCGACGATGATAGGGAAATCTTCATCAAGAAAAATAACTCGCTGGTTAGGGTTAGGTACGGCGATATTCTTTGGATTGAGGCAATGGAGAACTACGTGATTATTGTGACCAGCCATGAGCGGTTTACCATTCATTTAACCATGAAATCCATTGAAAATCAGTTGCCCAGTGTAAGATTCAAACGGGTTCATCGCTCTTTCATAGTTAATGTTGGTAAAATTGAAACCATTGAGGATAATGTGATATCGATACGGAGTAATGAAGGCCGGAAAACCATACCCATTGGGAAATCGTACCGCGAGTCATTGATTAACGAGTTAAATCTAATTGCAAACAAGTAGGACGAAATGAGTGTGTTGAGGCAGCTCTTTCTGGAGCATTTAGCCCAAACATCGGAATCGCCCCTTATGCTTGAGATAACAAAAGCTGAGGGGGTTTTTCTATTTGGGCCAGACGGTAAAAAATATTTCGATTTGATCTCAGGTATTTCGGTAAGTAATCTTGGCCATGGAAACCCCATGGTAGTTAAGGCTGTTCAGAATCAAGCAGCCGATTTCATGCACCTTATGGTTTACGGGGAGTACATCCAAAAACCTCAGGTTGAGCTCACAGCCCAGCTTACCAGGTTGCTGCCTGAAAATCTAAATTCGGTTTACCTGGTTAATTCAGGTAGCGAGGCTGTTGAGGGTGCGCTTAAGTTGGCCAAACGATTTACCGGTAGAAGTGAGATTGTAGCTTTTAAGAATGCCTACCACGGAAGCACTCATGGCGCATTAAGCGTAATGGGTTGCGAGGAGCAGAAGCGAAACTACCGCCCATTACTCCCCGATGTTCGTATATTAAACTTTAATAGCATTGCCGATTTAGAACAGATTACAACCCGAACAGCCTGCGTGATTATTGAGCCCATACAGGGCGAAGGAGGTATTCGCTTACCAAACGTTGATTTTCTTCGCAAGTTGAAAAAACGATGCAGCGATACAGGTGCATTGCTGATATTTGATGAGATACAGACAGGTATGGGACGCACAGGCAGCATGTTTGCATTCCAGAGGTTTGGGGTTATCCCTGACATACTGTTACTGGCTAAAGCCTTTGGCGGCGGAATGCCCCTGGGAGCTTTTGTATCATCAAAAGAAATTATTAGGGTGTTAACCCACAACCCAATACTGGGGCATATAACTACTTTTGGAGGACATCCGGTTTCGTGTGCTGCAGCCATTGCATCGTTAAATTTTTTAGTTCAAGAGAAAGTTATTGAACAAGTTGAACATAAAGGCTCCATCATAGCCGAGGCCCTGGCTAAGCATCCAAAAGTTAAGGAGGTGCGCCGAGCCGGCCTTATGATGGCTGTTGAACTGGGAACGTTTGACAGGGTTCAAGCTTTAATTAAGTATGGTCTCGACCATGGATTCATTTTGGACTGGTTTTTGTTTTGTAATACTGCAGTTCGCATTGCTCCACCTCTTATAATTACTGAGGATGAATGCCGAACAGTTGCAAATTTGATTGTTGAGGGTTTAAATGCTATTAAATAAAGTTTTTGTTATGCGTAACATAATTTTTTGGAGATTCATTTTTTTTCCGGTTTCCCTATTTTCTCAATCAGCATTTGATTTTGTAAAAATTGAGGATTCTTTAAAGTTAATTGTTAACAGTATTACAGCAGAAACGTCATACACTCGTCGCGATTCGTTGAATACAATATTTTTAGGTATGCTCAGGAGTACCTTGGAGGTTCAAAGCTCGTATACCTATCCATTTGATTCAATCCGAATTGGGAAATTAAAATCGCCCGATGGTAAGTTTCGTATTTTTACCTGGAATGTCCCGCAGCCTGGAGGATACCAAAAATATTTCGGTTTTTTGCAGATTAAAAAGGCAGATGGAAAAGTGGCGTTGATTGAACTTAAGGATGACCGCAAAGGCATTACCAATGCCAAAAACGAAACGTTACCTGCCGACCGCTGGATGGCTGCGCTTTACTATCAAATGGCTCAGTTCCCAGTGGCAAATGGTAATGCATACGTTCTCTTAGGATACGATTTTAATAATCTTTTTACATCGAAAAAGATTATCGATGTTCTAACCTTCGATAGCCAGGGTACTCCAACTTTTGGTTCTCCTGTTTTCAATGTTGATGGTAAGTATAGGCTATCGAGGATTGTATTTGAATTCAATGCCCGTGTAAACATGGTGCTGCGATACAACGACGATAGCAAAACCATTGTTTTTGACCATCTCTCACCCTCAAGTCCTGAGTTTGCAGGCGATTTCCAGTATTATGGTCCCGATGGCTCGTTCGATGGTTTTAAGCTTGAGGGTTCAGAGTGGGTGTATGTAAGAGATTTGGATATGCGAAATCCACGCCGATCAAAACCCAAACCGGTAAACGCTCCGGTTGACTTTAAGGAGCCAGGATTCCTTTACAAGCCAAATTCATCACCCCAAAAATGATTATCGCTTGCTTTTATCTTAATTTATCTATAGCGCAATAGCTCCAGTTAATTTAACTAACCATTTAATAAATGAAAAGGCTAATGATTTTAATTTGCTTTGCAACTGCAGGCTTTGCAGTTAACAGTTGCGACTCAGGAAAACAGAATGATGAATTTAAATGGCAAATTGACCAGTTTGCCGATATCCGCATTATGCGATACCAAATTCCTGAGTTTGAAAAACTCACACCCCAACAGCGCGTGTTGGTTTACTACCTGAGCGAGGCGGCCAAGTGTGGACGCGATATTATTTGGGATCAGAATTATAAGCATAACCTTGCAGTGAGAAGCATTCTGGAGGCTATATATAGTGGTTACCCTGGTGAGCGTTCGGGTGAGCAGTGGGACCAGTTCATAGTTTACCTCAAACGAGTATGGTTTTCAAATGGAATCCATCACCACTACTCAAACGATAAAATTATGCCCGCTTTTAGCGTTGAGTACTTTACTCAGCTCTTAAGCCAAACACCTGACTCACTCTTTCCTTCGGAGCTGGGAGGTAAGGTTCAAATCATTGAAAAGTTTTTGCCAATCATCTTTGACCCTAACGTTGCTCCAAAAAGGGTTAACCAGGAAGCCGGTGTTGATATGGTGGCTCAGTCGGCCTGTAACTACTATGAGGGTGTAACCCAAGCTGAAGCCGAAAAGTTTTATGTCAGCGTGGCAAACCCTGCCGATTCAACTCCTATATCGTATGGGTTGAACTCAAAACTGGTAAAGGAAAACGGAAAAGTTGTTGAAAAGGTTTGGTATTTAGGCGGTATGTATGGTAAAGCCATTGAGCGAATTGTTTACTGGCTGGAGAAAGCCGCAACAGTTGCTGAGAACGATCACCAGCGCCAGGTGATTGAGAAACTGATAGATTACTATAAAACCGGTGACCTTAAGAAGTTTGACGAGTATAATATACTTTGGGTTAACGATCTGCAGTCGAGAGTTGATTTTGTGAATGGATTTATTGAGAACTACGGCGATCCCTTGGGCTACAAGGCAAGCTGGGAGGCTGTAGTTAACTTCCGGAACGATGAGGCAACCCGCCGCACTCAAACTATTAGTGGAAATGCGCAGTGGTTTGAAGATCACTCCCCAATTGATGATGAGTTCAAGAAAAAGGAGGTTAAGGGCGTTACCGCAAAGGTTATTACCGTAGCGCAACTTGGCGGCGATTGTTATCCATCAACCCCAATTGGCATTAACCTGCCCAATGCCGATTGGATCAGGAAAGTTCATGGTTCAAAATCGGTTACCATGGATAACATTACATACGCATACGATCAGGCTGCTCTGGGAAATGGTTTCCTGGAGGAGTTTGCTTGGTCTGATCAAGAAATTGAACTAAACAAAAAGTATGGCTACCTGGCAAGCAGCCTGCATACCGATTTGCATGAGTGCCTTGGCCATGGCTCAGGCCAGTTAGCCGATGGCGTAAAGGGCGATGAACTGAAAAATTATGGTTCGCCCTTGGAGGAGGCCCGCGCCGATCTGTTTGCCCTTTACTACATTATGGATCCCAAAATGGTTGAACTTGGCTTGATTCCCAATCTGGATGTGGCTAAGGTTCAGTATTCTAATTACATACGAAACGGCCTTATGACCCAGCTTACCCGTGTGGAGTTAGGTAAAAACATTGAGCAGGCACACATGCGTAACCGCCAGCTTATTTCAAAATGGTGCTATGAGCATGGAAAGGCTGAAAATGTGATTGAGCGAAAAGAGCGCGATGGTAAGGTTTACTTTGTGGTAAACGATTTTGAGAAGCTCCGTCAGCTTTTTGGACAACTTCTTAAGGAAATCCAGCGAGTTAAATCAACTGGCGATTTTGAGGCCGGTAAAGCTTTAGTTGAGAACTACGCCGTTAAGGTTGATTACGATTTGCATAAGCAGGTTATCGATAGGTTTGCTAAGCTTAACATTGCTCCCTATGGCGGTTTTATTAATCCAAGGATTGTCCCGGTTGCTCAGGGCGATAGCGTGGTTGACGCTATTGTGGACTACCCCGATAGCTATGTTGAGCAGATGCTTGAATATTCCAGGAACTACTCATATCTACCTTTGTATAATTAACCTTTAATTTTTAAGCCGGGTAATACCGGCTTTTTTTTATCAAAAAATGATTTTCTAAAATTTTATACATTTGTATTGCAATGTACTTTAGCCTTTACTAATTCCAAAATGTATATTACCTTTATTTCAGTGATTTTTATATGGTATGCAATATTGGTTGGTTAGGGATATTTGTCATGGGGAGTCCTAGTATATCGGGATAAACTCCGATGAAGCTTCTAAAAACAATCAATGAATAGAGATCCTTCGCTTTGCTTAGGATGACAAGAGGAGTGTTCATTTTTGTTAACTAAACGACATTGATATGGTATGTTTAACCTAGAAAAACTCTAGTTAACTCATGGCAGGCATGGATACCCTTGATATGATAAGAAGAAAAATAGCAATATACATTGTTGATTACAGCATTGAGTGGTCCGACATTCTTTTTAATGGCATTGAATGTTCGGAACCTTTTGTTATCAAAAAATTTGCTAATGGCGAGGAGTTTATTAATTTTTTGAAAACCGAAAAGCTAAGCAAGCGCATAACCCATGTTGCCCTTATTGGCTATACATTTTACGATGAAAAAAATCAAACCCTGATGAATGGTATTGAGATTCTCGAATCACTCAAAAAGATTAAACCCTTTGTAAATGCCATTATGCTTGCCAATGACGATGAACAGGAGTATGGTGGCTACGTAAAAAAACTTGGTGCTGTGGCTGTTATCAATAAGGACGATAGCGCACTACTCCGAATAAACAACCATATCGCATTGCTATTCAGCAAGCAAGCCCTGGCACAGCGAAAGAAAGATTTTAAAATAGCCTTGTATATCTGGATTGGGACAGTCATTACCATTGCGTCATATCTACTTATTGGTTACTATTTAATCTGACAAAATTGCATACGCTTGCCTAATTGACATTTTCTTGTCAACTTTTTTGCTTTTACATTGAGTTGAATATCAGGTTGATATACAAAATATGTATTTATATCCTTATCAAAGCTTTTGTTGGCATTGGAATTGAAAGCATGGGTAGGGTATGTATCGATTATGTTTAACCAAAAATATTGATGTGCAATGCAAACAGGAAAAATAGGTGTAACCACTGAGAACATTTTCCCAATTATTAAGAAGTTTTTGTATTCCGATCACGAGATATTTCTTAGGGAGTTAATATCAAACGCAGTAGATGCCACACAAAAGTTGAAAACATTGGCATCGGTTGGTGATTTCAAGGGAGAGCTTGGCGACCTTACCATTAGGGTTAAGGTTGATAAAAAGCATGGTACCCTTACCATAAGCGATAGCGGAGTGGGCATGACAGCCGATGAAATTGACCGCTTCATTAACCAAATTGCTTTTTCGGGTGCTGAGGAATTTCTGGAGAAGTATAAAACTCAGGCAAATGGCATAATTGGCCACTTTGGGCTTGGTTTTTACTCGTCGTTTATGGTAAGCGACAGGGTTGAAATTGTTACCCGTTCGTGGCAGGAGGGTGCTAAAGCCGTTCGCTGGAGTTGCGATGGAACACCTGAGTATAAGATTGAGGATACCGACCGTGAGGCTCGCGGAACCGATATCGTTTTACACATCAGCGACGATTCAAAGGAGTTCCTTGAGGAGCATAGGATTGAAGAGTTGCTTCGCAAGTATTGTCGGTTCTTACCCATTCCCATAGCCTTTGGAACCGAGAAGGAGTGGAAGGACGGCAAAGAGGTTGATACCGGAAAGGACAGAATAATCAACGATACCAATCCGCTTTGGACTCGTAAACCTGCTGAGCTCAAGGACGATGATTACCAAAAGTTTTACCGCGACCTTTACCCTGCTCAGGAAGAGCCTCTTTTCTACATCCATCTGAATGTTGATTACCCCTTTAACCTTACCGGTATTCTTTACTTCCCGCGCATCAAAACAAACTTCGATATTCAAAAGAATAAGATTCAGCTTTACTGCAATCAGGTTTATGTTACCGATTCGGTTGAAGGTATTGTGCCTGAATTTTTGACATTACTTCATGGCGTTATCGACTCGCCCGATATCCCCTTGAACGTTTCCCGTAGCTATCTGCAAAGCGATTCAAATGTTAAGAAAATATCATCGCATATTACCAAAAAGGTAGCCGATAGGCTTCAGGAAATATTCAAGAACGACCGCGAGCAATTTGAGAAGAAGTGGGACGACCTTAAGCTGTTCATCACCTTTGGTATGATTACCGACGAAAAATTCTATGAACGTGCTGAGAAATTTGCTTTACTCAAGAATGTTGATGGTAAGTATTTCACCTTTGAGGAGTATGAGAAGCTGGTTAAGGAGAACCAGACCGATAAGAACAAAACCCTAGTTTACCTGTATGCCAGCGATAAGGACGAACAGCATAGCTACATTGAGGAGGCCAAGGCTCGTGGGTACGATGTGCTGCTGATGGATGGGCAGCTTGATCCACATTTCATCAATACCCTGGAAACTAAGCTTAAGGAAACCCGTTTTGCCCGTGTGGATTCTGATGTGATAGACAAGCTGATTGTGAAGGAGGAGCGTAAGGAAGTTAGCCTATCGGCTGAGGAACAATCCGATTTGAGAGCTGTTTTTGAGGGTGCACTTACTTCGGAAGACCACTACTGGGTATCGTTTGAGGAACTTGGCGAAAGCGCCAACCCTGTAATAATTACCCAGTCGGAGTTTATGCGCCGAATGAAGGACATGGCTGCCATGAGCCCAACATCTAGTTTTTATGGTAGCATGCCCGATAGCCGTAACCTTGTGGTTAATGTATCGCACCCCTTGGTTAAGGCTGTTATTGATGCAAAAAGCAAACAGCTTAGCGAAAAGCTTAGCGAGGTTAATGAGAAGATAAAGCCTGTAAAGGCTAAGGTAGAGGAGCTCGAAAAAGCTCAGAAGGGTAAAAAGGACGATGAGATACCTCAAGCCGATAAGGATGCCTTGGCCGATGCCGAAAAGCAGTTCGATAAGCTCGAAGAGGAGCGCAGCTCTGTGCTCAAGGCCTTTGGAAAGGATTACAAGCTTGTTAAACAGCTTATCGATTTGGCCTTGTTGGCAAACAACATGTTAAAGGGTGAGGATTTAAGCCGGTTTGTGAAGCGAAGTCTTGAGCTGATAAAAGCGGAATAAACATACGTTGCATTATTGTTTTACGAGGTTGGATTAAAACCCAACCTCGTTTTTGTTTCTTTAATCAAGCAAACTAATCTCTGTTAATAATCTATAGTTTAATAAACTATTGCATGATAAAAAAGATTTTTATGATATTAATTGTTTTATAAAAAACAAAAAAAGTATTGACATTTTCGTTTTTTTTTTTTTTTTTTTTTTGCTCTGCTATTCAGATAGTTGGCCAACAAAAGGGTAGCAGGCGGAATCGAAAAGCCTAAAGAGAGTAGATCAAACAAAACCAAATGACTATGAAAAGATTGATTTTGTTATTGTGTTTAACCCTAACATTTGGCACTCTGTTTGCAGAAAACAAGATTGATGCCAATGAGTCTTCAGCAAAGGCTGTTGTTACAGTTAGTATAAATTTAAATGTTGATTTATCGGATCAAATGGACAATTCTCAAAATTCAAATCCTGAGGAAAAAACGTGCTATGCAACATTTACTTTCTCCACCGATTGCGGTAATGGGACAATATACCATTACTCAGTATTTGTATGGGGCAAGTGTACCACTGATTTTTACAGAAGAGCCGCTATGGCTGCATTAGATGTTGCAGAGGCATATGATCAAATTTTGTGTTAATATTACAAGGGATACTGCATTTTGCAGTATCCCTCTTTATAGAACAATTTCATTTTATTAAATTTAAAACTAAAAATTTCAGATGATGAAAGTAAAGGTATTTGCATTAGTTGGATTTCAATTCCTTTTAGGAAATTTAGTATTTTCTCAAACCGAAAGGCTTTCAGGAAGTGTTATTTACGAAAGTGTTTGGACCACTACTTATCCTATTCAAGCAAAAGGAATGCTTTGTTTTAATGAGGGAGGGGCTTCATTTATTGCCACTTCAGATTTTACAGTAGCAGAGAGTAATAGTAAAGACAATGAAATGAAAAATGAAAACATTTCGATGGTTGAGAACTCACCAGGGCATTTTACCGTGGTAAGGAGGAGAGACCCCAATACCTTAAAGGAATCAAAAAGCGTACCCTTCAACATATTTACTTTTAAGGCGAAGGGCAAATTATACCAACTTGTAAATGAAACTTATTTTGCAAATAAGAATAAGCAATCCGTGCCTTTTTTCTATTTGGAAGAAGAAATAGGAAAAATAGAATGGAATATCGAGCCCGAATTTAAAAAAATAGGTCGTTTCCAATGTCAAAAAGCCACATGTAGATTCAGGGGGAGGGACTATATTGCATGGTTTACACCGGAAATACCTGTTACTTTTGGGCCATGGAAACTACATGGTTTGCCCGGGTTAATTATTCAAATAGCCGATATTAAGAATGAGGTTATGTTCTCAGCCATTGAAATTAATATCGCAAAAACTTCAAATTGCAAGATTTTAGATTTAAGAGATTATCCAGTTTACGCCTTAAAGGAATATGTAATATGCCAAAGGGATAGGTTTCAGAATGAGAGTAAACGTTTAGAATCGACTATCCAGGTAATACAGGCAAGGCAACCCGAGGATATAAATTTTAATGCAAGTTCCTTAAAAGTCAATAATGTAGGTTTAGAAATTGAATACGAATTTTAATTAAGATTCCATATTATTTAGATTATTTGGGCGTCAATATGTTTTAGATCTTTATCCATAAATAAAGTTATGAAGAATATTTTATTAATATTCATAGTATTATTATTGTTTATTAAAAGCCATGCACAGCATGTTATTGAAGGTTATGTTCACGATACAAATGGGAAACCAGTAACACATGCCCAGATCTTGCTCTATTTTAATTCTGATTCAGTTATTCTTTCATTTTCTTTTGTAAACTCAAATGGTTTTTATCAGATTAGCACTTTAAAATCAGGAGATTTTAGAATTGAATTTATGGCATTAGGGTATAAAAAGGCTATTAAATTCATTAAAATTAATACAGACTCAATACAGGTAAATCCAATAATAGTTGACGTTATACTACAAGAACTATCTTATGAAATTAATGAAGTTATAAAATACGGAGATAAACCTATAACAATTAAAAATGATACAGTAATTTATAATGTAAAATCGTTTACAAATGGAACAGAAAGGGTTGTTGAAGATGTTCTCAAAAAACTTCCTGGTATAAATGTCGATGATAACGGAAGGGTTACATTCAAAGGGAAAGAGGTAGAGAAAGTAATGGTCGAACAGACGGACTTTTTTGATAAAGGATATAGAATGATAACACAAAATGTTCATGCAAATGCTATTGAAAAAGTTGAGGCTATTAGTAATTATTCCGAAAACCCGATATTAAAGGAGATTTCAAATTCCGATAAAGTTGCCCTAAATTTAAAGTTAACAGAAAACTCATATAAAAGAGTTTATACAAATTTCGATTTGGGTTATAATACTATTAAACATTACGATATAAATGTGAGTTTAATGAATTTTAATAGATTAGTTAACAGTTTATTAATAGGAAATTCAAGTAGCATAGGCGATAACCCAACTGTTGGGTCGCCAGAATTATTCAAAACGTTATCGGAAACGTTGGACGATAAGTTGACTAAAACAGGTTTACCAGATTTTGTTTTATCCCAAGATGCCTACAGGCCTGTTTTTAAACGTCAAAGGGTAAATGAAATGGATTTAACTTTAGGTTCTATAAATGAGGCAATTAAACTAACATCAAAAACTAAATTAACAGTTACAACGGTTTATAGCAATATTGACGATAGGTTTTTAAGGCAAACTTTTAAAAAGTATAGTTATGATACATTAAGCATTACAAATACAGAGAATTACAATTATTCTATGAACAACAAAAATGCATTTATCAAATCAAAGATTGAAAGTAGCCCTAGTAGTAAAACTTTTATTCAATACAATTTTCTTTTTTCAAGTACTTACAAGGACGTAAATGCTCTAACAGATTTCAATCAAACTGCAGTAAATGAGAATGGTTGTGGTAGTTCGTTTCAAGTTAACAATTACCTTAATTTTAGCCAAAAAATAAGTAATAGAACAATATTAAATTTCATGGGAAATGTATTAAAGGGAAATTTAAGAGAGGAATTAATTATCAACCCATTACCAATCACACATATATCCCCAATTGATTCCATTAATAGAAGAGGGACACAAAAATTCGATAATGACTACTATTTTATAGGGGGAACCACAGCTCTTATGCACAGGATATCCAATGTGTTATTAATTGAGGCAGAACTTGGAGAAAATATTCTTAGTTTCGATTTAAAAGGTTCTTTTGCAATAATTGATTCTTTGAATAGCTATACGCCCGATCCATCATTTTCAGGAAAAACAAATATTAAAAGTAATGAAACATTTTTAAAATCAAAATTAATATGGGGATCTGATAGTTTAAATTTAAGTGTTGGTTATAATATAAGTTTACTTAAAATTACTGAAAAGTTTAATAATTATCAGACAACAAAAAATATATTTTTCCCTTATATATCCTTTAAGTGGCTGTTAAATAGAATAAATACTTTTAATATATTTTATAATTCTGATGTTAAGCCTTTTCAATATAGTAGCGTTATTAATCAATACTTTTTTACTAGTTACAACTCAATAAATCGAGGGATGTTACCTTATTTAGGTAATGTTCACAATTTGGGGATAAGTTATTTGATCGGAAAACTAAATACCCGTTTTTTTATGAATAGTAGTTTGATGTATATTAACGAACCAAAATTTATTACTCAAAATATCGAGCCCAACTTAAACTATGTAGTTGCTAAAGATACGATTACTAAAAACAGAAATACAATTGTTGCTAATATTGAGGCAAATTATTTTATTAAGGTAATTCGTTCAAACATCAAACTATCATTAACCAATCTTAGTTTCGAGTACGATAATTTTTTCTTTGGGATTTCAAACAAGAATAGAAATAATTCAACTACTGTAGTTTTTGAATTACGTTCATCGTTTAATTTACCATTAAATTTTCATGCAGGTTATTCAATTATCCAAGGCCATATAGTAAATAAGCAAACTAAGCAAAGTAACATTGAAAGGATATTCTGTAATTTGTATATAAAACCATCTCAAAATTTAAGTCTGGATTTACTATCAGAGTTATACAGTAACCAAAGTAGACTTCTATCAAACAAAAACAACAGTTATTTTTTAGTTAATTCAAAACTGTCATATAACTTTCCAAGTTCAAAATGGTCAATATCTTTGTCTGCTTTTAATATTTTAAATGAAAATAAATACGTTTTAAATAGTATCTCAGAGTACTACTACAGTAATGTAAGCTATAATTTAATACCACGATATTTTATGTTTAGCGTTTCCTTAAAATATTAAATCTAAGGTTAATCTTGCATATATTATATGAGCAATAGGTTAACTGAAAATTTAGTATTAATTTTCTCCTTAATTTGATAGTCAAAAAAACAAAATTCGTTAAATGAAAAAAATAATTGACGAATCGAAAAAAATAATCTAATCGTTTCAATCCATTGTAATAAGGATTTTGATAAATCGGGATTAATACATAAGTTGATGGGAATAAGTTGTTTAAATGTTTTTTGCGTTTCTATTTACAAATCTTCTTAAAAAATTTTTCTTCATCCCCATTTAGGTTTAACATTGTTTAAATTTCTTCAATTCTCCCATTCCGAATCATCCCTATTTATTCCGATACATCCCTCTAAAAACGTAACTGCATTCCCATTTTTATTAGCCTGGATGAATTTGATAATTCAATGCACATCAGATAAATTTATCTCCTATACTTTTTTGTTGTATTAATATTTGAACAAACTTCACATTTTTTTGTAATTTTATACAAAACGAGTTAATGGAACGTGAAATTTTATCCACAAAGCGAAAGGCTTTGGCAGTTAACCTCGATCCTAAATTTTACGGCACCATTGCCGAAATAGGTGGAGGGCAAGAGGTAGCCCGAGCTTTTTTTCAGGCTGGTGGTGCATCGGGTACCATTGCAAAAACCATTTCGGCTTACGATAAAGTTTTTAGCGATTACCTTTACAGTGAAGGCGATAGCGGTCGCTATGTTTGCCTAAAGCGTTTACAGCAAATGCTGGCTGCTGAATACAATCAGCTTATAGAGGTATTGGAATCCGTACGTTCACCCGAAAAACGCTACTTTGTTTTTGCTAATACCGTTGAAACGCTCAACTTTCGAAAGGATAATCAAGGGCATGGTTGGTTGGGAGTGCGCTTTGAGCTTACAAAGCAGCGCGAACCCAACGAGGTGGTAGTACACTGTCGGCTAAATGAGAATGATGGTCTCTTACAGCAGTACACCCTTGGAATTCTTGGTGTAAATTTGATTTACGCCTGTTTCTACTACTATAATAGTCCAACACAATTTCTACAATCGTTAATGGATAATCTTACATCCGATAGGGTTGAGATTACCATGGTTCGGATGAGTGGCCCCGATTTGGCTTATGTTGATAATAGGCTACTGGGGGTGCAACTCGTTAAAAATGGCATGACTTCGGCTATATTTTTCGACCGTTACGGCAATATCCAGGAACCCGACGACATGCTTTATAAGAAAAATGCGCTTGTTCTTAGAGGCCGTTTTAGGCCAATTACCTACGTGGGATTCGATATTCTTAAAACATCCTATGCCCATTTTAAGAAGAATGCCCTGTTTAAGCCCGATAATACTCTTCAAATCTGTGAAATCACCCTAAATAATCTTCTTGAGGAGGGAGAACTTAGGGAGCGCGATTTTCTGGATCGCGTTGATTTGCTTAATGGAATGGGACAAAATGTTTTGATATCAAACTTTAAGGAGTTTTACAAGCTGGTTGACTACTTTGGAAGGTTTAAGCATAAAAACCTAAGAATTGTAATGGGGATTCCCACTTTTGTGAAGGTGCTTGATAAATCATATTACGCAAACTTAGCAGGAGGCCTGCTCGAAGCGGTGGGGAAGATGTTCCCAGCTCGAACAAAGTTCTACATCTACCCGGCATTGGATAGAAAATCAGGTAAAATCATGAACATCAACGACCTCCAATTGCCCGATGATGTGATGCACATCTACCGCTACCTGAAACAGAACGATTTAATTGTTAGCCTATCGGGTGTTAATGAGGAGTGGCTTAAAATTACATCGGACGAGGTTCTGAATCTGCTGCAACATAACGATAATCGTTGGGAAAACATGGTGCCCAAGTATGTGGTTAAAACTATCAAGCAGAAAAAACTATTTGGTTACACCGGGTGACTTTGCATAAATCTTTTTCTCAAAATTGAGGCTGATTTTGAACTTTAGTATCTGCTTAGTGTTGGTTATTGAAAATTTTTGAGTATGGAAAACATTCTTGGTAATATCGATCCTAAAGCTATTGATGAACTTTACCGGATGTGGAAGAGTAATCCAAATTCAGTAGATGAGGGCTGGCAAAAGTTCTTTTTGGGTTTCGACCTAGCTATTTCTGGCTCTTACATTACACAGGATTGCATTGCTGACTCAGAATTCAAGGTAATTAAGCTAATTGAAGCATACCGGATGCGGGGGCACTTGTTTACAAAAACCAACCCGGTACGGGCCCGTCGAAGCCACAAGCCAACTCTCGATATCGAAAACTTTGGACTAACAAAAGATGATTTAAGCAATCGGTTTAAAGCTGGGGAAATTATTGGATTACCCAATGGAACCCTAACTGAAATAATTGACTGGCTTAATAGGATATACTGTAGTAGTATTGGCGTTGAATACATGTACATGCGTGAGCCAAAACTGGTTGAGTGGATACAGAGTAGGGTAGAGGGAACCCTTAACCATACCCGGTTTAGCCCTGAGCAACAGAAGCACATACTTTACCATCTATCTGCAGCGGTAGGATTTGAGCAGTTTATACATAGAAAATTTGTTGGGCAAAAGCGATTCTCGCTCGAAGGTCTTGAGGCGCTTATACCTGCACTTGATACTACCATTGAACATGGTGCTGAGCATGGAGTTAAGGAATTTGTAATTGGAATGGCTCACAGAGGACGCCTAAACGTGATAACCAACATAATGCGTAAGCCCTACGAGGAGATTTTTGCCGAGTTTATTGGTGAGGCTTACGACGATGAATCAACCCTTGGCGATGTGAAGTACCATTTAGGCTACAGCAATACCGTTGAAACCGATAAGGGTAAAAAGGTAAGGTTACACCTTGTTCCAAATCCTTCGCACCTTGAAACCGTTGGCCCTGTTGCAGAGGGTATTGCCCGCGCACGAATTGACGATGCCTATCAGGGCGATGTAAATAGCCTAATTCCCATCATCATTCATGGCGATGCGGCTGTTGCAGCCCAAGGGGTGGTTTACGAAACCATTCAGATGTCGCGCCTAAGTGGATACTCCACCGGTGGAACTATACATATTGTGCTTAATAACCAGGTTGGTTTCACAACCAACTATATTGATGCCCGAAGCAGTACCTACTCAACCGATGTGGCTAAGGTAACTTTATCGCCAGTCTTTCATGTCAATGCCGATGATCCCGAAGCCTTACTGCACGTAATTCGTTTAGCCGTAGAGTTTCGTCAAACCTTTCACCGCGATGTGTTCATCGATTTACTCGGATATCGTAAGTATGGCCATAATGAGGGCGATGAGCCCCGCTTTACCCAGCCTCTGCTCTATGATTTAATTGCTAAGCATCCCAACGTGCGGGATATTTATACTTCCAAGTTGGTTGATGCAAATGTGATATCGGTTGGTGATGCCGCTGCCATGAGAAAGAATTACGATACTATGCTCGAGGAGCGTTACGCGTTAGCACAGGCAAATCCAAAAATCAGGATAGGTAGGTTTATTCCCGAAAAATCATCTGGCTTCAGGTACTCAACCAATCACGATTTTGAGAAATCGCCTGAAACCGGTGTAAGCCGAAATGAACTCGACAGGGTATCGAAAGTATTGATTGAACTGCCCAGTGGGGTGGATCTTTTCAAAAAGTTAGTAAAGATTATAGATGAACGACGCGAGAACTATAATCAACAAAGGGTTGATTGGGCAATGGCCGAACTTTTAGCCTACGGAACTCTCATTGCCGAAGGGCATCCCGTTCGTTTAAGCGGGCAAGATTCCGAAAGGGGGACTTTCTCGCATCGCCATTCAGTTTACTCAATTCAAGGAAGCGAGGAGAAATACTATCCTCTACAACATATTCAAGGTGCAAAGGCTTCTTTTTCGGTTTACAATAGTCTGCTTTCGGAGTATGCTGTATTAGGTTTTGAGTACGGTTATTCTGTGGCTTTACCCAATGGGCTTACAATCTGGGAGGCTCAATTTGGCGATTTCTACAATGTGGCTCAGGTTATTATTGATCAGTACATTAGTTCTGCCGAAGATAAGTGGGGTTTGCAATCGGGGCTTGTGTTACTATTGCCACATGGTTTTGAGGGACAAGGACCCGAACATTCAAGCGCTCGAATTGAGCGGTTTCTTACCCTTGCCGCACGAAATAATATGCAAATTGTAAATGCTACAACCCCTGCCAACTTCTTCCATGCCCTACGCAGGCAACTAAAGCGCGATTTCAGAACCCCGCTGGTGGTTTTTACACCCAAAAGTATACTTCGTCATCCTAAGAACATCTCAACCTTACAGGAGCTTGAAAGTGGAGTATTCAATGAGGTAATTGATGATACCAATGTTGATGAAAAATCGGTATCACGAGTTGTGTTCTGCAGCGGAAAAATTTACTATGACCTGTTGCAGCGTAAGGATGAACTTGATGTGAACGATATTGCGTTGGTTCGGATTGAGCAGCTGTATCCTTTCCCATCCCGTCAAGTTGAAAGGGTTATCGATAGGTATCCAAATGCAAAGAAATGGCTTTGGGTTCAGGAGGAGCCCCAAAATATGGGTGCATGGAACTTTGTAAAGGATAGGGTAACAAATGTTCCCCTTGAGGTTATTTCTAGGGCTCCCAGTGGAAGTCCTGCTGTAGGTTTAAGTAAGATTCATAACCTGGAGCAAAAGGAAATAATCACTAAGGTATTCAGGCCTTGCACCTGCGAACTTAAAAACAAGTATTGCGGATTGCAATGCGAAGAAGGTTCAAAACGGTTCGATAGGCTTAACCAGTACGAGTATTTTGAACGCAAGTAGTCAAACTATAAAATATTATAATTATGCTGATAGATGTAAAAATTCCATCGCCTGGCGAGTCGATTTCGGAGGTTGAACTTACCCGTTGGCTTGTATCCGATGGCGATATTGTAGAAAAAGATCAGGAGATTGCCGAGGTTGAATCGGAAAAGGCAACTCTGCCTATCATTGCTCCTGAGTCAGGGAAAATCGCCATTGTAATTGAGCTGGGTATGGTAAAGGTTAATGAGGTTTGCTGTAGAATCGATACCTCTTTTACCGGAAAATCATTAAAAACCAATAAAGTTGATGGAAAAGAAGATGTTGCAGAAAAAGAAACCATTAAAGGCTCAGACGCAAAAGCAGAGGAATTAAAAGCTACAGTGCAAACCATTGAGGCTACCAATCAAAATGTAAAGGTTACCCCGCTTGCCCGTGAGCTCATGCAGGAGTATAACCTTAGCATCGACGATGTTATTGGTGGATTGAGGAGAATTACAGCAAGCGATGTGCAAATGGTTAGGGAGGTTTTGAGCAAAACCGATCCTATTGCTAACCCTATGAACCCGACATTGGCTGGCGAACGTTCCGAGGAGCGCAACCGAATGTCGCAGCTCAGGAAAAAGGTTAGCGAGCGATTGGTAACCGCCAAGAATACCACGGCAATGCTCACTACCTTCAACGAGGTTGATATGAGCCATGTTCAGGAGATTAGAACCAAGTACCAAACCGATTTTCAGCAAAAGTATGGTGTTAAATTAGGGTTGATGTCGTTCTTTGTGCGGGCTGCCGTTGAAGCGTTAAAGCTTCATCCCATGACCAATTCAATGATCGACGGTGATGATATTGTTACCCCGAACTATATCGATATGGGTATTGCCGTTCAAACCCCAAAGGGTTTGATGGTTCCGGTGATTCGCAATGCCCATACCCTTGGTTTTGCCGATATTGAAAAGGAGGTTTTGCGTTTGGCCACCAAGGCCAGGGAGGGTAAAATAACCCTCGACGAGCTAAATGGCGGTACCTTTACTATAACTAATGGTGGAATTTTTGGTTCAATGCTTTCTACACCCATACTGAATTACCCACAATCGGCTATACTGGGGATGCACAACATTGTCGACAGGCCGGTAGCCGTAAACGGCAAAGTGGAAGTTAGGCCTATTATGTATGTTGCCCTGTCGTACGATCATCGAATTATTGATGGTAAAGATTCAGCAGCATTCCTTATGGATATCAAGCGAATGATTGAGAACCCTGAAAAGTTGTTGTTCGGTGGCGACGATCCTATTAAGAAGCTAATAGGCTTATAAAAAAAAGCGGCCACAAAGGCCGCTTTTTTTCTACTTGAACTCACCATCCTCAAAGGCAAGCTTCATAATCTTGTAAACCCTTCCCTCACTATCCTTTACGGGGATGTAGGTTTCAAGGAAATGGTATGTTTTACCTTTCCAGGTAATTGTCGATTTAACCTTTTTGCTTATACCCGCTTTAAGGTTATCCCAGAATGTTCCATACTCCTTCTTTTGTACATCGGAAAGTTCAAGGTTATCGCTATGGTGGCTGCCAATAAGCTGTTCTCGTGGAACCCCAACAAGCTGGATAAAGGAATCGTTTACATTCAGGATGTTGCCATTGAGGTCGTACTCAATAACGTATGCAGAGCTTTGAATTGATTTGATAAACTCCTCAATCTCGGCCGATTTACGTTCAACTTCTTCTTGGGTGGCCTGTAGCTCTTCCATATTCTGGCGCATTTCCTCTTCCTGAGCCTTCATCTCTTCGGCCTGCATCTGCGATTGCTCCAGTAACATCTTAGTACGCGCATTGATTTTAACCGATAGAATGGTTGAGGCAATGCTTTCGGCAATCTTTTCAATAAATTCAATTTCGTGCTTTTCAAGCACCTTGAACGAGGCCATTTCAATTACACCCAAAACCTCATCTTCATGTTTAAGGGGCACAAGAATTACACAGCGAGGATTGGCATCGCCTAAACCCGATGTAATGTTAACGTAATCGTCGGGAACATCGGTCATGAAGATAGTTTCCTTTTCCATGGCGCAGGCGCCAACAAGCCCTTCGCCTTTCTCAATTTGTTTGGTTAGATACTTTTTCCTTTCCCATGCAAAAGCTGAAACAAGTTCAAAGTATTGGTTTGATTTATCCTCATCGTTCCATAGGAAAATTCCGCCTTGATTAGCTCCCACATACTTAACCAGGGCAGCAATTACGCTATCGCAAAGTTTCTGGAGATCGTTGTTGTTTTGGCGCAGTATTTCGCCAAATTTTGCATAGCCTTCATTTGCCCAAGAGCGTTTTTGATCGTCAACTTTGCGTTTTTCCTCATCCTCGGCTGCCTTTTTAAGGCTATCGCGCATGTGTATTAACGATTTTCCAAGCACATCCTTGTCGCTAAGTAGCTCGAGGTAGGTTGTATAGTTTCCTTTGCCAATTTCGTTGGCAAAGGTTGTTTTATGACCAATGCCATCAATTGTAGTGTTAAGTGCTAATGCCATCTCCTCAATTTCATCACCAGTGTTGAGGTCAACTTTTAGCTCCTCCGATACTTCGCCCCTGGCCATACGTTTCAGGATATCGGTAATACGCTTTATGGGTTTAGTTAGGTTATCGGATACAAAAAGTAATACCAGAACCATTACAAGCAAGCCTGCAATACTTACAAATAGCGAAACGTAAAGAGTTTTCTTGGCATTCGCCATTATTACATCAACCGGGACCGATAGGGCTAGCGACCATGGAGTTTTTGTTTTTCCAGCAATTATTGGTGAGTGGCAAATAAGAAGCTGTTTGCCCGTTTCGTCGGTTTTGGTGTAGTAGAATTCTTCACCCTTGGCTATTCTCTCTGCAATTTTTTCTTTTTCGTTATCATTCTTGAAGGCTTCATCAATTTTTTTATTAATAAACTCTTTGCTGGGATGAGCGGCAATTATTCCTTCGTTTGAAATTAGGTAAGCAAAACTTCCTTTTACAGGTTTAATTTTTGAAACCATCTCTTGGAGGCTTTCCAGGCTAACATCACTGGCAACAATTCCGCTGAAGGCGTTGTTGATGTATATGGGGGAGTAGTAGGTAATCATTAGTTTAATATCCGCTTTTCCGGTAGTAACCTGGTCAACGTAGGGTTCCCAAATGGCTTCCTGCCCCAGCTTTTTGTACTTGCCATAAATAGGAGGATCGCCATTCATGCTACGCTCATCGTATAGCCATTTTATCTCATTCCCTTCACGCCATGTGGTGATAACAAATCGTCCGTAATCCTTACTGTAACCCGGCACAAACGATTTGTACTCCCAGCTATCCCAAATTGAGTATATTTCAGGGTTTTCCCTTAAAACAGGGATATACATATCCAGGAAGAGTTTTTTCCACTGTTCATGTGGCATATTTTTATACACTGTAAAGGCTTGAGAAAGGGTTCGAACAAGTGATAACTCCTTTTCGAATATTGCACCTACCTCTTTTGCCGATACCTTTGCGGTTAGTTGGGTTTTCTCAATGGCATCGCTGTAAATATTTGCCCTTGACTGCCAAAGGATGTAACCAACAGAGGCAACGTAAAGAATTGCAGTTACCGTTAGGATGTAGAGTAAAATTTTCTGCCTTATCTTTAGCTTACGTTTCATGGGAATTAAATTTTTTTGATAAACATATATCTTTTTTGATAAAAATACAATTTCTGAGTTTAAAAACTGGAGAGTTAAACTTTGAATTTTTTTATTAGTCAAAACTAAAACCTAAATCAACAAAAGCTATGAAACAATTACTAAAAAAAATTCAGTTACTGCTCTTTGCAGTTACAGTTTTTACTGCTAATGCTCTTGCACAGCAGTATAAGTATGAAACTGTACCTAACGACCCTATGGGAGTTAGAATTTACACCCTGGATAACGGCCTTAAGGTTTACATGTCGGTTACCAAGGATGAGCCCCGCATCCAAACCTTTGTAGCCGTTAGAGTGGGGAGTAAGAACGACCCCAAGGAAACTACCGGTTTAGCCCATTACTTTGAGCATATGATGTTTAAGGGTACGCCCGATTTTGGTACGCTCAACTGGGAAAAGGAAAAAGAATTGATTAGTACAATTGAGCAATTATTCGAGGTTTACCGTAACGAGACCGATTCGCTCAAGCGTGCGGCGATTTACCATCAAATTGATAGCATTTCCTATGAGGCATCCAAACTTGCCATTCCTAACGAGTACGATAAGCTGATGACTGCCATAGGATCAACAGGAACAAATGCAGCAACATCAAACGACTACACCATTTACATTGAGAATATTCCAAGCAACCAGCTTGAGAATTGGGCTATGATACAAGCCAATCGGTTCAGTCATCCGGTCTTAAGGCTTTTCCATACTGAACTTGAGACTGTGTACGAGGAGAAAAACATGTCGTTGACCAACGATGCCCGCAAGGCAGGTGAAACTTTGCTTCGTGGACTATTCCCAAATCATCCTTACGGGCAGCAAACTACCCTCGGCGAGGCTGAGCACCTCAAAAATCCCTCAATGAAAAACATTCGTGAGTTTTTTGATAAGTACTACGTACCCAATAATATGGCTGTAATCCTTGCAGGCGATTTTAACCCCGATGAGGCAATAAAGGTAATAGATAAGTATTTTGGAACCCTAAAGGCAAAGCCCTTGCCTGAGTTTAAGATTGTACCCGAAGATCCTATCATTCAACCCAAAGAGTATGAGGTTGTAGGTTTAGAAGCTGAAAATGTTTCCATCGGGTATCGTTTTGCTGGTGCAACCTCAGCCGATGCCGATATGCTATCGCTTATTAACTCCATTCTGTACAACAGTAAAGCAGGTCTTATCGATTTAAATATCAATAAAAAACAGCTTGCGCTTAGGGCCTATGCATCAGCAAGAGTGATGACCGATTACTCCATTCTTCAGCTTGGCGGTCGCAATAAGAAGGGCCAATCGTTGGAGGAGGTAAAAGACCTGCTGTTAAAACAGGTTGAATTGCTGAAAAAAGGAGAGTTCCCCGACTGGATGCTGGAGGCAGCAATCAATAACTATAAGTTGAGCAGGATGAACGCTCTGGAGTCAGCATCGAGCCGTGCACGGTTGATGATGAATGCTTTCCTTAATGGTATTGAATGGGAAAATGTTGTTAATAGCATTGAACGGTTACAAAAAATTAGCAAGGATGATGTTGTAAAATTTGCTAACGATTACCTGGGGGATAACTATGTTGTGGTTTATAAACGTCAGGGTAAACCCCAGGATGTGGCAAAGGTTGCAAAGCCTCCAATTACTCCAATTCAAATTAACCGCGATGTTGAATCCGATTTTCTGAAGAAAGTAAAGGAAACCAAGGTAACCCCAGTTGAACCAGTGTTTATCGACTATAATAAGGATATTACCAAAATAAAGCTCAATAAAAGTATTGAGGTTCTTTACAAGCAAAACACCGATAATGGTACATTTAACCTGGTTTACTACTATCCGTTTGGTAGTTTAAGTAATCCAGCATTGACCCATGCAGCTGATTACATACAGCTAGTGGGAACATCAAAGTTGAGTGCGGAGGAGGTTAGCCAGGAGTTTTACCGATTGGCTTGCACATTCAACATTACTGTTAACGATGAGGATACTTACATTACTCTTTCTGGTTTAAGCGAAAATGCCGCCAAGGCGTTAAACCTAATGGAATCGGTACTTAACGATTGTCAACCCGATGAATCTGCTCTTAAAGCTTACGTTGCCAACCAGCTAAAATCCCGTAACGATGCTAAACGGAACCAATCGGCAGTATTTAGTGCACTGGTTAGCTACGCTACCTATGGGGAGAATAACCCACAAAAGTATATACTGAGCGAAAAGGAACTTAATGAACTTAAACCCGACGATTTGATTGGTTTAATCAAGAGTTTAGGTTTATACCGTCATACTGTACTTTACTATGGGCCATTATCGCCAAAAGATGTTAAGGAATTACTTGCCAAGGAACACCGTTTACCCAAAAAGTTTAACCCTTCACCGGTAAATAAAAAGTTTGAGCCCCTTGAAACTACATCCGATAGAGTACTTTTTGCCCATTACGATGCTAAACAATCGTACCTGCAAACTTTAAGCAGAGGTCAAAAGTACGACGATAACCTCTATTCCATCATTACTTTGTACAACGAGTATTTTGGAGGAGGAATGAATGCCATTGTTTTTCAGGAGATGCGTGAGAAACGAGGCCTTGCATACAGCGCTCGTTCTAGGTATACAATTCCTTCAAAACCTGACGATTACTTTATAAACATGAGTTACATTGCAACTCAAAACGATAAGGTGGTTGATGCTTTCAATGCATTCAATGAGCTGTTCAACGCAATGCCGGAGAATGCCATTGGCTTCAATCTCTCCAAGGAGGCTTTGATTTCCGATATCCGTAACAACCGGATAAGGAACATGCGAGTACTTTACAGCTACCTGACTGCCAAACGAATGGGTTGGTCCGAAGATATTCGTAAGAAACTGTATACGCAAATTCCAACCTACACCTTTGACGATGTTAAAAAATTCCAGGAGCAGTACGTTAAGGCTAAGCCTAAAACATACATAATTTTAGGAAAGGAGGCCGATATGAACTTCCAGGAATTGGAACGGTTATATGGGCCTGTAACCAAGCTAACATTGGAACAAATATTCGGATACTAACATGCAAAGGCCAATCGTACAAGCGGTTGGCCTTTTTAAAATCAGTTTGATATGGTAAAGAAAATTTTTAGTTCGATTTTTTTGCTGACGGGTTTACCTTTATTCCTATTTTCTCAGGATAGGATGACCGGTTTAAACTTTGCAACCCGTTCCGAGGTTATTGCCCGAAATGGTATGGCGTGCACAAGCCAACCCTTGGCAACGCAGGTTGCCATTGATATATTGAAGCAGGGGGGCACCGCTGTTGATGCTGCTATTGCAGCCAATGCAATGTTAGGCTTAGTAGAACCAACTGGCAGTGGAATTGGTGGCGACTTATTTGCCATAGTTTGGGATGCCAAAACAAAAAAACTTTATGGGCTCAATGCCAGTGGCCGTTCACCAATGTCGCTAACGCTTGAATACTTTAAAAAGAATAGAATTACTCGTATTCCAGCGCTAGGCCCACTTCCCGTTTCCGTTCCTGGTTGTGTGGATGGGTGGTTTGAACTGCACAAAAAGTTTGGGCGTTTGCCCATGAAGCAAATTCTAACGCCTGCCATCAACTATGCTCGCGAGGGCTTCCCGGTTTCTGAACTTATTGCTTTCTATTGGCAACGGAATGCTCAACGATTAAAGCAGTTCGAAGGGTTTGCCGATGTGTTCATGCCCAACGGGAAAGCCCCTTCCAAAGGTGAAATATTTCGAAATCCTTACTTAGCCAATACCTACGAACTTATTGCCCAAAAAGGCCGCGATGAGTTTTACAAGGGCTCCATCGCTAAAACTATTGACGATTATATGAAGCGCAATGGCGGCTTTCTAACATACAACGATTTAGCTTCGCATAAGTCGGAGTGGGTTGAGCCGGTATCATCGTCGTATAGGGGTTTCAACATATGGGAATTACCCCCAAATGGCCAAGGTATTGCTACTTTGCAGATACTAAACATACTGGAACAGTTCGATATAAAATCGATGGGTTTTGGAAGCGCTGAGTATATGCATCTGTTTATTGAGGCAAAAAAAATTGCCTTTGAGGATAGGGCTCGATATTATGCCGATCCCGATTTTGTTACCATTCCTTATGAAAGATTGATATCAAAGGAGTATGCCATACAAAGGGCTAAACTTATCGATTTAAACCGTGCAGCAAAGCGATATGATGCTGAAGAACTTCAAACCGGCAACACGGTTTACCTAACTGTTGCCGATAAAGATGGGAACATGGTTTCGCTTATACAAAGCAACTACCGTGGTATGGGGTCAGGAATGACACCAGCCAGTTTAGGGTTTGTGCTCCAGGATAGGGGCGAACTTTTTAGCCTGGAGGAGGGGCATCCTAATGTTTATGCGCCCGGTAAAAGACCCTTCCATACCATAATTCCCGGGTTTATTACCAAGGATGGTAAGCCTTGGGTTTGCTTTGGAGTTATGGGAGGTGGTATGCAGCCCCAAGGCCACGCTCAGATAATTGTAAATCTTGTTGATTTTGGGATGAATTTACAGGAGGCCAGCGACGCGCCACGAATACAGCACGAGGGGAGTTCTGAACCCACTGGCGAACGCATGACCGATGGTGGTATGGTTTACCTTGAATCAGGCTTTGACTACCAGGAAGTAAGAAAGCTTTTAGCAAAGGGGCACAGAGTTGGGTTTAGCTTGGATGGTTATGGTGGGTACCAGGCAATTATGTTCGATGAAAAAAATGGAGTTTACGTAGGAGCCTCAGAATCCCGAAAGGATGGACAGGCAGCAGGGTACTAAAATTGAAGAAGGGCGCTTGTGCGCCCTTTTTTTTTTATTTAATATGGTTTACCTGTGAATAATAGGATCAGGCTTTCCATCGGGATCGTTCAGAACGTAACCGTCTGTTTTTGGTGCTCCAAGTAAAACAACACCACAAGCATGAGGGGAAGCCATTGAAGTTCCGCTCAAAGTGGCATACTTACCACTCTTATAGGTTGAGTAAATGCTTACACCTGGAGCGCAGTAATCAATGGGAGGATTACCATAATTAGAGAACGATGCAAACTTATCGGCATTGTCCATAGCAGAAATGGTATAAATATAGGTTCCATTAACTCTAGCAGGAGAGCTATTATTAGCATCAGTGCTTTCGTTACCTGCAGCTAAGCAAAACTTAATGCCTTTATTTGAAGCAGCAAGAACAGCATCATCAAGGGCTTGGTATGTAGGACCTCCTAAGCTCATATTTGCAACATCGCCTGCTACACCTGCGCTGGCAACATAGTTAACGCCAGAAATTATGGTTGAATAGGCTCCACTTCCTCTCCTGTCAAGTACCTTAACGGCAACAACAGGTGCTCCAGCTGCAACTCCTATTACACCAATATCGTTATTCTTAGCAGCAACCGTACCTGCTACGTGTGAACCATGCCCGTTATCATCGTCGGGCGACTTAGCGGTTGGAACAAAGTTTTTGCTTTTGGTAACATTTACGTTAAGGTCGGGATGGTCGAGGTCAATGCCGGTATCAATAATCCATGCAACGTTTGTTCCGGTGTAATTAACAGCACCGCCTATACGTGTAATACCCCATGGTATAGTTTGGCCTTTAGTGGCATCGCTGGTTTCTTCAACCTTATAGTCAAGAACAATCCATCTATCGGGCTCAATGTAGGCAACCCTCTTATCGTTTAAAAGCATATTAACTTGCAGTTCGCTTAATTCAGCAGAAAAACCCGATATGGCTGCTCCATATACTTGATCAATTTGTTTTACAGGAATACCAAAATCGCTAATAAACGATGTGACATACTTCTGTGCCTGAAGTTGACTCTCTTCAAAGGGTAGATTTATTGAAGCCTTAAATGTGTCTGGCTTAAATACTACAATAAATTTTCCCGGAATAATATCGCCATTCTTTAAAACAATTACATCCTGATCAGTGGTAACACTGGGAGTAATTTCTTCCTTTTGACAGGAAACAACTCCAAGAATCAGTAATGTTAATGATAGAATAAAAATTTTTCTCATGGTTATTTGTTTTTGAGTTAACTTGCACAAGTTAATTTCATTACATAACAAAGTCAACAATAATTTATCCTTTTTAAAGAAATGTTAATAACTTTTTTATGCTAATATAAATTACTATAAGTCAATCTTTTATTTGGTATGAATTTTGAAAATACAAAGCATTATTTTCCATATAATTTTTCAATGAAAAATAGATATTTAATCGGCATATGTTTTTTTGTTCTTGCTAGCCATATTAATGCTCAAGAGCTAACTCAAACTATTCGTGGTGAGGTAACCGATAAAAACACGGGCATAACATTGCCAGGGGCAACGGTGGTTATACTTAATACCAATCCTATAGTTGGTACTACAACCGATGAATCTGGTAAATATAGGTTTTCCGATATTTCTATCGGAAGGGTTAGCCTAAAGGTATCGTTTGTTGGATATGCCGACGCAGTTATATCAAACCTGAATTTAACCACGGGGAGGGAGCTTGTGGTAAATGTACAGCTCGAAGAGCTGGCCATTCCGTTGGCCGAGGTGGTGGTTAAGGCCGATGCACAAAAAGAAAGACCTGTGAACAGGCTTTCGCTTGTAAGCGCAAGGAGTTTTACAGTTGAGGAGACTGAGCGTTATGCTGGTAGTCGTGCCGATGTTGCGCGTATGGCAGCAAACTATGCGGGTGTTTTAGGGGTTGACGATTCACGGAACGATATCATTATCAGGGGGAACAGCCCTATGGGCTTACTATGGCGGCTCGAGGGGGTGGACATACCAAACCCCAATCACTGGGGTGCTACAGGCACCACCGGCGGACCAGTTTGCATGCTCAACAATAACCTACTCGAAAATTCTGACTTTATTACTGGTGCATTTTCTGCTGAGTACGGAAATGCCATTTCAGGGGCTTTTGACCTTAGGATGCGGAGTGGCAATAACGAAAAGTTTGAGTTTTTGGGTCAGATAGGATTTAATGGATTTGAGTTTGGCGCTGAAGGTCCAATTGCCAAACGTAATGGTTCTTCGTTTCTGGTAAATTACAGGTATTCAACTCTTGGGGTGTTCGACAAATTGGGAATGGACTTGGGCACTGTAGGCGTTCCATACTACCAGGATCTTTCGTTTAAGGTTAATATCCCTCGCACATCAATTGGAAGTTTCTCAATTTTTGGATTAGGCGGTAAAAGCGATATTGAAATATGGGATAGCCGAAGGGATACCCTAAAGGATAAAATTGATTTTTATGGTGGTGAGGGATTTGACCTTACTAACGGTTCAAACATGGGCGTGGTTGGTTTAAATCATAAATATTCTGTAAATCAATCTACATTCACAAAGCTATCAGTTGCAGCAAGCGCACATCAGTTTAAAACTGACATGGATTCGCTTTCAAACGACTTAACCCAAAAATATCCTTACTACCGTAATAATTTTATTGAGAATACTTTTTATGCAAACTTTTCTATCAATAAAAAAATATCATCTAAAAACTTTATCAAATTTGGGGCAATAGCAAAGTTGCTTGCATACAGCTACACCGATAGTGTTTACAAAAAAAACGAAGACCTATTTCAAATCCTTAGAAGCGATGATGGTAAAGCTTGGTTAACCCAACCATACTTTAATTGGCAATATCGACCAAACAACTCGCTAACCATTAACGCAGGGTTTCACGCCATGTATTTTTTTCTGAACAACGACTGGTCAGTTGAACCAAGGGTTGCTTTAAGGTGGGCATTTTCTTCAGTTAGTTCGGTGAATTTTGGTTACGGACTTCATAGCCAGGTGGTATCGCTCCCAATAGTTTTAGGTCGGGTAAGGTTGAGCAACGGTACATACATTCAACCCAACAAGGATTTGGGTTTTGTTCGAAGTCATCACTTTGTGGTTGGGTACGATTGGCTTTTTGCCCCCCACACCCGCCTGAAGACAGAGGTGTATTACCAGTATGTCTTCCATGCAGCGGTCGATGCCATGGAGTTAAATTCATACTCTCTTCTAAATCAAGGTGCCAGTTTTGTTTTGGAATTGCCCGATTATGTTAAGGGTAGCGGTAATGGTGCTAACTACGGTATTGAGTTAACCCTGGAACACTTCTTAAATCAAGGGTACTATTACTTGCTCACGGCATCTCTCTTTCAATCAGAATATCAGGGAAGCGATGGAATTATTCGTAGCACCGCTTTTAATCATCGTTACGTTACAAATGCCTTGTTCGGAAAGGAGTTCAACTTGTCAAATGCTGCTAGGTCGCAAAAAACATTAAGTTTTGATGTCAAGGTAGCATACAGTGGTGGTAAGCGAGCAACGCCTTGGACTGCTATTTTTGATCCTGTGGAGAACAAGTACTACCGCGAATGGGATAAAAGCAGGGCTTATGAACTTCAGCTTCGCGATTATTTTAAAACCGATTTGACTATTAGGTACAAGTTGAACAAGTTAGGATTTACCCAGGAATGGGCAATTGAGGTTACAAATTTGTTTAACAATAAGAATATCTATGGCGATAGGTTTAATACACGCACAGGCGAATCGCAGTGGGTCTATCAGCTTGGAATAATGGTTATACCCCAATACAGAATAACCTTTTAGTGGTTTGTTTGTTACTTTTTAAAAACTGTTATGGAACGAAAAGCCGCTGTATTTGGAAGCACTGGTCTAGTTGGTTATAACCTGCTCCGTGTGCTCGATGAGAATAGAAATTATCATGAGATAGTTGCCTACAGAAGAAATTTAAACGGATCAAATCCATTCCAAAAAGTTAGATATGTTGAGTTTGGAGCGAATATCTCAATTGAGCCGGATACTAATGATGTTTTCATATGCTTGGGAACTACCATGAAGAAGGCTGGGAGCAAAGAGGCATTTAAAGCTGTAGATCTTGATATGGTTATTGAAGTTGCCCGCAAAGCAAACCAAGCCGGTGTTAAGCGTATTATTGTTGTTTCGTCAATTGGTGCAGATGCCAGGTCAAGTAACTTTTACCTGCGTACAAAGGGAGAAATGGAAGAGGAACTCAGAAAGTTCGATTTTGAACTGGTCGCAATTGTTCGCCCTTCTATCCTTCTGGGCAAGCGAAATGAATTTAGGTTTGGAGAGAGTGTTGGTATTTGGTTCTTTAGAACATTTAGGTTTATATTTGTAGGCCCTTTACGCCGATACCGTGGAATTGATGCAAACGATGTGGCTAAGGCCATGATTCAGTTAGCCTTAACGGCCAAGGGCAAAATAACTGTCGAGTCCGAAGTTTTAAAGCAAATAGCCGATGTTTACTATCCCTAGCGATTATTTTTACAATCTTGTTCAAAACCGTCAGAGCGACAGGGCTTATGATACACGCCCGGTTGAAAAGGAGAAAGTATTACGAATTTTGGAGGCTGCCCGTGTGGCACCTTCGGCTTGTAATGCGCAACCATGGAAGTTTGTTGTGGTTGATGAGCCTGAGTTAAAGAATAAGCTTGCCGACGCTGCTGCAAGCAGGGTTTTGGGTATCAATCATTTTACCAAGCAGGCACCCGTTCACATTGTAATAGTTATGGAACCGGCCAATCTTAACTCAAATTTTGGAAGTCTGGTAAAAGGGAAAACTTTTCCCCTTATCGATATAGGAATTGCAGCCGAGCATATTTGCCTTGCAGCCAAAGCTGAAGGACTTGGAAGTTGTATGTTGGGGTGGTTCGATGAATCCGCAGTTAAAAAGTTACTCGGTATTCCTAAATCACGAAGGGTTCCATTGATAATAACCATTGGGTACCCTGCAAGTGACGAAATCCGCCCCAAACGTCGTAAAAATTATGACGATGTGGTATCGTTTAACAAATACTAGTTTTTAATTATCCCGTTAATTACGTTAAGCAGTTTGGGTTCCTCATTCTGCCAGTTTAACTGTTCGGCGGCTTTTTTAACGTTTTTCGATAAACTCTCGTACCTTTTTCTATCATCAAAGAGGTCGGCAATTTGGTTTGCTAATTCAACGGGATTTCGGCTTTTGGCAACAATTCCTATTTCGTATTCCTCAACAATTTTTCTCATTTCAGGCAAATCGCTAACGAGAACGGGAACATTGGCTGCAATGTAATCGAAAAGTTTGTTGGGCAATGCATACCTGTAGTTAAGACCCATATCTTCCTCAATCGATAATCCAAGCCATGCTATTGGGGTAATCAGCCTTAAGTTTTCCGGTGCTAGTTGTCCTAAAAACTGAACCCTGTCCGAAAGATTACTTTCAAGCATCTGCCTGCGCAGCATAATTTCAATATCTCCGGTACCAACAATGAGCAGCTTGTAGCAAGGCAGCTGTTTCATCATTTCTATGGCCAACTCAATGCCTCGACCAATATTTAGAGCACCTTGGTATATGATTGTTGGTTGTTTCTCTTTGAAAACCTCTGTAGATCTTCGTAAGGGGACATTTCTGATTACTACTACATTTTTCAAGCTGTACCTTTTTTCTAGTTCGTTGGCTACACCCTCCGAAACTGTAATTACAGCTTTTGCTCGTTTAACAAAGATTTTTTCCTGAATGCCCCATAGGAATTTTATTAATGGTCTGCCTATGAGCTCTGGTACCTCAGTAAAAAGCTCATGGCTGTCGTAAATCAACTTTTTGCGCCTTATTATCGAGCCTAAAGCACATCCCGGTAATGTATCAAGGTCGTTTGAGTAGATAATGTCAAAGCGCGAAAAAAGAGCTCGAAAAAGAATCTTTATGTTGAAAAAGAAATAAAAGAGAGGCCCTTTTTTATAGAATAGGCTTATGTAGTTGACTGTGAATTTATTATTTGTATAATTTAAGCTGTGATGCTTGCGGCAGAATACTTTAACGGAATACCCATTAGCTGCCAGTGTGTTGGCAATCCGTTGTAACCGTTGGTCGGTTACTATATATGATGTGCTGAATATTTGAATTCGCATAAATGAATTTTACTTAATAACAAATGAATTCCTTTAAAGGTTTAGTATTAGTAAAGCTATAAAAATTTACGATTTTACATAAAAAAGTTATATTTGTTATCGCAATCAAAGAATCAAATGTTTGTTATTAAGAAAGATATATCACTTAAACCCTACAACACCTTTGGAATAGATGTAACGGCAAGTTACTACGCCAGGGCAAACACGGTAGAAAAGATTCTATACGCCATAAATTTTGCATCGTACAACAAGCTACCAATCTTTGTTCTGGGAGGAGGTAGCAACATTCTATTTACCCAGGATTTTGAGGGCGTAGTAATTAATCCGGCTATTCAAGGGGTTCAACTGCAATCCGACGACGAACAATACTACGTATTCAGGGTAGGCGCTGGAGTTGTTTGGGATAAATTTGTTGAGTTTGCTGCAGAAAACAATCTTGGAGGTATTGAAAACCTATCCCATATCCCTGGGCTTGTTGGCGCATCGCCTATACAGAACATTGGGGCATACGGTGTTGAGGTAAAGGACACCATAGTTAAGGTTGAAGCCATTGAAGTTTGTTCCCGTAAACTCATAGAGTTCAATGCTTCCGAATGCCGTTTTGGGTATCGTGATAGTATTTTTAAGCAAGAGCTAAAAGGGAAGGTAATTATTACCCACGTATGGTTTCGGCTTTCAAGGAACCCGAGTTTTGTATTGAACTATGGGAACCTTGCTGAGGAAGTTGCAAAACTGGGTGAGGTTACAGTTCAAAATGTACGCAAAGCCGTTATCAACATCCGAAAAAGTAAATTGCCCGACCCGGCTGAGTTAGGTAATGCCGGTAGTTTTTTTAAGAATCCCGTTGTTGATGCTGATAAATACAATACGATTAAATCGGAACATCCCGATTTAAATGGTTTTCAGGTTTCAGAGAGTTTCTATAAAATTCCTGCTGGTTGGCTTATTGAAAAAACCGGATGGAAGGGTAAGCAAGTAGGTAGTTGCGGTGTGCATCATAAACAGGCCTTAGTGCTTGTAAACCATGGAGGTGCAACTGGTACTGAAATTCTAGAATTGTCCTCATCAATCCAAAATTCCGTAAAGGAGCTTTTCGGTATAGAGCTTGAGCGGGAGGTGAACGTTTTCTAATCTCGTTTCATTTATTACCTTTGCGGGCTAAAATTTTTAAGCAATGACAAATAGGATTATGGATCCCATTGGCAGGCTAATGGGATTGAGGTATAAGTCGCACCCCTGGCATGGGGTTGATGTAGGTCCCAATGCTCCAAATATTGTAACCACTTTCATTGAGATGGTTACCACCGATACGGTTAAGTATGAGGTGGACAAGGTGTCTGGTTACCTACGTATCGACCGCCCGCAAAAGTACTCTAACGTGCTTCCAGCACTTTATGGTTTTATTCCACAAACCCTTTGCGATGAGAATGTAGCACAAATCGCCCGCAATAAAACCGAGCGTAACGATTTAGCCGGTGATGGCGATCCTCTTGATATTTGCGTACTAACCGAGAAGAACATTGCCCATGGCAATCTTTTAGCTTACGCAATTCCCATTGGTGGATTAAGAATGATTGATGGCAATCAGGCCGACGACAAGATTATTGCTGTTCTTAAGGATGATGCGGTTTACGGCCATATTCGAAATATTGCTGAATGCCCCGAGGCAATTATTACCCGTTTGCGGCATTACTTCCTTACCTATAAGGATTTACCCGGAACCCACCGCGATTGCGAGATAACTCATGTTTACAGCGTTGAAGAGGCACATCAAATCATAAATGCTGCGCTTGCCGATTACCGCAAAAAATTTGAGAACTTGGATATGATTCTATCGCAGTATGGAATGATGAAACCGTAAAAATCATTATAGGGCTGCATGTGCAGCCCTATAATACTAAAAACTTTCGTACTCCGAATCTTCGCTGGGTTTTAACTTGATATCAATGCCCTTTGTGGGTTTGCGTTCATCAGTTTTCTTTTCTACTATAGGTTTAGTAAACTTTTTTTCAGCTGTTTTGGTATGGGGTTCCTCTTTTTTATCGGGTTTCCCTTTTTGTTTTGTTTGATTTTTTGAGGAAACTCTTTTAACGCCTTGGGAGTTTTCAGTTCTAAACGATTCCGCAAATTCCGATAGTTTTTCAGCCTGTGCTGCAAGCTCTTCAGCGCTGGCAGCAAGTTCTTCCGAAATGGTTGCATTTTGCTGGGTAACGCCACTCAGCTGTTGTGTGGTATTATTTACTTGCTCAGAGCCAGTTAGCTGCTCCTTGGTTGCATGGGCAATCTCCTGAATCAGCTCGGTTGTTTTTTGAATTTTTGGTATTATTTGGTTGAGTAGTTCAGTAGCCTTGGCGGTGATTTGTACGCTCTCTCCCGATTGACGGTTAATCTCGTCGGCTGCCATACGACTGCGCTCAGCAAGTCTTCGAACCTCTGCAGCCACCACGGCAAAACCCTTGCCGTGCTCACCGGCACGGGCGGCCTCAACTGCGGCGTTCAGAGCTAAAAGGTTTGTCTGAAACGCTATGTCATTAATGATTTTGATTTTTTCTGCTATTGAACCAATTGAGGTCATACTTTTTTCTGAGGCATCCTTTACCTTTTGGGCATCAGTAACCAGTTCAAGCGATATCTTTTCAACCTCAATGGCGTGGTGCGAGTTCTGCTCAATATTCGAAACCATTTCTTCCATGGTGCTCGACAGCTCTTCCGACGATGAGGCTAACTCCTCTGCGCTTTGCGATACCTGCTGGGCGGTAGAATTCAGTTGCAAACTGGCATCGGCAATACTACTGCTGCTATTCTTGAATTCGGTTACCATTTCAATTAACTTTTGCTGCATCAGTAATAGTGATTCCTGCAGTGTACCCAGCTCATCGTCTCGGTCTTTTTCAATGGTTTGGGTTAAATCGCTTTGCGAGATGCTGTTGGCAAAATCTACTGCCCTAAAAATGGGCTTGATTATTCTGCTCGACTGGTAAAGAATAATAAAGATTAGAAGGGTCAAGGAAAGTAGTCCTACTATTAGGGTGTAGCCAATCAGTTTTCGACTTTCTGCAAAAACTTCACGTATAGGTACTACAACAATAACAGCCCAGGGCTTGGTAGTTTTTCCTACCATTACCGGATTTACAAAAACAAAGAATTTTTTCCCGTTAAGCTGAACAGATAGCGATACAAAATCCTTACCATTTATTATTCGCTGGTACTCAAGCATGCTTATATTCAAAACTTTTGAAAGGGTATCACCTGTTAACTCCTTTTTGGGGTGGGCTGCAATTAAACCTTCAGGCGATACCAACAGAACATATCCGGTTTCAAAAACCCTAACATCTTTAAGTTTTTCCGAGAGCTCCTTAAGGTCAATGTCAAGACCAATAACCCCAATGGTTTTACCGTTCTCTTTAAAAGGAAGAGCAGCTGAGGTTTCAAAGTAGCTGGTACCAGTTTCATCACCAGCATAGGTATAAAAGTATGGCTCCATTAGTGTTTCTTCGCCGGTTGTGTGGGGAATTTTATAGTAATCCTCGTTATACATTGCTACATCACCTGGTTCACTTTTTATAGTGTTATTTGCCTTATAGAATGAAACGTTGAAATGCCCCTCTTCGTCATAAAGATTGTTTCCAATATACTTGCTATCGTTTCCATCGAGTTGGTTCGGATCAAACATTGCCCAAAGGGCAAGGTAGTTATCGTTTAGGCTCAGTGCCTCCCTGAGTATATTGCGGTAGGCTTCCCGATTTTTATACCCATCCTGTTTTAAGGATTTAAAGCTGATGTTGATGTTGTAAAGCGTTTCAAAAGGTTTCTCAAGGTAACCTGTAACATCCTTCGATATATTTTTTGCTATCAACAGGCTTGTTTCCCTAGCCGATTTTCGCGCAGCCCTGTTGCTATTGAATGCAATTACTGTCAGCGTTAATAACATAATGAGTATGGTAATACCCAGTATGTTTACCATCAGTTCTATTCTTAAACTCTTGTATCTCATATTCTTAATTTTTAGTATTCTTTACTGTGCTTACGGCAATATACGGCTCATGGCATTAAAAGTCAATTTTTTTTAATTAAATGTTCGTTTAATAGGTGTAAATAAATTAACCGAAGTACCATGAATTAACAAATTCAACCATGCTAATTTTAGAGGAATGAACCGGAATAATCGGAATAATCGAAATAATCGGAATAGTCGGAATAATCGGAATGAATCTGGATATATAGAATATGAGGAAGTTAGAGGAAGTTAGATGAACCTGAACCTTGAATCCCGCTAATGCGGGATAGGCTCTTTATCCTTTATCCATTATCCTTTATCCATTATCCTTTATCCATTATCCTTTATCCTTTATCCTTATTGTATGGTAAACGCAGCTAGCAAAAATACTTGGTGTGTGTAAGGGTTAATAATAAAGCTTCCCTTTACCGGAATGGTAAGGCTTGAGTTGAAGTGAATATTCCTGGTAATTGTTAATCCTGTATTTGTAATGGCAGCCTTGCTGGCGTAGTAACTTTTATAAGGCGTACCTCCAATGTGAAAAGAAATACAAGTATCGTCGTTACTAAAAAATGTATATTCTGCTTCAAGGTAAGTGGAGTAAAGGTTCTTTTTGCCCGTTGAGTCCTTATCAAAACCATAAAACATGGTTGCCAGTGTAAGATTTAATGGGAAATGGGCTGTTTGGTTAAGGGTGATTATGGCATCAAGGGTGTGGCGGGTTTTGCTATTCCTGAGTTCAAAAAAATCGCCCTTCCAACCAACAGTATCAATAGGGTTGTAGTAGTCTATAATTGAAAAATCTACGTTTCTGTACCTTAAACCGGTGTATATATCAATTTCCTGTACGTTTTCGGAACCAAGGGAATACGATGCCCAAAAGCCACCAAAAAACATTTTGCCATCGAATCGGATAGTTGGTTGTACGGCGGGGGTTGTATTATTACGCATCCCTCGCCATAGGTGGCGGCTTACGAAATCAAATTTTAGTAGAGTTTTAAAACTTTGACTTTCTTGACTTTTAACTTCACCCAGAAAAGTCAACAGCACAGCAATAAATACATAAAAAACACGCATCATACCTCTTACCCTGTAATTAACTGCAAAGATTCAACAGCAAAACGAAAGGAGGTGCTGTTATGTTAATGTTGTAGAGCTGTTTTATGAAATTTTAACTTGCTAAAAGAACTTTTCGTCAAAGTTTACTAGGTAAACTTTTTGGGTGGCCCTAGTAAAAGCAGTGTAAAGCCAGCGCAAATACTCGCGTGTTAACATATCATCATTGAAAAATCCCTGGTCAATAAAAACGGTTGGCCATTGCCCACCTTGTGCTTTATGACAGGTAACCGCATAAGCGAATTTTGCCTGAATGGCGTTAAAGTAGGGATCATTCTGAATTTGCTTACTGCGAGCTTTTTTTGTTTTAAGGTGCATGTAATCGGCCATTACTTCCTGGTAAAGCATTTTCATACTTTCGCTCCCCAGTGATGGGCCATCCATGTACAGAGAGTCGAGTATTAGCTTAGCATCAAACTCCTCGCAGTTGTAGTCGAGCAGTTCAAATGTAACATCGGCAAACCGGAAACCATATAGCTCAGTTCTTTTACCTATCCGCTTAACCTTTACTATTTCACCATTGGCAATAAAGCCAATATTCGGTCTATCGTTTACCCAGTAGTAGTTGTTACGGGCAACCATCAGGTAATCACCAGTGCTTAATTCCTCTTCGTGGAATAGTATTTTTGACCTTATTCCCTGGTTATAGCGATTTGCCCGTTTGTTTGAGTAGCAAATTACTATATTCCCTTCGCGCCCGTTTCTGCTGTACTCATCGGACAGGTATTCCAGGAGTTCTCCGCCCGAAATTCTTTTTACGTCGGGATATTCAGTGCTGAATTTTGGGAATACATTTTTTGACGAGTCAACCAGCTCCCGCAACCAAGTGGCATTCTGCAGAATTCCTGAATCGAACTGCTGTCTAATTACCTCGGTTAGCTGAGCAAACCTAACGTTTAGACCAAACGATTCCAGTTCTGCTGGATTCAATGCAGGGCTAATATCAAGTCCTACGGGGGGTAGCTGTGCGGTATCGCCCACAAGCATCAGCTTGCATCCCTTGCCTGTTCTGACATACTCAATTAAGTCGGAAAGTAGCTTGCCTGATCCAAATGCGCTATCGTCAAACGACTGGTTCGATATCATTGAAGCCTCATCTATAATAAATATGGTGTTTTTTGATTTGTTAAAGTTTAGGGTAAAGCGCCCAAAACCATCGGTACTGGATTGTTGTCTGTAAATTATTTTATGGATGGTGTATGCATTACATCCGGAGTATTCCGCTAAAACTTTTGCTGCTCTTCCGGTAGGCGCAAGGAGTTGGTAGTTAATCCCAAACTTATCCAAAGCCTTAACGTATGCGGCAATTAGCGATGTTTTACCAGTTCCTGCGTAACCTGTTAGCAACATACAATCATTTCCTGTTGGCTGAACTGTAAACTCCGATAAGGCGTTAATTGCTTCCAGCTGCCCAACGGTAGGGGCAAATCCCAGCCTCTCAACTATTTCCTTAATAACTTGTGTTTTAATCACAGCAATGCAATATTTTTTGTAAATTTAAGTTAGAATTTAACCAGATGTTTTTAAATTTGCACGCAAACATAAACCAAAACACGAAAAATGAAAACAGTTTACCAAATTGCACTTGCAGTTATCATAGTGATACTTGGTTATTTCCTGTATGAGAGCATAATGGAGCCAATCCGTTTTGAAAAAGAAAAAAATCGTAGGTACAATGCTACCATTGAGCGTTTAAAAAGTATTAGAACTGCTCAGGATGCTTACCGCTCCCGTTTTGGTAGGTACACAGGTAGTTTCGATACCCTTATCAACTTCATGAAGGAAGGTCAGATTAAGGTTGTTAAACAGATTGGTTCAGAAGATGACTCCCTTGCTGTTATTCAGAAAAAGGTTTTTCGCGATACCATTCTCATTCCGGTTCGCGACACCATTCTTAAGGGGTATCCCTACGATTCGCTACGCTTTGTTCCGTTTACCGGTGGCGATCAGTTTGAATTAGCAGCTGGTGAGCTAAAAACACAATCGGGTGTAAGCGTTAAGGTATTTGAATGCAAAGCACCGAACAAGGTTATCCTAAAGAACCTTAACCGCCAGGAAATTATTAATATGGACGACCTTGCTAAAAAACTTAATAAGTATCCCGGCTTAAAGGTTGGTTCATTAACCGAGGCAACCAATAATGCTGGCAACTGGGAGTAGGTATTTTGGCAATGCAGGAAATTGATATCATAGACGAAACCTTCGATAGGGATCGGACATCAACATACGAACTATCCATTCAGGTAACCCTGAATGGATTTTCGTATGCGGTGAAGGATACCATTCGCAATACTTTCATTGCGCTATTCAGTACCGGTTGGCAAGGCTTTAGTATTGGTAGCGTTGATTATCGTAATTTTATTGGCAAGTTAATTGAGGCTAAGCCCTGGCTTAAGGGTGAATTTAAAAATGTTATTGTAGCATTTAACCTACCTTACTTTACAATTGTCCCCATTGAATTCTTTGAACCAAGTAAATCAAAGTTACTCTTTGAGCAGGTTCATTCTATACCCGATGGTTTTGAATTGGGTTTTACTGAGTTGCCAAACCTTTCCTTGGTAATTATTTATGCGGCGCCCCATGAGTTTATTAATGAGTGGAAATCATTGCATGGTGGTGCATTCTTTACCCATTCATTGCTCTCTTTTATTCAGGTTCCTTACAGTTACACCGCTAAATCCTTTTTACAGGTTGATGTTGATCATCAGCATTTAGCCGTAATTCTTCACAGTAACGGCCAGCTTCTTGCAGCCAATACCTACACGTGTAAATCAACAACTGATGTTGTTTATTACACCAACGCATTAGCTAAGTCAGTAATTGACAGTACTGATAATTTGCAGCTTAACCTGACCGGTGATGGAGAACTTATGGCAGGTTTACCCGAAGAGCTTGGCAAATACTTTAATTCTGTTGCCCATCAGGCTAACTTTCATAAACCGGTATTTTTCTCATACCGGCTTCTACGCTACCGAACTGAGTACTTCAGGCTATTCAATTTGGGTGTTTCATGCGAATAGTTTCAGGAAACTTACGTGGACGCCTAATTAATCCCCCAAAAAACTTTCGTGCTCGTCCTACCACTGATTTTGCTAAGGAGAGCCTCTTCAACATAATTGCCAATCATTTCGATTTTGAAGGTTTAAGAGTGCTCGATCTCTTTTCAGGAACGGGAAGTATTAGTTATGAGTTTATTTCGCGTGGTGCTAAAATTGTCGATTCTGTTGAGAAGGACTACCATCACTGGCAATTCATCAGAAATACAGCCAAGCAGTTAAACCTTCAAGGTTTAAATCCCATTAAAATTGATGCTTTTATTTACCTTAAGGGATGTGCACAGGAGTACGATATTGTTTTTGCCGACCCCCCTTTCGATTTGCATGGAATTGATGCACTACCCGATTTAATTCTAACTAAAAGCTTACTGACCGATGGGGGATGGTTCATTTTTGAGCATTCCGATAAATACAATTTTTCAGATAATCAGTACTTTTTAGAGCATAGAGCTTACGGAAGTGTTAATTTCAGTATTTTTCAGAAAAAAAATTTTAGTTAGATATTGCACAATTAAAAACAAGGTATTACCTTTGCATCGCTTTTCAAAGGAAAAGTAAAGTCAAAAAAGGTCCGGTAGTTCAGTTGGTTAGAATACATGCCTGTCACGCATGGGGTCGCGGGTTCGAGTCCCGTCCGGACCGCAAAAAAGCCTCGGGTTTATCTCGGGCCTTTTTTATTTTTATTATCTCAATATCCAAGCATCTCCTTTTACTATCATACCCATAAAAAATTGAATTCATTCTATGACAATATTTTAATATTGTTATTTAGATAACGTTTAAATTGATTTTCATAAAATATTTTTTTGACGAATGATTTTCGTAGCGTTCCAGAATTGATTAAATTTAATATATCAAAAAAATATTGAAGTATGGAAACTTTATCAAACTGTCCAAAACTGGAAAAGTGCCCCATTTACCTGAAAAACGTTTTTTTCAATCCTAATGCGGGTGAAACCTACCGGAAAATTTACTGTACTGCTGGTAAAGAAAAATATACCAGCTGTAAACGTTTCCTTGTTTCGGAGAAGGTTGGCAAGCCCGTACCTGAAACCGTTATGCCTAATTGCTCCTTAACTGTAGATGAAATAATTTCTAAGTATAATTTATAAACTAAAATAACTATGAACTTAAACAACTTACCAATTGGAAAACGATTGGCATTGGGTTTTTCATTGATTATTGGTTTAATATTAGTTGTGGCCTTTGCGGTTTTTATTTCGAACCGTAAGGTAAGGTTGGAGAGCAGCAAACAGGTTTTGCTAAACAAATTACTTGCGAGTAATGCCGCCTTAAACTCGTACCTGCTCAATTTTACTCAAACAGGAAATAAAGAGGAGCTAGACTCAGCCAAATTTTATTTTTCAAAATTTAAAAACCAGCTCGAAATACTAAAGCCGGTAGTCACCCAAAAAAACTATGGGTTGATAATAACCATTGAGGGTAATATTAAAGTAGTTGAAGATCAGTTCGCAACACTTGAAAATAGCAATCAACTTAAAGCTCAAACCTCTAAGGTGCTGGAAAATTCATCGAACACTGCACTTTCCATAGTTTCCCGAGTTAAGGGAGGAGAGGTTTACAGAGGCGTACAGCAATTTCTGAACATCCGTATTTTGGAAAAAAATTACCTTATTTCGGGCGACGAGGAATTGTATAGGAAATGGCTAACGGAAATTGATGATAATACCAGACTAGCATCCAGATTAGGGCTTAATGAGATAGTAAGGGCGCTTGAACAGTATAAAGAAAGTTTCATTAAGCATGTAGAGGCCAAAAAAATTATTTTTGATGCCAAAAGTAAATCCATTGAAGCGGTTACCCATACTCAAAATTTATTGCAAAAGGGAGTGATTTTATCGGCTGGATTACTGAACGATTCAGCTAAACATGGATTAACGGTGATAATTTTTGTGGTTTTGTTTATTGTTTTCTTGAGTTCACTAATTGCATACAGGATTACCCGAAGTATTACAGAACCTGTAAACTCAGGTGTGGAGCTAGCCCACAACCTATCCAAAGGGAACCTGGTTATTCATGCAAGCGAGTCAGCCAAAAGAGGCGATGAGCTAGGAAAGCTTTCACGTGCCCTTAACGACATGAGCGAGAAACTGAAGGAGGTTATATCGACAATATACATCTCCTCAAATCACATTGCAGCTGCAAGCGAACAATTGAGTACCACCAGCCAACAGCTATCGCAGGGGGCATCGGAGCAGGCAAGTTCTGCTGAGGAGGTTTCTGCCTCAATGGAGCAAATGGTTGCCAATATTCAGAATAACACTGAAAATGCCAAGCAAGCCGAAATCATTGCCTTTAAGAGCGTAGAGGGCATTAGAAAAGGATATGATTCAACTACGTATGCTCTGAATAGCATGAAAAAGATTGCCGAAAAGGTCTCAATTATTGGTGATATTGCCTTCCAAACCAATATACTTGCGCTTAATGCTGCCGTTGAGGCTGCTAGGGCCGGTGAGCATGGCAAGGGTTTTGCCGTGGTGGCTGCTGAGGTCCGCAAACTTGCCGAACGAAGTCGTATGGCCGCCGAGGAGATTGATAGAATCACTCACGATGGCGTTAGAATTGCCGATGAGGCTGGTCGATTGCTCTCAGATATAGTTCCAGATATTGAAAAGACTGCAAGATTAGTACAAGAGATTGCTGCTGCAAGTATGGAGCAGAATGCGGGAGCTGACCAAATCAACTCAGCCATTCAGCAGCTTAACCAGGTTACACAACAGAATGCTGCTGCTAGCGAGGAAATGGCATCCGGTGCTGAGGAACTCAACAGTCAGGCACAGCAACTAATCGATATAGTTTCGTTTTTTGATATTGGTGAAAAGGAAACCCTAACAACGTTGAGTAACCTTAAGAATGTTACCAGAAAGATCGCTCAAAATACTATTACACCTAAAGCCGAATTCAGGGAATCAAAACGAACCGGGTTAAAATCAAAACCTTCCGAGGGTATCGACATAAAGCTCTCAAGCAAAACCGACGATACTAACTACGAAAGGTTCTAGCAGTAAAGAGGCGATGAGCCTCTTTTTTCGTTTTAGTAATTTACTTGACATGGTTTACTTTTTTCCAAATTCGTCAATTGAATTTTACAGTTGACGAATCGACTAACATAATCTGATCATTCTGAAACCTCGGAATAAAAAATTTTGATAAGTTGGGATTACCTCGATAAGCCAATAGAAACAAGTTGTTTAAATGTTTTATTGTGTTTCTATTGACTAATCTCGGTATATTTTGTAAATTGAGAAAAATTCAACACTATGACAGCCGTTGCTAAGATACTTGAAACCCGTGGAGTAATGGTTAAGGAGGAAAAGGTTAAATCGCTTTCGGAGCGAATATACTCCAACACCATGGTTTTAGAAAACTATGAACCATACCCGGGCTACTATGGTAAGAATGTACCAACCGATGTGATACCCAGGTCAATCTTTTTAGTCCTAGTTAGGGAGTACGACCATATGTTTTTAGCTCGGACCATGCAAAAATTATCGCGTGAGGCTAAACATGCTTGCATGGGTACATACGGATATATTGACCTAGAAGATCATCGTTACTACTGTATAAGGATTAAAAACCTCAGATGTTTTGAGGAGATTCCAATAATCCAGCAAAAACTTGCTGAGCATGGCATCGATTTTAGGCGCAGCAAGCCTGTAAATAGTATGGCCCTTATTACAATAGAAAAAACATTTCTTGTTGAACGATTCGACGAGGGTATTTATCTCGATTTAGCTGGCGATAACAAGTACTACATTGAAATTCCCCAGGAACTGAAATGGGACGATTTTAAACTGATTACCAATCATGTTAAGAATAACTTACAGAATAGTTTTTTTGATGCTGCCTTAGGGTATTTCTGGAAGGTTGACGGCCCACAGGATGTAATAAGAATTTACGATTTAAAGGCCAACCTGGAACGAATATCGGAAATACGTTCCAAATACCTGCAGGAAATTGAACGGTTCAATAAAACCCATTCGTAATCAATCTTACGACCAATCAATAGGCTCTTTACCAATGGATGTAAGGAGCCTATTTGTTTTTGAAAAATGTTTACACCCAAAAAAACCTCTGCTAGCCGAAAGTGGCGATGGGTGCGGAGCGGTTAAAATAAAATGTTTGTTGGTGTCTATGATACGGTTTTTTGCTTGTGCATAGTTTCCCCAAAGGATAAACACTAACCCCTTATGGTGATCGGAAAGCGCTTTGATGGCAGCATCGGTAAAGGTTTCCCAGCCCTTGTTCTGATGTGAACCAGCCTGATTTGCCCTGACCGTAAGCGTTGCATTCAAAAGCAGCACGCCCTGTTTTGCCCATTTTTCCAAATTACCGTGATTTGGTATGGGAAGTCCTAAATCGCTGTTTATCTCCTTAAATATATTCTGTAGTGAGGGTGGGGCAGGAGTACCTTTAGGAACCGAAAAGCATAGCCCGTGGGCTTGCCCTGGTCCATGGTAAGGATCTTGACCTAGGATAACCACCTTTACGCTATTGAATGGAGTATGATTAAATGCTGCAAAAATCTGGGAACCTGGTGGGTAAACAGTGTATTTTTTCTTCTCCTCTACCAAAAACTCTTTAAGTTTGATAAAGTAATCCTTTTTAAACTCATCCATTAAAACATTCTTCCAGGTCTCCTCAATTTGAGGTTTGACTTCACCTGTTGCTATGTTCATATTCCTGAAATTAAAAATTAAAACAAAGTAAAGTAAAGTAAATAGTAACCACTTTAATTAATCACACGTAAAAAAAATTAAATTTGTATTTAGAACATTTGGAAAAGTTAATTGAATGCACCAATACAAAAGTAGTTTAATCGGCAAAAAATCAAAGCCATGAAGAAAGTTCAGGTTTCAAAAAACAAGGTGAAGAATTACCTCTCAGAACGTCTAGCACGAAGTATTGTGGATGCAGATGAGAATGCTTTGATTACAGTGCTCAGATACAGTGCAATAGGTGGATTTGAATACCTTTCCGATGAGGATTTGTTTGAGTTCTTGAGCACATCAATACCAGAGCTTGATTTTGTTAGGCTTGCCGGGGCCGATGATGATAACTTGCAATTGGAGGTGAAAAAAGAGTACAAAGATGAGGAAGATGCTATCATTGTCGATATACAACGAGCTATTCAAGTCATCTAATCAATCCTAACGAATTTGTTTAACCCATCGTAACATTTTGAACGATGGGTTGTTTATTTTAATAAAAATGTTAAGCCCATGAAGAATTTTGAGTTTTTCAATCCGGTAAAAATTTTATTTGGCGAAGGCCAAATTGATATGATTACACAGGAATTGTTGCCTTATCAAACGGTACTGCTAACCTATGGGGGTGGAAGTATTAAACGGAATGGCGTTTACGATAAGGTTATTAGCGCATTAAAAGGAAAAAAAGTATTAGAATTTGGCGGAATTGAGCCTAACCCACGGTACGAGACCCTCATAAAAGCGATTAAGCTTGCCCGTGAAAATAATGTCGATTTTGTACTGGCGGTTGGTGGTGGTTCAGTTATTGATGGGACAAAGTTTATTGTGGCAGCAATTCCGTTTGAGGGAGAACCCTGGGATATCCTTACAAAAGGTATAAAGGTTGAGAAAGCTGTACCCTTTGGAACAGTGTTAACACTCCCAGCAACTGGTTCTGAAATGAATGCTGGCGCAGTTATTAGCCGGGAGGCAACCAAGGAAAAGTACGCTTTTGGTAGTCCTGCAGTTTACCCAAAGTTCTCGGTTCTTGATCCTACAACTACATATTCACTTCCTCAGAATCAGGTAGCTAATGGGGTTGTTGATGCATTTGCCCATGTGCTTGAGCAGTACCTTACATACCCATCTAACTCGCCAATTCAGGATAGATTTGCTGAGGGAATTCTACAAACGCTCATTGAGGTTGGTCCAAAAACTTTGGAGAAACCAACTGATTACGACCTGCGGGCTAATTTTATGTGGAGCTGTACCATGGCGCTTAATGGATTGATTTCCACCGGCGTGCCTACCGATTGGGCTACCCATATGATAGGGCATGAGCTTACTGCTTTTTTTGGACTCGATCATGGTGTTACTTTGGCTATTATTTATCCGGCTCTGCTAGTAGAAATGGTAGAGTTCAAGAATGAGAAGTTACTTCAGTATGGCAGCAGGGTTTGGAACCTAAGCGGAAACAATTTAACCCCAGAGCGAGCAATTGAGGAAACCGAGAAATTTTTTAGGAGTTTGGGCGTAAAAACACGCCTACCAGAGCATGGGATTAGCTATGCCGATATAAAACCTATTGTTGAACGATTTGTTGCAAGGGGATGGAAACTGGGTGAATACAGAAATATTACCCCCGATATTATTGAAAAAATTCTTAAGCGAGCATCGGAGCCGTATAACTAAATAAAAAACAGCCTGACATTAAAAGTCAGGCTGTTTAGCAATCTATCAAATATTTAGTTGATTTTTTTCACAATTTCCATTCCTCGGGTTATGGCTTCCTGGTTCATGGGAATTAGGTGATGGTGACGTTGTGGCAACGATTTCTCAAGCCCTTTTATTACATTTTCAAGCTTAACAATGGGTTTCACCTTAAGGAAAGCTCCCAAAACAATCATGTTAAAGGTCTTGGCGTTCTTCATTCTTGCAGCTTCCTCAGCAGCCTCAACCCTAAATATGTTGATATCGGTACGTTGCGGGTGACGAGTAATACCGTTGGGGTCATAAATCAGTGTGCCACCGGGTTTTACCATCTTTTCAAACTTATCGAGCGACTGCTGGTTAAGAATGATAGCTGTGTCAAATTCCTGAAGAATTGGGGAGCTGATACGTGAATCGCTAAGAATTACAGTAACGTTTGCAGTACCGCCACGCATTTCGGGACCATACGAGGGCATCCAGGCTACTTCCTGGTCCTGCATTATGCCTGAGTAAGCAAGGATTTTACCCATTGAAAGTACGCCTTGCCCACCAAAACCGGCTATGATGATTTCTTCGGTCATTTTTTTCAGTTTTAAATGATTTACTATTACTCGTCTTTCATGTCGCCAAGGGGGTAATATGGGAACATGTGTTCAACCATCCACTCGTTTGATTTTACAGGCGAGAGTTTCCAACCGGAGTTACAGGTTGATACTACCTCAATGAACGATGTCCCCTTTTTCTTTCCGGTATTCTCAAATGCCTTAGTAATGGCTTTTTTTAGTTTACGAACGGCAGCAGGCGTGTGTCCCGACTGGCGTGTAACGTAGCATGTTCCCGGAAGTTGGGCAATTAGCTCGGTAATCTTTAAGGGGTAACCGTTGAGCTCGGCTTTTCGTCCGTATGGTGATGTTGAGGTGGGCATATCAATAAGGGTGGTTGGAGCCATTTGACCTCCGGTCATCCCGTAAATACCATTGTTGATGAAAATAACCACAATATTTTCGCCGCGGTTGCAAGCGTGTATGATTTCAGCGGTACCAATTGAAGCCAAGTCTCCATCGCCTTGGTAGGTGAATACATACTTATCGGGGTATAAGCGGTTGATTGCAGTGGCAAGCGCAGGGGCACGTCCATGTGCAGCCTCATGCCAATCAATATCGATGTAGTTGTATGCAAGCACTGAGCATCCAACCGGAGCAACACCAATGGTTTTTTCCTGTATGCCCAGCTCGTCGATAACCTCAGCAAGCACTTTATGAACTACGCCATGGGTGCAACCCGGGCAGTAGTGCATAATATTGTCGGTTAGGAGTTTGGTTTTGGAGTAAACCAAATTTTCTTCCTTGATTATATCCTTAACGTCCATTTTATTAGCCTTTAATTATTTTTTCTTCTAAAGCCTTTAACACATCTTGGGGTGTTGGGATAACTCCGCCCATTCGGCCATAGTGTTCTACCTTAACCTTACCTTCTACAGCAAGGCGAACATCCTCAACCATTTGGCCGGCACTCATTTCAACAGCAAGAATTCCCTTAAGCTGCCCCAGCATGGCCTGAATTGCCTTGGTGGGATAGGGGAAAAGGGTTATAGGACGCAGTAATCCTACTTTTATTCCTTTTTCACGAGCTATATCAACAACTTTCTGGCAAATGCGGCTCGATGAGCCATATGCAACTAGCAGGTATTCAGCGTCGTCGCATGCTATTTTCTCAAACCTAACCTCATTTTCTTCAATCTCCTTGTACTTGCGCTGGAGCTTTAGGTTGAACTGCTCCTGCCGACTAGCATCAAGGTCAAGCGAGGTGATGATATTGCGCTGGCGGTTAGGGGTTTTACCGGTTGTTGCCCATGAACCGTATTTGGCTACTATTTCCTCATCGGTCATGCGGGGTTTATAGGGGCCAATCTGAACCTTTTCCATCATCTGACCGATGATTCCATCGGAGAGAATCATGGCTGGGTTACGGTACCTGAAAGCTAACTCAAATCCAAGGTCAACAAAATCGTACATTTCCTGAACCGATGCTGGAGCAAGTACAATCAGCTTATAGTCGCCATGGCCGCCACCCTTAACTGCCTGAAAGTAGTCGCTCTGAGCAGGCTGAATGGTTCCCAGCCCGGGACCTCCGCGTACAACATTAACAATTAAGCATGGTAGTTCAGCGCCGGCAATGTAGGTAATACCTTCCTGTTTCAAGCTTATACCGGGGCTTGATGATGATGTCATAACCTTTTTACCGCAACCAGCACCGCCGTATACCATGTTAATGGCGGCAACTTCGCTCTCAGCCTGGAGTACAACCATTCCGGTTTCTTCCCAAGGTTTACGAGCCATTAGGGTTTCAAGTACCTCGGATTGTGGGGTTATGGGGTAGCCAAAGTAACCATCGCAACCACAACGTATGGCTGCCTCGGCTATGGCTTCATTCCCTTTCATTAATCTTAACTCTGCCATTTTCTTTAATGAGTTTTTGTTTATACAAAATGTCGGTTTTAAGCCTCAGCTTCAGTTTTAACCCTGTAAACAGTGATAACCGTATCGGGACAAACCAATGCGCAGTTTGCGCAGCCTGTGCAGGCTTCGGGGTTGGCCATGTAGGCGTAGTTGTATCCTTTACCATTTACCTCCCTTGCCAGCTCAATAACTTTTGAAGGGCAGGCAACCACGCAAAGGCCACATCCTTTACATTTCTCTACATCGACCACAATTGCTCCTCTTACTTTTGCCATATTGGTCAAATTTATTTTTGTTGTTTTACTATTTGGTTGAAACTTTTAGTTCCTATGATCCTGGTTAAATCGTTTTAATCGCTCCTCCAAGTCGGCAAACTGGTTGCGTTGCACCTGCGATACGCAAGCGCGCAAACCCTCAATGCGTTCACTACCAGTAATAGCTAAAGAAATGGCGCTAACACCGTAGTAGAGAAGCTCTTCAATTAGCTGCTCTCCGCTTAAACCCGGGTACGAAATGGTGAAGTAAAATCCATCGGCCAGGGGTTTATCCTCATCCATATCGTAAACTATGGTAAAACCATTATCGGTAAATATTTTCTTCATTATTCTGGCCTTTTCACCATATTCCCGAACCGATTCAACAAAGTTGAAGGTTCCGTTGTTGGCAGCTTTAAGCATAGCTGCAAAGCCGAACTGGGTAGAATGGCAAACCCCCGACGATAGCGAATAAACAGCCCCGTAAAGCATGGCGTAGCCAAACTCATCGGAGGTGAAAAATCGCTTAAGATCGGGGTAACGGCGCTTGTATAAGCTGTTGCTAATAACCATCGTTCCAATACGCTGGCCTGCATAGGAGAAGGCCTTGGAACTGGAGATAAGCATTAGCCAATTTTGCGTATAGTTGGCCACTGTGGGTTGGAACGGAGGCTGTCCAGGTTTGGATAGATCCTTGCGGAAGTCCATGGCAAAGTATGCAAGGTCCTCAATTACAATAGTGTCGTAGGCGGTGGCTAGTTCGCCTATTATTTGCAGTTCCTTTTCGGTAAAGCAAATCCACGAGGGGTTATTGGGATTTGAGTAAAGGATTGCCGAGATTTTCCCATTTTTGAGGTACGACTCAAGTTTGTCTCGGAGTTTGTCGCCACGATAGTTATATACATCAAAGGTTTCGTAGTCCATTCCCAGAACCCTAAGTTGCTGTTTTTGAACAGGGAATCCGGGATCGATGAATAGAATGGTATCTTTTGCTGCATTGCAACGGTTTACCACTAGGAAAGCAGCCATAGCACCCTGCATGGAACCTACTGTAGGGATACATCCCTGTTCATCAACATCAATATTGATGAAGTTTTTAACAAAGCGTGCAACTTCTTTTTTTAGCTCTGGCACGCCATCAATCATTGGGTACTTGGATGCAACCCCTCTTCTCAATGCTTCAATCTCAGCATCAATGCCAATTTCTGAAGGCTCAAGTCCGGGTACCCCCATTTCCATTCGGACATATTTTATACCAGTTTCCTTTTCAATTTCATTGACAAGCTTAACCAGCTCACGAATCGAGGCTTTACCTACATTTGGTAACTTTGATTCCTGAATCTTTTGCTTTACTACTTCGTAGGGGATGGGCGTATTCTTCATGCTATGTTTATAATGTATTGACAGTTTATTAATTACAGACTAAAATCAACAATTCACACTACACGAAATAAGCACTACAAGTTTACAAAATATTTCTTTTAGTCTTTCAGAAAAATGCAAAAAAAAGTGATAATTTGTTATCAATTTAAATTGATAATGAAAATAATTTTGTTTAAAAATGAATTTAAGGTTATAGAATGTAACAAAAAAGGAGTGCTTTGCACTCCCTTTTTATTTCAATATATTATCAACTTACTGTTTTAGAACTTTATGGATACTAAAACCATTGGTTGTATTAAGCTTAATTACGTACATTCCCTTTGGTAGGAACCCAATATCAATCTTACTGTCAGGGGTGCTATTCTGGTAAACTACTCTCCCGTTTAAATCGAAAATTGTGATGGAAAAGTTACTAATGCCGGTAACTGTAATAATGTCGGATGTGGGATTCGGGTAAATAGATGGCCTGATGTCATCAGTATTACCATCAATTCCAAGCGGAGTTAGGTTAACATTAACAAGAACATCGGAATTCCAAATATCAAAGGTTCCAGTGTAGGAATAATAATCTTTGATTTTAACCGTGTAAGGAATATTGTTGCCGAATGGAATAGATTTAGACTGTGCATATCCGTTAAGGCCAGTATGTAAAGTGTCTAAACCCTCAATAATAATTTCGGCATTGATAATAGGATTTCCCTTGGATGTAACGTAAAAAGTGGCAGTATAGTGCTCAGGGATTAGGGTTACGTTGATAGTGCTATCGGAGGTAAGATCCACAAAGATAGAACCCCAAACATAATTGTAATAGTAAACAAAACCCATAATGTTTCCGGGAAGTAGTCCGTTGAAGGTACAGCTACCCTCGCTATTCGTTTTTAGGGTTCCATAGCCCATTAAGCTAACATCGGCATTAGGTAAGCTCTCACCCTTTGTGTTTTTAACATTTACTGTTAGGTTATAGGTTGTAGTTTGCTCCATTACAATGATGTAAAGGGTATCCTTATCTTCAACCAGTAAATCAATCGGGTATTTCATCTTATAGTTGGAAAGCATTACTTTAAGCGAGTAGTTTCCAGAAGGTAGCATGGTACTATCTTCACCATTATCATTACTTGTAAGGGTAAGGGGGTAAATATTAATTTTTGCGCCGGGCAATGGTACTGAGTCAGTGTCAACAATCCTAAACTTCACATTGAAAGCTTTCACAAGCGAATCGGTAATAATCAGATTCTTAGAGAATACTGTGAATTTTTTCTTTAGCGATGAAAATCCCGTGGAATCGATGCTATAGGTGTATTGGCCATTGTTTAGCTTGATGGAGGCTTGCCCCTGTGCGTTAGTTGTAATTGTTGAATCGAGTTCAACAATTCGTACTTTAACATTTTGGGCGGGTTCTTTTTGCTCATTTTTGATGTTGAAGAAAACTATTGGATTTTCAACAGGTTCGCTTACGAGTGCTCTAACCGCAAGGTTACCAATGGATTGGTTGGCCATATATGTGGCATTCAGCGGGGAAAATTCATCAACCTTCCAAAAGGCACCATAAGGGTTTCCATCGTAACCAATACCAAGTGGAGTATCGGATGTATGCTTAACAAGAACAAAGTATGAAAACCCTTTTTGGCAGTAAACTGGCTCAGGGAGAAAGTAAATAATTGAACCCCCATTGGCAGAGTATTCCTTTGTGAAATATTCTTGGGTTAAAGTTTTGGTTTTATTTGGGTTGGCTGGGTTAATCTCAAGAACATATACTGCAAATTCAAGCGGATAGGATGTTTCAGGAACTGTAGTGTTTTGGGCCCAACCAATCTCAATACCATCAATAAATCCAGCACGTTGAAACTCGTAGAGGTTGCCTATTTGCGTGGTTGGATTAAATGATATGCCTCCTTTTACGCCCCTATCGGTAGCAAAGATTGAGCTACTTACCTCCAGGGTTGTATTATCGGTATTGTTTTGAGCTAAGGTATCGGGTGGGGTAGATGCATTAAGGTTGAAGGTATAGCTTTCAGCTATGGGCATAAGTTTCACCTTGGGGCTGAGTGTAACCACTCTCTGTTCACCACTTTCAAGGGTATCAGTAATCTCAGCAGATGATTGTAAATTGGATATTTTATCGCACGATGCTGAAATTGTTAAAGTATCGTTTAGAACCGTTCCCTGGTTGTAAATATTCGCTTTAAGATCGATAAAAAGTGAATCAAAGGTTATTGCTGGTATTTTTGAGTACTTGTATGGAATTGCTTTTAATTCAATATCTGGAATATTGATATTGGTTACCAAGATATCGTCGATTGCAAGTTGGGTTCCTTTATTCAGGTTGTTCCGGTTCTCATATACAAAGGCTAACCTTACATTTTTACCTGCCACCTTTGAAATAGATAGGTTGATAAGCGATTTATACTGATTGGGTACCGATGTGGCTTGGTCCTTGCCATAGTACAAAAGAGTATCGAGGGTTTGGCCATCAACATCGTATGCCATTACGTAGAAGTGGGTAATATAGTTTTGGGCGTAGTTACTGTAATACCAAAGCCAAAACTTCAGGTAAGTATCTTGATCAGAAGGAATAGCAATAGTATCGTGTGTTATGAGCCAAGTAAAATCGGGAGCTGTAAATGATATTGCACCAGAGCCCTCGCCGTGCTTAATATAGGTTGATCCATTGCCGTTGAAGCTTTGAGGGATACATCTGAACCATGCGGGATTAGCAGCAGCTGCGGTTTGCTGAAAATCTAATGTTGAACTCCTTAGTACTTCCCATTTATCAGTTAGCTGGTAGGTGGTACCCTCAAAATCTTCATAAAAAAGGGCTGAACCTGGAGTTGATGGGCCTTTAGAATTTCCAATGGTTAACTTATTGGCAGTATAGCTCATTTTATCGCCAAAGGGCATTCGCTCTACCTGTGCGTAAACGGAAACACACATTAGAACATAACTTACCAGCGCAATGTACTTTTTCATATTGGGTGAAATTTTGTTCAAATACATTTTTTTACGAAAATTGAAAATAAAGGTATATATTTTTTTGGTATTAAAAAACCCGCAATGTTCAATTGCGGGTAAAATATTGTTTTGGTTTTCCATTAAATTTTGGCTAAAGCTTGATCCAGGTCAGCAATAATATCCTCAACATCCTCAATACCAACGGAAAAACGGACTAGTCCATCAGTGATGTTGGCTTTTAGTCGGGCTTCAGGCGACATTTTTGAGTGAGTCATGGAGGCAGGATGTTGGATTAGTGTTTCAACTCCGCCGAGCGAAACTGCCAGCATGGCCAATCGCACATTATTCATAAGTATTTTACCAGCTTCAATGCCGCCTTTTAGCTCAAAGCTAATCATGGCACCAGGGCCCTTCATTTGTTTTTGAGCCAGCTCAAACTGGGGGTGCGACTTTAGTCCCGGGAATTTAACCCATTCAATTTTGGGGTGTTTCTCAAGGTAATCGGCAACCTTTTGAGCGTTCTGCTGTGCACGCTCAATGCGAAGCGATAGGGTTTTGATGCCTCTGAGCACCATGAAGGCCTGATGTGGGTCCATATTACACCCAATATTTACCATCGCAGGGCGAACAGTTTTGTAGAGTTCTTCTGTTTTTGTAATAATTATTCCTGCAACAATATCGGCATGACCGTTAAGGAACTTGGTCATGGAGTGGAAAACCACATCGGCACCAAGATCGAGGGGGCGTTGCAGGTAAGGGCTACAAAAGGTATTATCAACCACCACTACTAAACCATGCTTATGGGCTAGCTCCGAGGCTGCTTTTATATCGGTGATAACCATGGTAGGGTTAGTGGGGCTTTCAAGGTATAGCATGCGGGTGTTTGGCTTAATAGCAGCCTCAATATTTTCAAGTTTTGAGGTATCAATGTATGTGCTTTCAACTCCAAATCGCTTGAAGTAGGTTTCCATAATACCGCGTGAGGGCCCGTATACCGCATCGGTGCTAACAATGTGGTCACCAGCTTTCAGAAAAGCCATGTAAATTGACGATACTGCACCCATACCCGAGGCAGTGGCAATTCCACCAAAACCATTTTCCAGAATAGCCACCTGGCGCTCAAGCGCCGAGATAGTTGGGTTGCCTATACGGGTGTAGATAAAGCCATCGCTTTCTCCTGCAAAGCACCTTGCTCCTTCGTCAACATTCTCAAAGGCAAAGGTTGATGTTTGGTAAATGGGTACTGTGGCACTTCCCATTGGGTCGGGTTCCATTCCCCCGTGAATGAGAAGGCTGTTAAACCCTAATTTCTCGTTATGCATTGTTTTTACTTGATTATATTACTGCTTGTTGTTTAATTGGCGACTGATTTTTCTCAGACACTTTTTCGGGTGCAAAGTTTAAATTCTTTTCCAATATTTCAGCAATATCAAGCACTTTTATTTTTTCTTGTGCATTGGTAAATGTTTTGCGACACATTGGGCAGGCTGTTACTAAGTAGCTGCTACTTTCGGTAACTATCTCTTCAAGTGTGTTGTTTGCAATTTTGTTACGGTCGGCCATGGAGATATTGGTAATGCCAAGGCTGCCACCGCAGCATAACGATTTGCTTTCAACATCTTTGCTTCCATTCGATAAAATAACTGCATTTTGTAGTAATTCACGAGGTTCTCGGGTAATATTTAGCCCACGACTTAGCTCGCAGGGGTCGTGGTAGGTTACTTTAAGCCCGGATTGGTTGAACTTTAACCTGTTTTGCTTGGTGAGTTCCAGTAAGAGCTGGCTATGGTGCAGGACGGGAATTGAGAGGTGATAACTGGTGGCAAACTCACGGGCACAAATGGGGCACGAGGTAACAAGTACCTCGGCACCACTCTCACCAATTAAGTGGTTGTTCTTATCAATAAGTTGTTTGGCTGCTTCAACTTGACCATTCATTTGTAGGGGGCGACCACAACAGATGCTTCCGGTTTTATCTAAAAAGGTGTAATCAACACTTGCGGCATCAAACAGGGCAAGGGTCGATTTAATTACCGATGGTGTTAAATGCCCCATGCATCCAGCAAAGTATGCTAACTTTGCTTTTGGATATTTATAACCGTTGATATAGCTGTAACTTGAAGATGGAAATAATGGATATTCTTTGCGTTCGTTCTCACGTATTCGGGTTATTTCGATGCCAACAGGGCATGATTCAAGGCATCGCATACACATCATGCAAGTCTCCCTAAGCCTTTCGCTTGGCTGGCTGTAACGCAAATCGCGAATGAAGTATGCTGGTTGTGTATCGGAAATATTTAGCGAAGTGCTAAGCTGGCAGGCATCAATACAAATACCGCAGCGGGAGCAGGCGCTCAGCTCAATTTTTGTAAAGGTAGAGTGGGATTCTTTTTCCTTTACACCATATTTCCGTAAGAAGATTAGTAGAATTTCGGCAGGGATATGCATGTACCGGGAGAAGGGCATGGTAATAAAGAAAACACCTAAAGCTATTGAGTATGCCCACCATGCAGGATAGTATAGGTAGTCGAGCGGTAGATTGTATATCACCCATTGCCCAATAAAATTGGTGAAAAAGTGCCCGGTGTTATATAGTCCTGCGGTTACACTCTCGGCAAAAAGTCGAAGGGGGAAGATAAACCATAGGGCAGTAATGGCAATTCTGTCAATCAGAATATGACGTGTTGTACGTTTCATGCCAAGGGTGCGACTACGGATTCTCTTGAAAAAGGCCAGGCTAACGCCCGATATCACCATTAGCAGGAAGAAATCCATCAGAAAAGTGAAAATCTCTTCGTACTCGTGGAGTGGGGTAAGGTCGTGCCTGAAAAACTCAAAAAATATGGGGTAGTAAGGTGGATTTATTACCCCATGGGGGTATAAACGAGCTTCGAGATTTCCGAGCACAATAAGCATGAACCAGCCAAATGCTAAGCTCATGTGCATGTACCCTAAAAGAATGTTACGCTTGAAGATATTCCGGTGAAGTAATCCCTCGCGTATCGATTCCCAAATGGCAGAGATGGTTCGGAATGAGAATAGTCGTTTCCATACAATTTTTTGCTCGCGCCGGCTCAATCGCACAATCCATATCGTCCACATCACAATGATGTAGAGTACAATAAATCCAAGCCCTATAGAAAATGGCAATGTAAATGGGTGGTACCTCATGGCCTGAATGTTAGGTTTGCTTTTCGAATTAGCATAATGATGTTTCGGGTATTTACGTTTCGTGGGCAAACCAGTGTACATTTACCACACAGCATACACTTTTCCGACTCATCAATTGCATTCTTTATTTCGCCCCTTCGAATGGCATGGCACACCTCTCTAAAGCTGAAATTGGTAAATTGCCCGGCTGTGCAAGTTGCAGAACAACAACCGCAGGCAATGCAGTGGTTAAAGGTTTCATCGTGTAGGCTTATCCATTGGGCTAACGATAGATCTGCCGTATCCAGGTTATGGACAATTACCTCCATTGGAGCAAAGCCAAAATCAATCATACTACCTGCTGTTTAAGTACTTATGAATTTCAATGGCAGCAGAACGGGCAGCATTTACCGAATCGGTTATATTGTTTGGTCCGGTGCAGGCACCGGCTGTAAATACACCGTCAACTTTGGTTTTAACAGGGTTTAGGTGGTAATCGGTAATTTCAACAAACCCGTCCTTGTTAGTTTGAAGCCCTAGGGCTGCAATTAGCTCATCGGTTCCCTCGGCTGGCGACATGCCCACCATTAACACGACCATGTCAACTGACATTTTTAGGGGCTTAGATGAGAGTGTATCCTCTGTTTTGATGAGCACTCTACCCCCATCGAGTTCGCTGGCCTCCGATAAGCGTCCTCGTATAAAGTTGATACCTTTCTGCTGCGCTTCCTTGTATAAATCCTCATAGCCCGGGCCAAACATTCTTAAATCCATGTATAGGCAGAATATTTCGGCTTCAGGGATTGCCTCTTTTACTTCAATGGCTTGCTTAACGGCAGTAACACAGCAAACCTTGGAACAGTATGGACGTTTAACCTTTTCGTCGCGACTACCCACGCAGTGGATGAATGCAATTCTTTTAGGAGCATTTCCATTTCGCATAATAGGATGCCCATACTCCTTGAACATACCTTCCAGCTCTGCCGAGGTTATCACGTTGTCGTAAATTCCGTAGCCGTATTCCTCCTTGCGCTCAGCAGGGAATAGTTCGAATCCTGTTGCTATGAGTACAGCATCGGCTTCAAAAATCTGGTTATAGGCTTCAAGCTGAAAGCGCTCATCATTTTTGGTAATTTTATTTATTGCGGTTGATAGGTAGATGGCTGGGTTTCCATTAAGATGCGATTTTAGTTCGTTCACCACATCAATAGAGTGCCTACGGTTTGGGAAAAGTCTGTCCCACTTTGATACTTGGCCTCCAGGAGCGTTTTTTTTCTCAAAAACTGTTACAGAATAACCCATTTGAGCAAGCTGGTTTGCTGCCTCAAGCCCTGTAACACCACCTCCTATTACTGCTACTTTTTTCATGGGAGTATTGATATTTTCATATTTTAATTATGCCTTTTCATTCACAAAACGGGGACTCATTGGTACGCCAAGAACTTCGCCGTTGGGCCCCTTATACTTTTGGTTGGGATCGTACTCAACCCCCATTTTCTTTAACAAGGGTTCTACATCGGTTTGGTGCATTTGCATGCCCATTTCCCATGGGTCGAAGCCTAATACCAACCCGGCAACCTCCTCATAGGTTAGCACGGGAATACCCTCACCGTTTTGTCCATAGGTTTTCCCTTCTATCTCTCCTAAGGCGTACTGCCACCTATCCATAAAGTAGTTGCAGCCGGGGCAGTTGGTAATAATAAAATCGGGTTGAAAAGGCTCCATGGATTCAAATTTCTTTTTTGAAGCCGATATGGAGTAGCCTCTATTGGCCTGTACAAAGTATTGCCTGAATCCGAATCCACAGCAGTGCCTGCGTTCCGGGTAATCAATAACTTCGCCACCAAATGCCTCAATAAGCCCTGCAAGCACCTGGGGGTATTCTGCACCTCCAATTCCCTTGCTGGGAAACATCTTAGCGTAGTGGCAACCAATATGATCCACAACCTTTAGCGGCTTCCCCGTATGCTTATTTATCAGCCTATACTTTGCTTTAGCAGCAATCTCGTTACGGAATTTATATAGCACATCGCTGGTGTGAGCAAGGTTTTCAGGTTCTTCAAATTCTCGACCTGTTGCTTTTTTTAAATATTCACGGGTTTTATCCTTTTCCTGGGGAAAGTGATGCCAAGTTTCAAGTATTTCGGTGTAAATGCCAAAGGAGGTTACGCACGATGGGGTATAGTTGACGTAGCCTTTTTCACGCATCAGAGCAAAGTTTCGGGCGACCACCGTTTGAATGGTTGGGAATGGGACTACCTCGGTATGGTAACCAATGCCGGTGCATGTGGTATGATCGGGGTTTTCGTATACATCTTTACCAAGAATTTCTCTGAGGATTTTCAGAAAAGTTGTATCGCTACCGGGGAAAAAGGTTTGCCTGATACAGCTCCGAACAAAGTAGAACTTATCATCGGCTATATCTTTTTGATAATCGCTCCAAATTCGTTTTTTGCCTTCCGGTTTCATGGGTTTGTTTTTAAAAAGTACTATTTACGGCGATGCTTTTCGACGTTGTTATGCCTGTAAACATGGGTAAAGTATTCCGATTTCTTGTCGGTGGCATCTCCCTTTTCTAAGCCCATTTCTGCTGCTTTGCGAGCCGAATCGCTTTCAATCTTTTCGAACCATTCCATGCCTCCGGTTACCTCAAATATCTTTTCGAGCTCATCTAAATTCTCTTTTGAGATTTTACGCATGGCCCCTGGGCCTGAGCCGTTATAGTTAGCCCCAACCTTGGCTAAAACCTTTTCGCGGTTATCGCGAACCCATTGCCATACAGGGCCCAACTCGGGAAACATACTCAGTTCAGTATGGTCAAAGTGAACGCAGTAACCTGTTTCCAGAATGGAGTTGCCCAACATCCGCTTTAGCGAGAGCTGTTGACGTCCCTTTTCCGATTCAACAAAAAGCCCTGTTTCTATGGATAATCCTCTTAGCGCTTGTATCAGTAAGCCGGGTGCATTGTTTCGCGGGCAACGTGTTTTACAGCTCATGCATTCGCCGCAATACCAAATGGTATCGCTTTTAAGCAATTCCTCAATAACATTATCATCGCGCATTTGCACGAGGTTAGCTATGGTTCGGGGTTCATAGTCGTAAACCTCAGCAGCTGGACAAATTGCTGTACAGGTACCACAGTTTATGCAACCATTTATCCCTTCTACAAAGCGAATATCTGAGTTTAACTTTTCAAAAAGTTCACCCATGGCTTTTTCGGGTTGATTGTTAGTTTGTTAACAAGCAAAGTTATATTTTTTTGCTGTCGATTATTCATTTTTTACCATTCATTTGTCATCAAAAAATGTAAGTTGTAATATGTTAAATACTTATAAAAATAATTTTTACGATGTCTAAATTGATGGTTGTTGCAATTTTTGCATAGGTGATTTCAAATCCATAATTTCGTGAAACTAATCATTTATTGCTATGCTCGATTTTTCTGCTGCCGAACTTACCGATGTAATTGTACATTCCTTGGGAATTAATGGCGATGAGACATTGCTATCGAATACCACCTTAGACATATCCGATAATCTCTTGAACGGTTTGCTAAGGGAATACTTTCTGGGGAGTTTTCGGAATCAAGGATTTTACTCCTTTGAGCATAGCTCAAATCTTGAGCTAAACGAGGTGTATAGTTACTGTTCTGAATTTTTTGATGGGAACATCAATATTATTGAATTCTCAAGGCATGTGGCTAATCACCTGCAACACGTTTCGGTTCATCCCAACATCAAAGGAGGAGAGCTTTACATCGCAACCTTCACCGATATGGTTGTTGATGGTGAACTTACCGACGGCATAGGTATTTTTAAGGCTGAAAGTAAGGAGCGTTTCCTTCACGTTAGCCGTGAGGCCAACGGACTAAAGGTTACTTGTCAGTTTGGCACAGCCCCCCGCAAGCTCGATAAGGCTTGCATTATTTTCAATACCGAAAAGGATTTTGGTTATAAGCTTTGCGTTATTGATAATACCAACCGTGATGAGGCAAAGTACTGGCTCAACGATTTTTTGCGGGCTAAACTTCGTAACGACGATTTTTACCAAACCAAGCAGGCTATTAATCTTTGCCGCGAGTTTGTTGAGGAGGTAGTTAAACCCGAAAACAACTTTGCCAAGGTTGACCAGGCAGATATTCTTTGTAAAACACGCGATTTCTTTAAAGCTAACGATGTTTTCGACCTAAAAGAGTTCGAGGAGGTGGTTTTAGAGGAGCCTAAAATGGCCGAAACATTTCGGAATTTTAAGCAAAAATATGAAGAGACCATAGGCTGTAATATCCCCGATAGTTTCAAGATATCAACCGATGCTACCCGTCAATCTCAAAAGTTTTTTAAAAGCGTAATAAAGCTCGATAAGAACTTTCACATCTACATCCATGGTGGTCGCGACCGTGTTGAGCGTGGTTTTGACCCAGATACAGGATTGAGTTACTACAAGCTTTTTTTCGATAAGGAGGTGTGAGCGATAATGAATAAAGGCCGGTTAATCCGGCCTTTACTATCGCATAATAACTTTCCTATTTGGCTGCTTTTTCCAAAATAAGGGTTTCGAAGTACATGGCAAATGACCTGTAAAGGAAGTGAGTCCACTTGCCGAATGGTACTATAATTAAAGCCCACTGGGCAAGTACAGTAAGATGTATAACGTAAACCCAAAAAAGATTATTTATCAATTGAAAATCAATTAGAAGGCGAACAATAAATGCGGTAAAACCCATTAGGAATAACCATATTACAAAGAACCAATCCGATGGTTGCGAGTATTTGTGCATGGCATCAACTTTACGAACCCTTTTTTGTATGAAGAGGAAGGTAATAATAAATATTGCTGCGCTTTCAATGTAGCCTAACCAAATTATAAATCTACTTTCAGTAGAAAACCAATTAAGAAAGACTGTTGTGAAAAGCAACGAGAGATAGCCAAAAACAAGAATAAGGTGAAGTAACCATCGCATTTTATTTTCGCGAGTGGGCTCACATCCTAAAAATTGTTTTTGGGTGAACATATGAACAAAAAGGTCTTTTAGCGCAACCGCATAGGTGTTAATGCTAACTTTTATTCCCGGTTTTAAAATTGTAAAATACCACATTCTGATTATGTTGGGGAGGAGTATAAAACTGAATACTCCGGCAATGGCAATCATCTCAAAAAGATGACCAATATGTATTACCTCGGTTTGGGAATATCCCGTAAAGTATGAAAGTCCAATGACCGCTCCCAGAATGGCCACCATAGCCAGGAGGTATGCCCAAAGGTTTTTGTAAAGTAAACCCGACAAACCTGTCCAGTCGTACTGAGCGGTTAACCATCGCCTAAGCGACATCATTAACTCCCCGGGGTTCGCTTGTCTGGGGCAATCGGTGCTGCACTCACCACAGTAGTAGCAAAGCCATGGCTTTAACGACGATTTGAGTTCATCTTCCAGCCCAAGCGTGCTATATCGAATTAGTTCGCGCGGGAATGTTTCATCGTTAGTCGAGAGTGAGCAAATGGCTGTGCAGTTTCCGCAGTTAAAGCAAAGATTAAAATCTTTGGCTCCGAACTTTATTATTTCGTTTGCAAAATTGGGATTTACACTGGGCATAACTAATGATTTTTCGGTTTATACATGTAGTATGATTCTTCATCGTTTAAGCCGGCAGGCTCAACTATGCTATACCTGTTCATGGTCATAAGGTGATAGGTAATCAATTCCTTGGCCAGCCCCGATTTATCGGATATTTGGGGTATTGTTAAAGGTTCACCAGTAAAGCAGGAAAGTATTTTTTTCCATTCCTCAGGGTATTCCTTCATTCCAACCTGGGGATGTTCGATTTCGTCTTTGTGTTGGGTTTCACTTTGCTTGATTTCGGCTTCGGCAGCAAAGCCTGCAATCATTGATTCGATGCCTTGGTTCGAATATTCGGCAATTTCAATAGCATCACTTGGACAAACGGGGGCGCAAATGCCACATCCTTTACAGGTAGCTACATTTACTTCGGCTACCATTTTCCCATTCATTTCTAGGGGCTTAATGGCATCGTATTCGCAGACTTCGGCACACTTTCCACACCACAAGCAGGCTTCAGCATTCACTCTTGCCACAATGGGTTCAAGCGCAATTTTCCCTTTTTTAAGCAAAGCGTTAATTTTTGCAACACCCGCAAGTGCCGATTGCACCGATTCGCTAATATTCTTAGGCCCTTGACAAGCCCCTCCGATGTAAACGCCATTTATTACAGTTTCAACAGGTCGGAGTTTAGGGTGAATTTCGTTGAAAAACTTATCATTTCCAATGGGAATTTTCAACTTTTCCGAAACCTGGCCGCTGTCGGAGCGGGCAACCATACCTGTTACCAGAACCACTAAATCGGCTTTTAGGATTATCTCCTTCTTTGAAGTAAGGTAATCTTTTACCTTTACTACCGGGTAGCCATTATCAACTTCAATTACTGGCGGTTCTTTTTCTTCAAATTTAAGGTAAACATCACCGTTTAACGATGATTGTCGATATAGTAATTCTTGTTTACCATAGGTTCTGATATCGCGGTAGAAATGGAATGCTTTTATTCCGTTAAACTTTTCGTGTACTCTAACTGATGAGTGAATTGCAGCGGTACAACAAAAACGGGAACAATACTTGTTAGGCCCTTTGGATTGCCTATTGCCTACACAATAAATATATGCAATGTTTTTGACTGGCCTACCCTCAATTATTAGCTCATTGGTATTATTTTCAATTAGTTGGTTAAATTCCTGAAGGGTAATAACCCTTTGGGTTTGGCCAAAACCATATTCATTTTCAGCGGGTTGATAAAAATCGAACCCGGTTGTAACCAGAACTGCTCCAACGTTTAATTTCAAAAGGTTACCATCAACATTAACATCTAATAAAAAATTTCCGATGCTTCCCGATACTTTTTCAAGGGTTGCTTTTGTGAAAAGATTGATATGGCTTAAACTTTTTACCTCGTTTAAAAGCCTTTGGGTAAGGGATTTCCCGTCTTCGCCAGTCATGAATAGTTTACCATTTTGTGCTACTCTTCCGCCTACCTGCTCTTCTTTTTCGATGAGGTAAACACTATTCCCTAGTCGGGCTAGTTCAATGGCAGCGCGCATGCCGGCTACACCAGCCCCAACAACTGCAACGGCTTTTTGCGCTTCAATTTCAATATTCTCCAGAGCTTCGGAGTAAGCAACCCTATTGATCCCTGCTCTTACCAGTCCATAGGCCTTAACGGTTGCATCGAGCGGTGTATCGGAGTGAGCCCATGAGCATTGCTCGCGAACATTCACCTGAACATAGTTATATGGATTTATTCCTGCTCTAAGTGCCACATTCCGGAAAGTATGGGTGTGAAGTTTAGGTGAACACGAGGCAACCACTATTGCATCGAGTTGTTTTTCCTGTATGTCCTGTATCATCTCCTTTTGATTTGAATCGGAGCAGGCAAACATCACATCCTTGGAGATAACAACGTTATCCTCGTTTGCAATGAGCTTGCTTAGCTGTTCAACATCCACGTAATCGGAGATGTTCCCGCCACAGTGGCATATGTAAACTCCTATTCTTTGCTTCATGGTTTACAGAAGTTTCGATGTGTATGGTTTAATGTAATAATGTGTTGATATAGCTGGCTGCTTCAGCAGCAGCAGATCCTGCCGATAGAATAGAATCGGGAATATCTTTAGGCCCCGATGCTGTTCCGGCTACAAATACGCCCGGAATGCTTGTTCGGGCAGGGTTTGCCAATTCATCTATTTGCTTAATGAATTTTTGTTCATCGAGTTCAAGAGATGCATTGCTGAAGACCCTTGTAATGGAGTTGTTGGGCAATACACCAACCGAAAGAACCACCAAATCGTGCTTACTTTCCTTTAACTTTCCGGTAGTTACATCTTCGTAACGGAGTATTAAATCGCCGTTAGGTTGGTCTTTGGAAAAGATTTTGGCAATACGGCCCTTGATAAAATTTACACCCATCGATTTGGCTTCCTGAAAGAACTCATCGTAACCCTTACCAAATGCCCGAATATCCATATAGTATATGGTGATATCGGCCATTGGCAAAGCTCCCATGAGCAATTGGGCCTGCTTGATGGAATACATGCAGCAAATTTGGGAACATATTGGGTTGTTGGAGCATTCACCGCTACAACTCATAACGTTTTCAAGGCTTGAATCCCTTGAGCCCGTGCATAGAATGTATGCAATTTTATCGGGTACTTTACCATCGCCGGGGCGGAGAACATTATTGAATGGACGGGTAGGGGCAATAAGCCTATCCATTTGCATGGCATCTATTACATTGGGATAAATACCATAGCCGTATTGGGGTTTATGTTCAGGCTTAAACAGTTTAAAACCAGTTGATACAATAACCGTTTTGGCATCAACTGTTATCAGTTCGTCCTTTTGGCTAAAATCAATGGCATCGGCTGGACATGCCGTTTTGCATTGGTGGCATTCGCGGCAATTGCTGCAATCCAAACAGCGCTCAGCGCTTTCTTTGGCTTGTTGTTCTGTAAGGGTAAGCTCAACATCAAGAAAATCCTTTACTCTTTCAGCTGGTTCCCGATAGGTATCGTTTACAGGTCTTTTTAATGGTGCGTTTCGGTTGGCAATAATCTCGTTCTTGTCAGCAGCGGGGAGTTTTTCGCCAAACTCAAAGTTTTCGATTTCTGCACCAGTTAAAAACTTATCGATATAAAATGCAGCCCTTTTGCCTTGTCCCGCTGCTTCAATGATGGTTGAAGCGCCGCTTACGGTGTCACCTCCGGCAAATACATAAGGTATCTGGGTTTGGAGTGTTTTGTTGTTTACTTTTATTGTACCGCCTTTGGCTAGTTCCAAATCGTTTGCAAAAGGTTCGGTTGATGGCTGTAAGCCAATTGCTTCAATAACCATATCGGCTTCAACCAGGTAGTTTGAACCTTCAACAGGAATAGGACTTCTACGTCCGCTTGCATCGGGTTCACCCAACTTCATTTTAACCAATTCAACCTTTTCCAATTTCCCATTATGTCCAATGAAACGGATTGGGTTGCAAAGAATCTCAACCCTAACACCTTCCTCTTCGGCCTCTTTAATTTCTGGCGCAAAACATGGCATCTCCTCACGGCTACGACGGTAAACAACCGTAACCTGTTCTGCTCCCAGTCGAAGAGCTGTTCGGGAAGCGTCAATGGCTGTGTTTCCACCTCCAACTACTAACACCTTTTTCCCGTTGAGGTCGTATTTATCGCCAATATTAACGTTCCTTAGAAAGTCTAAACAGCCCACTACTCCTTGGATTTCCTCGCCTTCAATATGCATTTTGCTGCTTTGGTGGGTTCCAACAGCAATAAACACAGCATCAAATCCTTGCTGTTTTAGCTCAGCAATGCTCTCAATTCTGTTATTACACTCAATTTCAACTCCAAGCGATGTAATATTTTTGATATCCCTTTCAACAATTGATTTTGGCAATCGATACTCGGGGAGTGTAAGCATAAGCATACCTCCTGGTTTAGGGGCTGCTTCAAATATCTTTACCTTGTGCCCTTTCAGGGCAAGATGGTATGCTGCCGTTAAACCAGCAGGGCCTGAACCAATAATAGCAATCCGCTTGTTGGTTTCGGCTTTAATTTCACGGAATGGCGGTTCTGGGTGTTTGCTGTAGTAGTTCTCTGCAAAAAATCGTTTGATACGTCTGATATCCACTGCGCCTTCAAGACTACCCCTGGTACATTCGCCCTGGCAAGGGGCGTAGCAAGCACGACCAAGACTTCCAGGTATGGGAATATCTTCGAGATGAAGGTTCATGGCATCTTCGTACTGGCCATTTCGGACAAGCGAGACGTAACCGTAGGGTTTTACCCCACCAGGGCAAGCGCTTATGCAAGGCGCCGAAGTTCCGTTGCGGTCAATTGCTGCAATGCGTGGGTTTGCCAAACTAAATGGAATATAGGCAACCTTTCGGCCTGCTAATCGGGTATTATACTCATCGGGCCTAACCTCAGGGCAAGCAAATTCGCATTGCTGGCAGCCTGTACAGGCTTCGGGTTTAACATATCGTGCCCCGTGGTTAACTTTTATGGTAAAAGTGCCATTCTGTTTTTGAATTTCCTTCACAGTGCTATTTAGCATCACCTTAATATTACCATGCCTAGCCGTTTCGGACATTTTAGGGGTGGTGATACATGCTGCACAGTCGAGGGTGGGGAAAACCTTGCTGAGCTGTATCATTTTCCCGCCTATGGAAAGTTCTTTCTCTACAAGCAGAACCTTATAATCCATATCGGCAAGACTGAGAGCTGCTTCCTGACCGGCAATTCCGCCACCAATTACTAGTGCATCGTATTTTTTTTCGGTTGTCATTTTTGACCTAATTTGGTTAAGTATTTGGCTTAGCTTATGCTAAGAATTACTTGCAATTTCATTTTTTACACTGCCCAACTCCGCTAAAATCTTCGAAAATGTGCCCATGTGATTAACAAATGGTTCAGCACATACGGAGCAGATGGCAGCCATGCGAATTCTCTTGGTATTGATATTGCGTTCCTTCATGAGCCGTTGGGCTTCAACAATTATATTGTTGGTGTATTCGGTACATTTCGGGCTGTATGAACATTCATGCCCGTCGGCTGCTATAAATACTCCATCGAACCCTTCCTCAAAGGCTTTCATAATCCAACGCGGCTTAACTCCCGATGAACAGGGAAGGCTTATAACGTAAACCTTTGGGGAGTAGTGAAGTTTTCGTAAGCCTGCCTGATCAATTCCCGGGTCCGATATCTTATCGGTAGAGAATACCAGAATTTTTGGTGCGTAGCCTTCGGTTTTCATATTTTAGAATTTTTAAAAGGTAAAAAGCGCGAAAAGGACTAAGCCCTTTCGCGCCACTTGCATTAAGCTTTCCTCAAAAATAAACGGAAATAGCTGTCTTCCTCAATAATACCCAGAAACTCGTGCTCCATTTTTTCGCACCATTTGGGTATATCATTTTTGGTGCCTTCATCGGACGACAACACTTCAAGAATCTCACCCGATTCAATTTCGCCTACCGCTTTCTTGGCAGCAAGCAAAGGTCCAGGACACGATGTGCCACGTGCATCAACGGTTTGGGCTACATTTAGTTTTTTTAGTTCTTCAGCATTCATAATTATTCAGTTTAAAATGGTTGATCTTTCTAATAGGTTAACACTGCTTTAGCCGATAGCGATTCGGTTATTACAGTCCCAGCAGAAATTAGGTTAGAGCCTTCAATGAGTTCATTTTCAGCAATACCTCTCTCCTTCACGCAAGGTGTGCAAAGCAAAAGTTTTCCACCATTTTCAAGGAAAATATTCATCAATTCCTTGAGAGGCATTAGCCCTGGTGCTTTTACATTCTCAATGCAACCACCTTTTTTAGCAATTAAAACACCTGCTGCTTGGAGTATTACGGTTACATCAACATCCATTGTTAGAGCAGCTGTGGCCATTACAAATGGTAGGGTAACTTTTTCTTGGTTATCAGGACCATGAGTTACAATTATTACTAGCTTTTCCTTCATATTATTTAAATAAAAAACTGAATGCTGCTTTGACTTGCTTCTGCTACAAATGTTGCAGCACCGGCATAGCTTAAGTGAGGGTAATCAATAATTTCCTCTTTTTTGAAACCCATAAGGTTCATGGACATTTCACAAACAATAATCTCAATGCCCAACTCTGCAGCTTGTTTAAACATTTCATCAAGCGACATTACGTTTTGCTTGCGCATCAGAAACTTAATCATAGCTGGTCCCATACCCATCATGTTCATCTTAGAGAGCTTAAGGTTATTACGCCCCTTTGGTAGCATTAAGCCAAACATCTTGGAAATAAAATCTTTTCCATGGGCTTTTTTCTTTGGATCCCTAAGGGCTGAGAGTGCCCAAAAAGAGAAAAACAGTTTAACTTTAGTATCGCTGGCAGCGGCCGCCAACGAAATAATCATTGTGGCCAAAATTTTGTCCAAGTCGCCCGATACTATTGCTATCGACAACTGATCCTTACGATTTTTTTCAAGCCTTCCAACCCTTTTTTTCAGGTCTTCGAGTTGTTTGAGCATTTCTTCTTCCATAGCGATGATGTATTTGGTTACTTTTGTTATTTTAATAACAATTCAAAAATACCCTGTTACGCAATTGGTTGAGCTAAAACAGGTGTGAGATATACTGTATGTAGATGTGATATAAATCACATTTTATTGTTATATTTGAAAAAAAATAGTGCATGAAACCCGATTGCAAGTTTTGTAAAATGAAATCGCCGGCAGCTGAATTGCTTCGGCCCGATGAGATTGATTCTCTTGAGCAAAATTGCGCACAGGTAAGATTCTCTAAAGGCGAAACTATTTTCCGTGAGGGAACCTTTGCTACCAACATTGTTTACTTACGTTCAGGCCTCGTTAAGATTCATATGAAAGGCCCTACCGGTGATAAAATACTAAGACTAAATAAAGCACCTGCCTACCTTGGCTTGCCAACAACTTTTGGCGATAGGGTTAACCATTACTCTGCTACTGCAATTACCGAATCGGAGATATGTTTCATATCGCTCGATGCCTTTAAGAGTTTTATATACTCCAATGGACACTTTGCATACGAGATAATTATGGCTCTATGTCGGAGCGAACTAGCCGATTTTCAGCGATTTACCAATCTATCGCAAAAACAGTTACCAGGCCGTATAGCCGAATTACTACTTTGCTTCTCTAACCATCTTTTCAAATCAAATTCCTTTGAAATGCCTCTAAGTATTACTGAATTGGCAAATTTTGTAAGCGCTTCACGCGAAAGCGTTAGTCGCCAGTTTTCCGAATTTGGTAGGTTAGGCATTATTGAGCTAACGCCCGAAAAAAAACTTACCATTTTACGAAAGGATATGCTCGATAAAGTTAGCACCAATGGGTAATTAGTACCCTGCATTGCCATTCTTTCAATAATTTTTTAAAAAAAAATCATTGACTTGCCTAAACTTTTTTTGTAAATTTATGTTTTATTAAACAAGAATAATTCCTAAATAAGATGGATTATAATGAGTTGATTAAGGCACTTTCCGACAAGGGATTAAAGGTAACTCCCCAAAGGGTTGCCGTGCTCGAGGCCCTGTATGAGATTAAGAACCATCCCTCGGCTGAGGAGATTAGGCAAAAGTTACACAGCCGGTATCCGAGCATTGCCATTGGAACTATTTATAACATACTGGATACATTCTGCGAGCAGGGAATTATAAAAAAGGTAAAAACCGATAGCGATTTTGTTCGGTACGATGTGGACATGGAAAGACATCACCATATATACTGTGAGAACTGCAACCATATTGAAAACTATCACGATCCTGAACTCGATGAGTTGCTTAAAAATTACTTTGAAAAAAAGCGTATTCCTAACTTTCACATCCACGATTTTAACCTGCAAATAATTGGTCGATACGTTGAACACCAAAATAAATTAAACCAAAACAAGTAAACTATGGGAAAAGAAGGAACTAGAATAGCATCGGTAGATGTAGCTAAGCTACTAGAGATGCTAAATGCAGCCCTGGCCGAAGAGTGGCTGGCATACTACCAGTACTGGATTGGCGCAAAAGTTATGGAAGGCCCCATGCGGAGCGAGATAGAACCTGAACTTTTGTTACATGCCAATCAGGAGTTAAACCATGCAGTTATGGTTGCAGACCGCATAATCCAATTGGGCGGAACGCCCTTATTACACCCAAACGACTGGTTCAAGTATGCCGGTTGCACCTACGATGCCCCGGTTGACCCTTACATTGAGGCAATTCTTGAACAAAACCTTAATGGCGAGCGTTGTGCCATACGAAGGTATAATGAGATTGCTACATTCACCAATGGCAAGGATCACATTACCCACCAAATGGCAACGCAAATCCTTGCTGAGGAGATTGAACATGAGAACGATATCGAGGATTGGATTACTGATATCAATCGCATGAAGGAGGAAATTAAGAAATTCAAACTGTAAATCAATATGTTTAACCTTTAAATTAAGTAAAAATGGAAGAAAATCAAGTAATTGCAATGCCACGTATTGGCGACAAGGCGCCTGAGTTTAAGGCTGTAACCACTCAAGGCGAAATCAATTTCCCTGCCGATTACAAGGGAAGTTGGGTTATACTTTTTAGCCACCCTGCCGATTTTACGCCGGTCTGCACATCGGAGTTTATGACATTTGCCTCCATGGAGCAAAAGTTCAATGAGGCAAACTGTAAGCTTGTAGGTCTGTCAGTTGATGGTCTATATAGCCATATAGCATGGCTGCGTACCATCAAGGAGAAAATTGAGTATAAGGGAATGAAAAACGTTGAGGTAACATTCCCGCTAATTGAGGATATTACCATGGATGTTGCCAAGAAGTACGGAATGATTCAACCCGGCGAGAGCAACACCAAGGCTGTTCGCGCGGTATTCTTTATAGATCCCAAGGGAATTATCCGTACCATTATCTACTACCCGCTTAGCTTAGGGCGCAACTTCGAGGAACTTTACCGTGTGCTCATTGCCCTGCAGACTGCCGATGAGTTTGGCATAGCCACCCCTGCCGATTGGCAGCCCGGCGACGATGTAATTGTTCCACCTGCCGGTTCCTGTGGTACGGCTAAGGATAGAATGGAAGGTAAGGCCGATGATATGAAGTGTTACGATTGGTTCTTCTGCACCAAAAAGTTGGATAAGGATACGGTGTTGAAGAAAATTCTTAAGAAATAGTAGGGTCTTGTATAACAAAAAAACGGCTCAATATTTTGAGCCGTTTTTTTTAGTATTTTTTGAAGTGCTCGTTAAATGCCTTGATATTAAAATTTTCGCTTACATTTTCATCGAGACTGAATACCCTATAGTACGATGCGTTATCCTTAATGGGTGGAATGTAATCGAATTCATAGTAGGCGTTTAGCTTAAACTTGCTTTGCCCGTTATTCGATTCTGGAACTTTAATACACTTGCAGCGGTTCATAGGTTAGGTTTTTTAAAAGTTTAGGTTGATATTTGCTTTAGCTACTTTAGCTGGTACAGAAACTTGTAGGTTAGTATTTTGTAAAGAAGTTTAGCTGCCAGGAAATCCGAAGCTTTATCGTCGGTGTTGGGACAAAGCTCAACGATGTCGAACCCCACGAGGTTACGTTTCTCAATTACCTTTTTTAAGAACTTTAGGGTAGGATACCACATAAGCCCACCGGGCTCAGGTGTTCCGGTACTTGGTAGTATCGATGGGTCAAAACCATCAAGGTCGATGGTTAGGTAAACATTCTCGGTTAACAGGTCAATGGCTTGGTCCATCCAGTCGTCGCAGTTCACTATTTTGTGGGCCCAGAACACCCGGTTGGGGTCAAGGTTAGCTTTCTCGCCTGAGTCCATACTGCGAATACCTACCTGAACAATTGGGCAAAGTTCCTTTGCCCGAGCCATAACGCAAGCGTGATTGTTTTTGCTTCCCTCGTAGGAATCGCGCAGGTCGGTATGGGCATCAATTTGAAGCACTGAAAGTTTTTTGTATTTCTGGGCATGAGCCTGTATGGTTCCAATGCTTACACTGTGTTCACCACCAATAATCACTGTAAATTTACCTTTATCAATGAGGCTGAGCGTACGTTCTTTAACCGCTTGAACCATTGCTTCGGGGGAGCTATCCTCTGTTATAGGCTTATCGGTATAAATCCCTATCTTGTAAACCTCAGTATCGGTTTCAATGTCGTATATTTCCATATTGGCCGAGGCATCAAGCAGGGCCTTGGGCCCTTTGTCGGCACCCTTTATCCATGTACTGGTTCCATCGTAGGGTACTGGAACAATAGCCACTTTTGAGGTTTCAAATTCACAATAGGGTTTAGGTAAATCGCCGTAGTGAATCATAGGTATATGCTTTCAAATTTCCCGCAAAAATACTAAAAAAAATCAATTTTAGTTTAGGTAAGGGGAGATGAGCGAAACCCCGGGAATGATTGGGAATAATTGATAGAATTAGGAATTTAAAGGGATAGTAATACATTAAAAAGAGAACCATTAGCCGTTAAATGGAAGCGAACAATGCCTCTTGTAATTCCGAGTCCCGATATACCGAGATAAACTATGCCGAGGAATCTCATTAAAAACGGGTAGAAAGTACAAAGAGATGCTTCGACTTAGCTCTGCATGACAAAGGGACTGAGTATGCCAAGGAATTTGTCATTCCGAGCATATGCGAGGAATCTCTTTCATGTTTGAGGAGAGTAGCCCCGTATTGGCATAATATTTTGGCAAGGGTAATCCAATTCGAGTAGCGAAGCACGCTATGCATAAACCAAAGAGCAAGAGTGAAACGTTGCATCGCCAAAGGGAAGTATTGCAAAGAGACATTTATATGTTCTTTCTTGTCTTGATACAAGAAAGAACCAAAGAAAATCAAGCTTTTTTCCCTTCCATTCCCTCTCAGGGGCGGCAGGTGTGAGGTGGTTTTCACGAACAACAAAAAAGGCACCCATTATGAGTGCCTTTTTTTAGGAGGTTAGAACCCCATTGGCTAGTTGCCCGTGCATGGTCCTAAGCCCATTCCCATTCCGTAACCGCCGCGCATATTACCGCGATGTCCTCTCATGCCCTTGCCTTTTTGGCCACGTGCGTTAAACAGGACACGTTGTTCATCGGTTAGTAGTTGCGAAACTTCAGCCCTATGGGCTACACGTGCTTTCATAAGCTTTGCTTTGATGGAGGTAATCTCATCAATTGTTTTGTTAATGGCTGCCATATCGGGTTTATCAGCCGATTCAAGCGTTCTCAAATGCGCTTGCTTTTCGCTAAGCTCGTTACGGAGCGGTGTTATTTCTTTTAGGTGTTTAACCCGAAGGTCGTTAATTTTTTGCTCCTGCTCAGGGGTTAGGTTTAGGTAGAAGTAACCTTTTCCAGCTGTTTGCATGGTATTTCCATCGCCACCTCTGAATCTTGGCCCTTGAGCCATACCCATTGTAGATACTAAAAGTAGCACTACCATCATAATGTTCCCAATACGTTTCATTGTGTTAAATTTTAATAGTTAAACGTCAGTTTTATTGAATTCGGGGTGGAATAGAATCGCCCCTACGCATGCGTTCGTTTTGAAATCTTTGTCGGTGTCGCTGCATCATCCGGCGTTGCGAATGTTCAACAATTCTTTGAAATTTCTGGAACTGCTCAGGGCTACATGCACTCTTAATCTCCATCAGGTGGTCAATCATTATCTTTTTTTCAGCCTTATGGAGTTCGCCATACTGTTCAACCAGTGAATCGATACGCCTTAAATCAGGTTCAGGCGACGAAAGTTCGTTGATGATTTCAATTGAAATCTTCTGTATTTTCCTATTTACGTCAACCGTTTTTTCATGGAACTTATCACGAGATTTTCGGAAAATATCTTCCTGATTGGGTGTAAGATTTAGCATATGGCGTAAAAACCTGGATTGCTGCTCCATACGTTCCTGTGGGTTACGGACTAAGTTTTCTGTAAATTGCTTTTGCTTGTAGTAGCCGTAAACCATTGTGCCTATTGTAGCCAGTAGGGTTACTCCCAGTACAATAATTATTGTAACAAGCACTCGTGTTCTGGTAAAGTAGTTCATGCTCTATTTATTTATTTATTAACGTTTTGAAACTCTTCAAAGTCGTACTCATAAATGGTTTCAGTACCAGATGGAATGTACTCCTCGGCAAGCATTTCGGCATTAGTATTTGCTGATATAACCTTACTTCCCAGTGTGCCAAGTTGGTTACCAATAAATAACCCTATTGCTAATGCAGCTGCCACAGCAGCATATCCAATTAAACGTGTTCTAAAAACGAGTTGGCTGGAAATCTTGCGTGCTTCAATTCTGATAATTACCTTGCTGGCGAAGAATGGGTTATCAGTATATTCTGAGGCCTCTTCGTTTACGAGTTCTTTTAATGATTTATGGATTACAAGATTTTCCTGACACTTGGTGCAAGCCAATAAATGCTCTTGGAGTTCACTTTGAACTTCACCGTCAAGTTTACCTTTAAGGTAACTCTCCATTAGACTATTTACTTCTTTGCACCTCATTTTTATTTTGTTTTTTAGTTTGACAACTTTATATCTTAAAACTTGCGTTACCCGTTTCTTTTTTTGGGTTTTGTTTTAACCATTATCTTGCGCAGGTTATTTTTAGCCCTGAATAAAAGCGACTCAACCGACGAGACCGAAGTCTCCATTACTTCTGCAATCTCTTTGTACGAAAGTTCATGGTATGTACTAAGTACCAAAGCAATTCGCTGATTTTCGGGAAGCATTCCCATTGCATGCCGAAGCTGTTTATGCTGTTCTCTCAATTCAATGTTGCTATCGGTTTGCTGATTTCCAATAATCTCGTCAAGTGTTTGTTCGGCCCTATCCTTTTTCCTGTTTCCTAAAAAGTTTTGTAAGAATGTTTCCCTTTTTTTACGCCTTAAAAAGTTGAGCGATTTGTTTACTGCTATTCGGTAAAGCCAGGTGGAGAGTTTTGCCTCGTTTCGGAATTCAGGTAAGGACTCGTATAACTCAACAAACACATCTTGCGCAATATCTTCGGCATCGTGAAAGTTACCTAAAAAGCCCATACAGGTGGTAATAACCATTTTTTGGTACCTCTCAACCAAAATGCTAAAGGCTTCATGATTATTATGTTGAACAACTTGTTGAACTAGATCTTTCTCGTCCATGGAATGGGAAACTGTTTCATGAATAGACAACCAAGTTACAAAAAACTTGCGCAGGTTAATATGATTATATGTCATCGTAGGTTGATGCTGGACTAGAAAATCTACATGTTATCTAGCATTAACTTTTTATTAACGTCATGCTGTAAATACTGGGATTTGCAGATTTTGATATTACAAAATGTGTTTATCTTTCCCGAATAGTTGTGTGAACTGAACATTTAGTTCGTATTTGGTGAATAGCTATTGAGCTTTAGTTATACATTTGCATATATTTTTTAATTGTCAGAATTTGCTGATGTGATACTGTATAAAGGACAATAATACACTGATACCATGTTCAAAATTCGTTACAAGATAATAACTGGCTTTGCCATACTTGGAATAATGCTGGTTATTTCAGGGTTAATATCCATTTATGAGCTTACCAAACTGGGAAATCAAGTCAATCGGCTGCTAATGGACAACTACCGGAGTATCGATTTCTCAAAGCAGATGAACTTTAGCTTAAGCCTCCATGAAAGGGCTGTCATGTTGTCCATCCAAGGCGAAAAGGAAAAGGCAAATTCCCTTTTTGGAAATGCGGTTTCAACGTTCAATGACAATTTGCTAAAGGCATCGAACAACCTGACCATACCTGGCGAGGCAGGCACAGTTGATTCAATTGCTTTGGCATTCTCAAAATTCAAAGCTAAGGCTGAAGAGTTTATTAATGAACCATCGCCAAGCCTTCAAAAATACCTAACCGATGTTAATCCTGCACTTGAAGAAGTGCGACGCAATGTGGAGGATTTATTAACCCTCAACCAGCAAAACCTGAACCAAACGGTTGCTGTACTGGAAAAAAGCCCTTACAGGACCATTCTGCCTGGACTTATTATAGTTATTACCAGCGTTATTTTTACCATTATTTTCAACTACATGATTTCATACTACCTGTTAAGCCCAATAAAAAGAATAACAAAAGGGATTCAGAATTTTACAAAGTATAGAAGACAGTACGATGTAACAATAGAAACCCGCGATGAGATGTTTGAGCTTAACGAGTCGGTTAAGGATCTAATTCTTACCAAGAGCATTCAAAAGAAGACAGAATGAGACCACATGTGATAATCCGATACATTGGAATGGTAATGCTATTTAATGCAGCATTTATCTTTGTATCGTTTTTGATATCGTTGTATAATAAGGATGCCGGGCAATTGCCCTTGCTTTTCAGCTTTCTAATAACATTGCTTTGGGGAGTATTCCCTTTGGTTTTTGTCCCTAAGGCAACTGACCTTTCAAACAAGGAGGGTTACCTGGTTGTGGTTCTTAGCTGGATACTATCGTGCTTTATTGGTTCCTTACCGCTACTGCTTTACGGTGGCGAGTTTACCTTTGTAAAGGCATTATTCGAGAGCGTTTCCGGTTATACCACAACTGGAGCATCCATTTTAACAAATGTTGAGGCATTGCCCAAAGGAATTCTTTTTTGGAGGTCGTCTATGCACTGGGTGGGTGGTATAGGAATAGTTGTATTTGTTCTAATCATTCTACCATCGTTGGGTAAAGCCCAGATGACACTATCAAAAATGGAGATTTCGCCGCTGGCGCAGGAAAACTTTAGGTACAGAACCCGAAAAATGCTCAATGTAATCCTGGTGGTTTACCTGGGGCTTACCGTTACTCAGATTATCCTGCTCAGGTTTTTTGGTATGGGCTTATTCGATGCGGTAAACCATGCATTTGCCACTGTAGCAACCGGAGGTTTTTCCACAAAAAATAATAGTGTAGCCTATTTCAATAGTGTTCCAATTGATATCATCATTATAGTGTTCATGTTCCTATCGGGAATTCATTTTGGGTTACTGTATTCCACCTTTACCCTAAAAAAGAAAAATATTTTTAATTCCCCCATTGTTAAGTATTACTTCTGGATTACTATCATAGGAATTGCATTGGTATCAATTAACCTGCATGGTAAAATATATCCAACTTGGGGCGAAAGTATAAGATATGCTGCGTTTCAGGTAGTATCGCTTTCAACAACCACTGGTTTTGCTAATGCCGATTCATCAATTTGGCCACCATTTTCAATTCTCATCATAATTTTCTTCACCATTCAATGCGCTTGCGCTGGGTCAACTGCCGGTGGTATGAAGCTCGATAGGGTAGTAATCTTTTTCCAGGCGTTGAAAAGTCAAATACTAAAAATCCAGCACCCACAGGCTGTTATACCTGTTAGGATTGGTAAAAGTGTGGTAAACGATGAGATTGTAAATTCTGTGGTTCAGTTTATTGTTTTCTATATTCTGGTTCTTTTTGTTAGCACTCTAGTACTAACCGGGTTAGGATACGATAGTTTAACTTCACTCTCAGCTACTGCTGCTTGTATGGGAAATGCAGGCCCTGGCTTTGGATTGGTAGGGTCAATGTCAAATTACTCAATGCTTTCCGATTCGGCACTGCTTATCCTTTCGTTCGATATGCTGCTTGGCCGCTTGGAAATTTTTGGTTTGCTTCTCCTTTTTATGGTTAAGTCGTGGCGATAGTTAGATGCTTTTTTTTCGGGGTTTAGGAACAATATACTCGTCAAAGATATTTTGCATGGAGCGGTAAATGTTTTCGCGGGCATCGCGATTTATTTGTTCCATATGTTTGATTAGTTCCCGAACAGTATTCCGATGGGTATCCTTGTCGAACTGGCAAAGTTCTTTTTCCGGCGGAAACCCCATTATTTGGCTATACTTTTCCAGTTCCCTGTCTAGGCAAGTAGTCAACGGGCGAATTAGGAATACCTCACCGTTAAACATCGATAGCTTAGGGGGTATAGAACTTATTGATGAGTGATTAATCATGTTAAGGAGTAGGGTCTCAATGGCATCGTCCAGATGATGGCCCAAGGCCAACTTATTACAACCAGTTTCACGGGTGGTTGTGAATAACATCTTGCGGCGCTTCCAGCTGCAAATAAAACAGGCGGGTTTCCTATCCTCGGGGTTATACTCAACACTGATTTGGCGTAGGTGAAATTTCACGTTATTTTCAGCGCAGTACTGTTCCATGAACTCAATATCGGCGCGGTAGGTCATATCGGTAGCCTGAACATGGCAGGCATGCAACTCAAAATCAATGGGAAGCACTTTCCGTCGGTTTACCAGCAGGTCGAGCAGCGCATAGCTATCCTTGCCTCCCGATAAGCCAACCATGATTTTATCGCCTTGGTCAATCAGACTATAACCGTATATTGACTGATTAACTTTACCTTGAAGTTTTTTTATAATGTATCCGCTTGCCATAATCACAAAAAACTTGGCAAAGTTAATTTTTCGTATTAAATTTATATAAACCATAACCATGAGAACTTTTGTAATCCCCGACATTCATGGCTGTTCAAAAACCCTTCGATTTCTACTAGAGGTAAAGCTTTCGGTTGTTAAAGCCGATAGGCTATTCTTTCTGGGTGATTATATTGATAGGGGCCCTGACTCACCCGGTGTTGTGGAATATCTAATAAGCTTAGTAGAGGAGGGTTATAATATAACCTGCCTAAAGGGCAACCACGAGCAAATGATGCTCGATTGCATTAAGGGCGATTACGAGATGAGCCTCTGGTTAATGAATTCAGGCTTTGCCACTACACATCAGTACGAGTTAATTACAACTGCCATTGAGACAGATTATGGTTTTTTACCAAAGCGTCATCTTAATTTCTTTACATCCTTAAAACCTTATGCAGTAGTCGATAATAAGTATCTACTGGTTCATGGAGGTTTTAACTATGAACTGCCAAATCCTTTTTCCGATGAGTATGCCATGCTGTGGAACCGTCCAACCGACGTCCCTGGCAGCTTTATGCCTGGCTATAAAATTATTCATGGCCATACTCCACGGGCATTAGCAAAAATAGTTGAGGAGTTAAACGATACCCAGCGTCGGCTTTACGATTTGGACGCAGGCTGTGTTTACAAAGGGCTTTACATTCCGGGAACCGGTTACTTAGTTGCACTCCAGCTTGAAAACTGGAGTCTGGAGTTTGTGGAATGCCTCGACTGACTAGCTAGGATTTAGGCAGCACAATTACTTCAACTTTATCTTTGAGCAATTCCTTAAACCTATCAACATCGGCAGTTGTCCCCTCATACATCCCGTAATGGATGGGAATGGCAACACTGGCACCAGTGTCGAGCACAGCAGCAGCGGCATCGTCAACGCTGTTCATGGTGTAGGTTTGCCCCAACGGGAGCATAATGATATCGGTTTTAATACTTTTCATTTCAGGAATACGCTCGGTATCGCCGGTGTGGTATAGCCATACATGGCATAGGTTAAGCAGGTAGCCCACCCAATTCTTTGATTTTGGGTGCTTGTCGCTTTTAGCTACGTTATACATGGGAACGGTCTTAATTTCAATGCCATGCCATTCATCGTTAAAGCCAGGTTGAACAGCAATCACCTTGGCTGCACCGAATTTTTGGGCTTCATCGGTAACATCGGGTGGGCAGAGTATCCATGTATGTGGGGCTAAAATTTTTTTGATATCGTCGGGTGAAAAGTGGTCAAAGTGGGAGTGGGTTATCAGTATTAAATCGGCCTTGTCGTTCCCTTTTATTTGGTAGGGATCGATGTAAATTACCTTTCCGCAGTTCATGATTTTTACTGCTGCCTGTCCAAACCACTGAATACTTTCAGCAACGGCTTCAATATTCTTTGATACCTGTGTGTTCATAGCATCAATCTGATTTGGTTTTCACCCATAAATTTAATGAATTTTTAGGGCGAAGTAAAGGGGTGATGCTAATTTGTTTCTTTTTCCTGTTCAGCAAAGTAGTCCACAGAATCGATGTTTTCCGATGCGGGTTCTTTTTTCAGCAAATCCTTTGCTGGCCCTGTAAGGATTACCTGAGGGTTACTGGCCAGGTTATCGTAGTCTTGCTGAGTGATGTTTCCACGGTTTAGCATCTTACCTGCCACAAAAAGGAAACTTTCAGTTGCAAAGGGCTTAAGCTTACCTTGGGTATCGAATAGGTAACGGAACTTGGTTGGCCTGGGGATTATGTAGGCAAGGAATAGAGCCTCAGGAAGTGTAAGTGAACCGGGCTTTTTGCCAAAGTAGTACTGACTTGCCTGGCGGATTCCGAATACATCGGGGCCCCACTCAACGATGTTCAGGTAAACCTCAAGCATTCTTTCCTTTGAAACCACACCAGTATTTTCAATAATCCAGGTAATTATTACTTCCTCGGCCTTACGCGCAATATTTTTATTCTGATTTAGAAATACATTTTTTACAAGTTGCTGGGTAATAGTACTACCACCCCGAGCAAACCTCCCCTCGCGGATGTTGCATGCCATTGCATAGGTTATTCCATCGAGGCTGAACCCACGATGGTTGTAAAAACCGCCATCTTCGCTTGTTATAACTGCCCATTGTAGGTATGGGCTGATTTGGTCAAGTGAGGCGTAGCTAGCGCTTTTAGGGTTAACTTTAATATCTCTTACATATACATTATCGATGCAAGCCCGATGGGTAAAGGTATCGGCGAGCATGGCAAGGTTGGTATTTCCGTACGATAGCACATAAAAGCCTTTCGACCACAGGTCTGGTGCAATGCTAAGGCTATCGGGGTTTGTGAGTGGAACATCTACCTGAAGCGAGTAGCTGAACGTTCCGTTCACCTTAATGCCATTCAGGTTTGTGAATAAACCTTGAGGAAGGGCATCAAAGAACGATTGCCACTTGTTGTCGCCTGTGTTAAGCTTGAACTTAACCCTGCGGTTAACGTTTGGGTAATACTCAAAGCCCACGTTAGACCTAAAACCATTAAGGTTTAAGTTTGATACAGTGTCGATGATGTAGCTGTTGGGCATTACCCTTACTAGCAGGTTTGCCCCGCACGAATCAATAGTAACAGGGGTTTGGGCAATGCGATTGCCCTCTATCAAAAGTGAATGAATGTTTGAGTTGAAATTTACCTCAATTTTGCCGGGCTCAATATGCGTTGCTTTTAAATCGATATAGATTTTTTTGAACGATGATTTTATTCCTAGAATTGGAGTTGTAAATGGGATAAAGGCAGCGTTAGAATCGGCTGTGAATGTTGCCGTTAAGCTGTTATTGCGCTTACTGGTTGTTCCGGTAATTCTAACCCATGAACTGCTACCGCCATCGTTCAGGTTAACCGTTGAGGTGAAATTGTTGCTATGGTAGTTCCACTTTACAATGTTTACATTACCATTGTAGGTTGAATCGGAGTAGGTAAGGAGCAGATTATCAATATTAAAGGTTGCTGTGGAAAGCCCAAAAAAGGCTTTAACCAAACGGTATAGCCTCTTACTAATCGAACTTTGGCTTGTATTCTCGTTAGTAGGTCTATCAGGGTTTGATTTGCTTACAAGCGCAATTAGTTTATCAACCTTTACCTGGGCGTTGGATATATCAACCTGTTTAGGGTTGATTTTGAGCGTGGCTAGGTAAAATGGGTTTAGCCTTACTTTAAACAAATCGGAATAAAATAAAGTATCGGAAGTAGCAACCAAAAGGTTTTGCAGCTCAAAGGTGCTAATGCCCTTAACCTTAACGGAACTTACCGTAACAGTAACGTCATAGCGGTAATTAATTTTTGAAGTAACTTTATTAAAAATGCCTTTTACGATAAGGTTACGCGACAGAAATAGAAGAACTACCAGTAATCCTCCAATTGCTAAACCAATGCGAATAATCCTCTTTACCCGTACCATCACCTTAAATTTTTGGCAAAGTTAGCCATATTGGAATAAAAAAAGTGGCTGGTGTATTACAGCCACTTCAGTTACTTTGAGGACTAAACATGCTGGTATTTAGCATCAATCTAATCAATCACTAATTGTCAACATCATTTCATAACCCTTCAATTTTTAATCTACCTTAACACCTAAATCGATTTAGAATGTGTACTTTGCGCAAAGCGTGAAGCGGTGATTGCTAACCGGGTCAAGCGATGATGTTACCTTGTGCTGGGCATTAAAAGTTTTGCCGTAAACCGCCGTGGTTAACATGTATTCTATTCCTAGCACCAGGTTTTCTTCCTTATAGCTTACTCTTGGGGAAACACGGTAAACGTAGTTCATGTCGTCGTTCCTGTTGTAGCTGGTTATGGTTGAGTAATTCTTACTGGAACCGTTTAGCTTTGAGTATCCGGCAAAAACCCCAATAGTCCATTTGTCCAGCTTGTGGTCAACATCAAACCAAGTGCTAAGGGTTCGCAGGTTTGCATAGTCGTAATCGCTATCAGCGCTGGTTTCAGTAACCCTGCCGTAGCCACCTATCATAAGAAGGTGAGTTGGGTTTTCGCCGTAAACGGCTTCAAGCTTGATATTGGTTTTAGCCAGATTTGCTGCTGCAAATGCACTAAATAGGTATTGACCAACAGTTTTATGTGTGCCAGTATTGGAGCTGGTAATATAGAGTCGGGGTGTAAGCCACTTGTAACCAGCAGAGATTCCAGCAATAAATGAGTTATGTTTAACGAATGCAGCCTGTGCCATAAACTCGGGTAATCCGGAGTTGCGTTGTGCCTCGGCTGGGCCCATTGACCTATGGTAACCCTGGGTTAGAGCGGTTGTCGATAACCTTACATTTTCAATGGGGTAGTAGGTAAAGCGGATTTGAGGGGAGCGGTTCAGCGAGTGGAAGGGAACCCCTGCGCCAAAGGCAAGGGTTGAAGGAATTACCTCGTTCACAATAACCGGATGCCAGTAGTGCCCCATAATAAGCTCGGAATGCTGCCATTTAAGGGTCATTATGGCATGCCTTACCCTGAGTAAGCGTGTATATTCATTTGCTGTGGCAAAAAAATCGGTTTCAACCATTCCGCTTGTCTTGGCGCCAAGTACATCGGGTCCCGAAATCTTTAATCCCAAACGCGTTGTTAGCGAAAGCATTTGAAGCTGATGCTTTTTATTAACATCGGTTCCGTTAGCATCGATATTTGCCTTTAAGGGATAGAAGTATAGCTCCCCATCGCGTGTATCGACTGACTTATAGGTATCAAAAATGGCTTCCCATGCCACGTAACCGTAGGGTTTAACCTCGATTTTGGGCTTTTGGGGCTGTTCCTGTGCTACTGAAATAAATGCAGTAAAAACGCAAAATCCAGTGATAAAAAGTGATTTTTTCATCTCAGAAAAATTTTTGCGCAAATTTGGGAAAAACCCTTTTCGGTATAAAGAAAATGTGGAGAAAAATCTCTATAAATATTGTAAAATACTACTAATGTGCTACTTAGCCATTGCTTTAACTTTTAGCTCCTGTGGCATTTTCTCAATGGCATACCTTAATGCGGTTCGAGGCATGTTAGCTTTATTCGACATCACAAAATTGAATACCAGTTCCTGGTTTGCTTGGCTTGCAGCCTTCAGCATCCAGCCATAGCCCTTTTGAACCATATCGTCGTTATCGGTTAGCAGCAGGTTTGCGATATCGATTATATGGTTGTGAAACAACCCTTTCCGGGCTGGAACAATAAAGCTAACTGCCGCTGCTCTCCGAACCCATCGGTTGTTGGATTTTGCCCATAGCTTAACCTTTTCGATTAGTTGCGGATGCAGCATAAGCATATCGCCTATGGTGTGGTTGCAAAAGGTATCGCACGATGCCCAGTTGTTGATGTATTTTTTTACCCACTCTTCAAGGATTAAAAAATCTTCAGGAGAAAACTGTTTAGTAAACTTTTCGGTCCAATGGCAGGCAACAAAGGTTTCCTCCATATAGCCCGATTGCCAAAGTTCTTCGCAAAGCTTTAGCAACTGGTTTTTATGCATCTTTTTAATATGGCTGCCATAGTAGTGTTTGGCGATGGCCTGAACCTGTGCGGCTTTAACACCATAAAGTTTTACACTTTCCTTAAAATACCTTTCTCCGGAAATGCGATTTTGCTCAGTGGCTAGACTTTTCAGGTCGTTTTGCAGATTTTGAACTAAACTTTCCATTGGGTTTGGTTTTGATTAGGATTTAGGGGTAGAAGTTAGGGCTTTTAACGGTCGAGTGTATGTGCCGTAAGGGATTGCGGAGCAGTTTCCTGTCCACCGACACGAAATTTTGAGCGGGCTACAATGCTTGAATACCCACTAAAACCCTTATGGCATATACACTTTGTTAGCGGTTCGTTGTTAACTTTTACGTTCAAAAATAACCTTTCCACTGAATTCAATGTTTTCTCCTAATAAAAGATTTTCTTTAAAGAAATGTAATTCAAAATAAATATGCTTACCTTTCCTATGCTTCATATCTTTTTCATCAAACCCAATTAGATGAATATAGTTGTCAAATAATTTTATTTCCAATTCTTCAATAATTTCCATTTTATCTCTTTCATATTTAATATTTGCAACCAAGTGTTCCGGAGTTCTTAATGAAAAAGTTAAAATACCCTTTGTAATTTCTTTTCTCTCGTTTTCCCATTCTCCAATCCAAGTACCAACAGATTTAAACAGTTTGTCAAAATATATTCTATTAGGTATATTACAATAAATTCTGTAAGCATCTTCTGGATTTATTGCTGCTTCAAAAGCAAAGTTCATTCCTTGACAAATATCAGGGAAATCAGTATAACCTGATTTAATGGTTTTTCCATTTAATTCAGTAATACCTGATTTAAGTCCATAAATATCTGATAAAATATGAGCTAACATATTAAGACATTCATAAGAATCTTTTTTGGGAGTGTTTTTACTTTTTTTTGAATGAACATATAAATTTCCAATATCATAAAGATTATGTAATATTTGTCTTGTATCAATTGAAAAATTGTCAGTTTTAGTAAAACCAACAAAATTAATTGCCTCAATTATTCTCTTTAAATTACTTTTGCCTTTGCCATTCTCTATTTTATAGTAATACTTATTATTTTGTTTGTCTAGTAAGTAAGAAGACTTTAATAGATTTCTAATATTTAGATCATCTATTTTTTTAATAATTTGGGCATCAAAATCATTCTTTTCTATTTCTTTGGGAATTACAAGAAAATCAACAAATGTACGGAACATTGGAATATCTAAAGAATCAAGATCACCAAAAGGATGTGAAGTTTTTGATAGTAAATCATAACATATCATTTCGGAGATTGAACGAGAGAGAATAATGGCTGCTTCATAAAACCCATCACGATAGAGCATTTTTGCTTGAAAGTAATATCTAATACACTTTGTATCTTTAAAAGAGAGTATAAAATATTTTGTGTAAACACAAAATTGAGACCATTAATTTAATCTGCATCTGTTTCCAAAAATAGTCAAAAATTGGTGGAGGATAATGCCCCAATTTTGGATGGGCATGCTCCATTTCT